>Ga0210384_10003028_pt1 | contig 19859 bp, 22 predicted proteins | sample IncBWH2MmetaG_FD_160574 | JGI IMG/M metagenome (GOLD analysis project Ga0210384, IMG submission 160574) | Forest soil microbial communities from Barre Woods Harvard Forest LTER site, Petersham, Massachusetts, United States - Inc-BW-H-2-M | ecosystem: Environmental > Terrestrial > Soil >...
CGTTCGATCTCGTCGATCTCCACCGGCAGCGAATCGATCTGCATGCGCAGGCTCGCCGCCGCTTCGTCGATCAAGTCAATCGCTTTGTCAGGCAGAAAACGGTCGGAAATGTAGCGGTGCGATAGCGTGGCCGCCGCCAGTATCGCTGCATCCTTAATGCGCACGCCGTGGTGCACTTCGTAGCGCTCTTTCAAGCCGCGCAGAATTGCAATCGTGTCTTCGACCGTCGGCTCGCTCACCAACACTGGCTGAAATCGCCGCTCTAATGCTGGATCTTTCTCGATGTGTTTTTTGTACTCGTTCAGAGTGGTCGCGCCAATCGCGCGCAGTTCGCCGCGTGCCAGCGCCGGCTTCAACATGTTCGAGGCGTCCATCGCGCCTTCCGCCGCGCCCGCACCCACTAGCGTGTGAAGTTCGTCGATGAACAGAATGATCTGCCCTTCCGCCTCGGTAATTTCCTTCAACACCGCCTTCAGACGGTCCTCAAATTCGCCGCGGAATTTCGCACCAGCGACCAGCGCCGCCAAGTCCAGCGCTACAAGCCGCTTGGTCTTCAACACGTCCGGCACATCGCCGGAAACAATGCGCTGCGCCAGGCCCTCGACGATAGCCGTCTTTCCGACGCCCGGCTCGCCGATCAATACCGGATTATTCTTCGTGCGCCGCGCCAGAATCTGCATCACGCGCCGGATCTCTTCATCGCGCCCAATCACCGGATCGAGCTTCCCGCGCCGCGCTAGGTCCGTCAGATCACGAGCATATTTTTCCAGCGAAGCGTATGTCGCTTCCGGGTTTTGCGACGTCACACGCTGATTCCCGCGCACGCCCGTCAGCGCCTGCAGAATGGCTTCATGCGTCGCGCCCTGCCGCTTCAGCAACTGCCCAGCCGGATCGCGTTCCTCACCGGCAAGCGCCAGAAAAAGGTGTTCCGTCGAAACGTACTCATCCTTAAATCTTTCCGCTTCATCAAATGCCCGCTCCAAAACGTTGTTCAGCGGCTTTCCCATGTGCTGCTGCGCGAAACCCTGCACTTTTGGCAGCCGCGCAATCTCGCGTTCAATCTCTTGTGTCAATGCTTCCGTGCGAATGCCTAGCCTCGCCAGCAGCGGCGGCACCACGCCGTCCGTTTGCGACACCAGCGCCTCCAGCAAATGCACGGGCTCAATTTGTTGATTCTCGTGGCGAGCCGCCACGTCGTTCGCTTGTTGCAGCGCTTCCTGCGCTTTCACCGTCATCTTGTCAAATCTCAGCATGTTCTACCTCGCTTCTTGACAAAAAGGGGCTCGCGCAATGGCCAGCCCCTGTCTTACCACAACTTTGTTGCTGGCTTACTTCGCCCCAGCGGCCGCAGCCGCAACCGCCGGCGTCCCCACGTTCACCTTGATCTGCTTCGGCTTCGCTTCCTCACGCTTCGGAATCGTCAGCGTCAGCACACCATTCTGGTAATCGGCCTTGATCGCTTCTGAATTCACGGTGTTGGCCAGCGAAAAGCTTCGGCTGAACGAACCATACGCGCGCTCCACGCGCAGGTAATTCTCTTCGTTCACCTTCTTCTCGAACTTGCGCTCACCGCGAATCGTCAGAATGTTGTTTTCCACCCGGATGTCCAGATCCCTCGGATCCACTTCCGGCAGGTCGGCCTTTACGACCAACTCGTGCTCGGTCTCGTAAATGTCGACTGCGGGCGCCCAGCTCGTAAGATTCGATTCCTCTGCCGAACGTTCCAGCGCATTACCAAACAAACGATTCACTTGCTCCTGCAGGGCAGCAGCCCCGCGGAAAGGTTCCCAACGGTTCAGTGTAGCTCTCATTTTTCGTTCTCCTGAATGACTTACTGCAATTGAATCATATTATATGAGTTCGTCATTGTCAAATATTGTTGAATCCTCATCATCAGAAGTAAAGTGCTTATTTTCAATTGTATATGGATATACTCGCTCTGGCTTGCCAATACCAGCCGAGAATTCCCAGACACTTGAGGGAATCCTCTTCAACTCCTTTCCTTTGAGTGCCTGGTTCCAGATGCTGATAGACTTCCCTCTCGATGCGACTGGACGACTTCGATTACCATCTCCCAGCCGGCCAGATCGCCCAGCGGCCCCTCGACCGCCGTGACGCTTCCCGCCTGCTGAATCTTGCTCGCTCCGAAGGCAGTCTTAAGGACCGTCTCTTCCTGGAACTCCCTGACCTCCTTCGCGGCGATGAGCTGATCGTCCTGAACAACACGCGCGTCATTCCCGCACGCCTTTTTGGCCGCCGCGTCGGCGTGCACTCTCAATCCCCTTCCCGCGCCACCCGCCGCGAACACCTTACCGGTACGGTGGAAATCTTTCTCACCCGCCAGCTCGATCCGCATACCTGGGAAGCACTCGTTCGTCCTGGCCGCAAAATGCAAACCGGAGAACGCGTCCTATTCGGAGAAGGGGAACTCGAAGCCGAGATAATCTCCCACGGCGAGCTGGGCCTGCGCACTCTGCGCTTTGTTTCACGTGACACACGCACCGTGTCAGAGCACCTCGAACGCCTTGGTCACATTCCTTTGCCGCCTTACATCCATCGCGCCGACGAAGTCGCTGACCGCGAGCGCTATCAGACGGTCTTCGCCAAACAGCCCGGCGCCATCGCCGCTCCCACCGCAGGCCTGCATTTCACGCCGGAAATCCTTAAAAAAATCCGCGCTCGCGGCATCGAACTCTGTGAGTTAACTCTGGATGTTGGTCTCGGCACATTCCAGCCGGTTCACACCGAAACGCTCGAAGACCACGTAATGCACGCCGAGTCCTACGAAATTCCAGCCGAAACCGCGCAGACCATTCAAAGAGCGCGAGCCGAGGGCCGTCCCATCCTCGCCGTCGGCACCACCGTTGTCCGGGCTCTTGAGGCGGCCGCCCTTCGCGCAAAAGAATCCGGCTCTGCCGAATTAATACTCCCCGGCAAAGCCGACGCCCGCTTGTTCATCTATCCTGGATTTCAATTCCGCGTGGCGGACGGCCTGCTCACCAACTTCCATCTGCCGCGTTCCACTCTGCTCGCGCTGGTCTGTGCATTCGGCGGCCGCGAAAAAGTTCTCGCATCCTACACACACGCTGTTCAAGCAGGCTACCGCTTTTACAGCTATGGTGACTGTATGTTGATTCGCTGAGGTCCGCTAAGGAATGTTTCCGAACGAAGAAAGAGCCTTTAGAGGCCGCCCGCAAAACTGCAACATCCGGTAAATCGTATCCGCAGTAGCCGAAGCCGGCTCTTGCCACTTCAAAATCTGTCCCGCAAATTTACGAGCAGGGAGGCCGCCAACGCGCGCAGCCTCCCTCTTGTCCATTCGAAAGGAGTCACAGAAACTCCTCGCTTACTCGCTGAATACGAAAACGCGAGTCTGTCCCGAAAAACGGACTTCTTTCACCTGGCCGTCTTCGCCGATAAGCACGGAATCGTTCGAGGATTTCGTGGCGCGATCTTCCCAGCGTCCTTCGCTTTCCACGATAGTCTGCTTCCCCTTCTGGACGGTCGCCTTGTTTCCGTCGATCATCAGGCGATATTCACCCGCTTGCAGATCAGCTTTGCCGATCTTGGCCGATTGGGCGATGTTGATGGTCTTGCTGAATGGTTTTGCGAGGAGTGGCACTGTCGAGGCCAAAGCGGCTGCCAGCGCCAGACTGCGGAGCACGGTATTGAATTTCATGCGTGTCAACTTCCTTTCCGTCAGGATCGAGTCAGCCGCATCACTGCCGCCGCAAGCCGAACAGAGTGTTGACACGCGTGCTCGGGGCGAGTAGTCTCACCCGCAAGACACCTCGTTCTTCCTGGACTAACGGCCGGAAAGACTGCGTGTCACTGCCCCGCGGCTGCCACCGCGGGGTTTTACTTGTAATCCTCTGGCTTGCCTGCGCAGCGCTACAGGCTGCACTTGTTTAGACGAAGCGGCCCCCGCGAATGTTTCGTCGCCCATCATTTTTTCTTCTGCAATCTGTCTGAATTTTCGCACTATTTCTATTTTTTAATATTATTTCACCTTGGTAATTTATTTCTGCTCACCCAGGCCATGCGATTTTGTAAATTTTGCGTAAATAATCCGAATTCCACTCGAAACCTTTTTCCTCCTGCTTCGTCAACTCTTGTCGCTTTCGACGCTCCTGCCGTGCATCGTCTCTCTTCTTCATCTATACTCAAGGGCATTTTGCGGATGGCCTGAATGCGCATTCTGGTTCTTAGTGATCTTCACGCAAACGCCACAGCGTTCGCCGCCGCTCTCGATGTTGCGAACGGCCGCTGGGACGTTTCCGTGTGTCTCGGTGATGTCGTCGGGTACGGGCCCGATCCGCATGAGGTTGTCGCCCGTCTTCGCGAACTTGGCACGCAAACCATTCGCGGCAATCACGACAAAGCTGTCGCCGGCCTGATGGACACTAGCGATTTCAATCCCGTTGCGAAGGCCGCTGTGGATTGGACGCGTGCGCAGTTGAACCCCGAGGATCTCGCATGGCTCTCCGCGCTGCCCCACGGACCGCGCGCCACGGACGGTATCGTCTTGGTACACGGCGCGTTTCAAGATGAAGATGAGTATGTCTTTACGCCCGCGCAAGCTCTGGATGGTCTTCTAGATTCCACCGCCGAAGTCACTTTCTTCGGTCACACCCATCATCAGGGCGGCTTCTCTTATCAGGATTCCAATCTTGAAGTGCTTCAGATTCGTCCTCGTGCTTCGGAGTCTTTCTCCGCTTTGCGTATCGAGCAGCCTCGCCGCTATCTCTTAAATCCTGGTTCCGTCGGCCAGCCCCGCGACGGTGATTCCCGAGCGGGTTTTGCCATCGCCGATCTCGAGCATCAAACCGTTGAATTCTGGCGCATTCCATACGACATTTCTGCCGTACAGGAGCGCATGCGCGCTGCGCACCTTCCCGAGCCATTGGTCCAGCGGCTCATCGTCGGCCGGTAACCGGGGCCCTTAAACATGTGCGACCTGGGCTGCTGAGCATGCTGGCCTTTTTCTCGCGCCAGCTTTTCACGCACGCGCTTGACGCCCGGCCACTTTCAGGCCAGCATCGTCCTTTCATCGATCTTCATGCCTGACACCTTGCAAATCGATGCCCCCGATCAACCGCAGCCAGAATCCGGCCGCTCTTGGATTGCATGGATGGGCGCCGCCACAATCGCCATCGCCCTTGCCGTCTTAATGTGGCCTGGCGCAGAGCGCCGTCCCGCTTCCCGGACGCGCGAATCTCATCTTCCCTTCGGTTCTGCCGAACAAACCTATGCTCCAAACCTTCAAATTGAAAACCTGGCCCTCAGCCGCGCCGAGAATTTTCTTAATCAAGAAGTCACCACTCTTGCGGGCAGCCTGACAAACACCGGCAATCTTCCGCTCTCCAACGTCGAGCTAACAGTCGAATTCTCCGATGAACTCGGCCAAATCGTTCTGCGGGAGTCCCGCGCCGTGTTCGCGCAGCAAACGCCTCCGTTTGCTCCCGGCGAACGCCGCGACTTCGAAATCTCCTTCGAGCACATCCCTTCCACCTGGAACATTCAGCAGCCCCTCGTCCGCGTCTCCGGCATCCTGTTTACCTCTAAGAAAGAATAGTTTTAAAGCTACTTATTTCCTTTATACTCTTTGGCGTGGACCTCTCCGCCGAACTGCAAGCTTGCCTCAAGGAATTCACCGCGGATGGCGCGATCGAGATTCGCGAGAACGGCGGACGCGTGGCTCCTTTCTCCGGACTCTCTTGGGAAGTGCGCGGCGCTTCGGAAAAGCCGCTCCTGCATCTTTGGTCGGAGAATTACAATCTTACGCGCCGCGTCCTGGCTATCACCGATCATTCCGACCAACGGCTCGCGCTCGCCGTCGAGCGATTCGGACGCCCCAAGCCCGACCGCCTTGAATTTATTCGTTTGGAATTTGAGCGCGCTCAGCGCGGCCTATCTCGCGAAGCATTCTGTGCTTGCCTGAGCCATCTACTCGCGGAACAATTTCCCGATGAATCTCTCGAATCCTTGACGGCCTCGCCCGATCTTGAGCATTCCATTTCCGGCAACTACGCCCGCGGCCTTCTTCGCCGCGGTTCTTCTTACTTCGCGGTCCTGGCCGTTCCCGACGGGGAATCCACGGATACAGTCGAGAGCAGCCTCACCTTCGCGCTGCTGTGGCTGGATCGCGCTCGTCATTCTGGCCGTCGCGGCACAATCAACGCGCTTCGCCTCATTCTGCCAAAAGAAGCGGCGCGCCACGTGGCTCATCGTGCTGCCGCACTGAATCCCGATTTGTCTATCGAACTCTACGAGCGCGATCCTCTTCGCGAAACCCTCGAAAAGATCGATCCGCGCCGCGCCGGAAACCAAGATACCTGGCTGGTGCCTCATCGCGAATCGCAAGCGTTGCTGGATCTTTCGAAATCGGCGCTCGATCCGGTCGTTGCCCTGTCGCCGCGTGCCGTTACCGTCCATCCCCTAGCGCAGTCTCGTGAAGTGTGGTTGCGCTTCCGCGGCCTGGCGTTTGCCCGCTGGGATGATGGACGCGTCTACTTCGGCTGTCCCGACGCCCGCGAGGAACTCCATGCGTCATCTCTGCCCGCCTTGAAGAATCTGCTTCAGCAGCTTGAAAATTATCGTCATCCGCTCGCCACTGAAACGCGGCACGCTCTCTATCGCGCGCAGCCGGAGCGCTGGCTCGAAGCTCTCGTCCGTGAAGATGTCACCCGCATCGATGCCGGCCTGGACCCGCGTTTTGTTTATTCGCAAGTCTTCGCGCAAGCGGGCGGCGAGCATGGCATTCTCGATCTTCTCACGGTGACTCGGTCTGGCCGTCTCGCCATCCTCGAACTAAAAGCCAGCGAACACATTCATCTCCCGCTGCAGGCCGCCAGCTATTGGCTTCGCATTCGCCGTCATTTGGAGCAGCGCGATTTTGCGCGCTACGGATACTTTCTGGGAATCGAATTGCAGGCTGCTCCGCCTCTCGTCTATCTGGTGGCTCCGGCGCTTCGCTTCCATCCCTCCACAGACATTCTTCTCCGCTGTCTTTCGCCCGAACTCGAAAGCACGCGCGTCGGCTTGGCGGAAGGTTGGCGCCGCGGCTTGCGCGTCGTCATGCGCCAATAGCCGCGCGCCGCGAGTCGTTGCGCTTTACCCCTGGCCCTCACGCACGCCCGGGTGCAGGGTCATTTTGGGAAAGCGCGGTTGAGTCTGCAAAGGGTTACTTCCGAATTGTCCGTCAGCCGTCCGGAATCAGAACACGAGTCTCTACTCTGCATTATCTCGTTGAATACGCTCTTGTTCCGAGTCGGAACAGGTATTTCGCAATTTCAGTAGAATCTGGGCATGAGCGTTAGCCCTGCTGCGCCCGGCCTGAGACGCCATTGGTTCGTGGCGAGTTCCACCATCGTTTGCTTCCTCACTGCAGTGGCGCTTCTCTTCTCTCAGTTCTACCGTCCCACCACTGTCGACTTTAAAGAGCCAATTCAGTGGTTATACACGTGGATGTGGACTCTGTTGGAACTTTTCCCCCATCCAGTGACAGTCGGCACGCTAGCGTCCTTTTCCCATTCTTGGCGTGATTTCTCGCAGGCCCATGCGGCTGTGGCGTTTGCCTCGAACGCAGTACTGTTCCTCCTCAGTCTCGCGCTCGGCTGGTCGCTTTGGCACCGGCGCCCCTGGGCTCGCACCGCTCTGGCTACACTCTGCGTTCTCAAGATTCCCGTGGTGCTAGGAAATATTGCTATCTACGGAAAGCAGTTCACGTATTGCGCTGAAGGCTCGATTTATCCCTGTTCGAAAAATCTCGCCGTCCGCCTTCTTCCATACTATGGTTTTCCGATTGCTGGCATTGTTGTTTCCCTCGCCGCGTTCGCGTTCCTCTGGCGCTACGGTCTTCAGCCGCCGGAATATTCCGGTTCCCACACCACGCCATTCCCCAAAACTCCTGATAGTGCGACAGCACGCTTCACCAAGCCAATTGCTCATGGTACGGACGGCTTGCTCACTGCTAGTCGCTGGATTGTAGTGACCTTATCTCTCTTCATCGCAGCGGACTACTCGTACCGCCTGTGGGGCTGGCTTCCGTTGATCCTCCCCCGCTTCTCAGGTGGTGGGTTTGCTCTGGGCATTCGCACGCTGATGCCGTTGATCTTCCTCGCCATTGCGAGTTATGTAACCGGCGCCGTCCAGTTGATCCGGCGCGTTGGCGCCTTCGAGTTCGCGCTCGTGTGCGGCACGGCTTTAGCTTGCGTGCTTGTGCCATTCCTGGGCATCGGTACAGAAAACACTTTCGGAGTCCCCTTCCTGCTAGGCGTCGGAGTTTTGCCGGGCATCTCCATGCTTTGGTTGAGCGTCGCAACCTATTTCTCTTTGACTCTGTTCGCGATGGTCGGCCTCTGGCGTACAAACCGAGAGCGCGTCTCTCCTGCGGGGAGTTTGGGAGTGGGCATTGTCCTCCCTCTAGTCATTGTCCTTGCCTGGCCGCAAGCCCAGATGTATTTCAAGAATTACAGCACCTTCTCCCGCTTTCCGAAGAGCACACCGGAAAAAAAAGCAGCCGACGACCGCCAAACCAGTGCCTGGAAGTTCGTTAAAATCTATGGGCGCTGCGCATTTCAATATCGTCAGAAGCATTCCGGGCAAGGCTTTCCTTCCGACGCCTCGGCGATGGGCCCGGGAAATGGCGGAGAAGACTGTCTTACCACTGCCCAGGTCACCGGGAAAATCGATGGATACCAGGCTCGCTACGAGGCGGGGCCCGCTGATTCCTCTGGTGCCATTACGCGGTTTCACGTCTTTATTTTGAAGTCGGAGCCTACCACCGACGACCTCGGCTATTTTCTCGACGAATCCGGGGTGATCACCGGTCTCACCAGAAAATCGGCCCCAGTCGATTCCCTGGGCAATCATCCAAATTCAGAGCCGGCCGCAGACGCACCTCTCCGTCGCAACGGTGCACTTTTTACCGCTTTGCCTTACCGATTGCGCCAGCTTCACGATTGTCTTGCGCAGATCCGCGATGCCGACCCTGGCAAGCAATTCCCCATCACTGCGGAGCCCTTACTCGACAAAATAAATCCTTATGGTTACCCCTGCATTTCTGTTTATGACCGCACCGAATCTTCGCGGTCAGACTTTCGTTCCAATTCGTTTGTTGTCGGGCTCAATTCCACCGACACTTGGAACGTCCAGCTTCCTGCCCCCAAGTACCGGTTGCGTTATACGGTTCGGCCAGACTCGTCCGGGGCTCGCACTGGATACACCCTCACGGCGCAGCCAGTGAATTACAACGAAGATGGAGTGCGCAGCTATTTGATCGACGAGCAAGGATCGCTACGCCGCACTTCCGACAATCGTCTAGCAACGGCGTCCGATCCGGAAGTGCCACAGTGCGAGGGCTATCCTGCAGTTCCGTGCATCGAGCTTATTCCATCATTTAGCCCGCACTCCCCTGGAGCCACTAGCAAGTTTGCACCATAGGGCAACCGGGACTTCTCCGTACAATTCGAGCCGAGTGTGGGCTCCTGCTGCCGTTCCGCCGATAAAGTCTTCCTTCACAGCAAGGAACGAGTGGTTCAGGATTTCACATAGCCAATGCCTGCATCGGTGTCCTCGTCTATTTTGCAGAAAGCCAAGAGGCGAAGTTCCGGGCGGGTGGTCGCCATCCGGAAGTAATCCGAGATTCGCCTTGCAAACTATCCCACCCACGCCTCGCGTCCCTCGCTTTTTCAATCGCTTTTCTCCATTTTTTTGCGAACGAAATCTTCTGTTCCGAATTCCCCCGGCACAGTAGAATTACCTCTACCAGCCATCAGGAGCGCATATTGGACTTTTCCGCCACCATCCGGCATACGCCACACGCCTCTCTCATCGCTCTTCGGGGCCGTCTCACGTTTTTCGAAGTTGGCGTTCTCCGCGAAAATATGACTCGCCTGCTTGCCGAGGGCCGCAAGCATCTCGTTCTCAATTTAAGCGGTCTGCAATACCTCGATAGCTCCGGTATCGGCGAACTGGCGCGCATCTACGTGATGGTGCTCAAAGGCGGTGGTGAGTTGAAGGTTGTTGGATTATCACGCAACGTGGAAGAAATTTTGAAAGTGACCCATCTCTATCAGGTCTTCCCGGAGTTCCCCGATGAGGAGGCTGCACTGCAGAGCTTCCCCGGAGCGCGCGCCAATAAATCAGCTGAAAATATCTAGTGGAAAAATATTAGAGAAGAAAATCGTCCCCAAAAGGAGAGAAGCAGCTAAGGCGTTGAGCCTTAGCTGCTTCCCGGGGTGTGTCCTCGAAGTGGTTAGTTATTAATTTAGATGCGTGCCGTCAAAAAAGGTTTCATTATTTCAAAAAAACTTTGCCGTTCCCTTCTTTGTCGAAAACGCCTAATAAAACAGATACTTACGCCACCGCTCGTCCCGGTGCCCAATAAGCCGCATCAGCTGCCGCGAAGTATGCAGCGTGAACGGCCTCGGCCGCCGCGCCAGCTTGAACCCCGCCTCTTCCGGTGTCCGGTCGCCCTTGCTGTTATTGCAACGGTAGCAGCACGCCACCAGGTTTTCCCACGAAGAACGCCCGCCGCGCGACCTTGGCACCACATGGTCCAGCGTCAGTTCCGAACTGGGAAAAATCCTCCCGCAAAATTGGCACGTATTCCGGTCTCGCAGCAAGATGTTCTTCCGCGAAAGCGCCCGGCTCTGCTGCGGAATATGCCGGTAGGCCAGCAAACGAATCACAGAAGGCACTTTGTGCGCGTGGGCTGCCGAATGCACTTCTGAGTTGTGCATTTCCTCGGCCTGCGCCACGCCCTTCAGCAGCAGCACCATGGCCCGCCGCACAGCCGTTACGTTAATCGGCTCATACGTCGCGTTCAGCACGAGCACAGGCTCTTGCATCAGCGATGCACGCCTCGGCAATGTTGAGTTGTGGAATCTACTGTCCGCGGGATCCGCGGACCCGGGCGCAGGGACGCTGCCCGCTTCGGGGGCATATCGCCCTCGGAAATCACCCGACTTTGGCCGGTTTGCGCTCATCGCGCTACCCTACGTTCACCAACCCTAAGCTACAGGTTACCACTATCCGGGGTGGGCAGGGGATTTCTCGCCGCCCTTGCTATTGTCAGTCCTAGTACGGACTTGGCTCCCGATTCCAGCAACGCCCTCGCACACGCATCAAGCGTCGCCCCGGTGGTCATTACATCATCTACCAGTAAGACGCGCTTATTGTCAACTTGGCTGCCCGGACGTGTGGCAAAAGCGCCACGAACCGACTCCCAGCGCTCCTCCAGACTGAGCACCTGCTTGCCAGGCCGCGGCCTCGTCCGCATCAGCAAGACCGCCTTATGAGGCAAACCCAGCCTCCGCGCCAGCGGCTTGGAAATAAGCCCTGCTTGATTGTACCCGCGCTGCCGTTCACGGTCCCGGTGCAAGGGGACTGGCACGACCACATCCGCCGCCAGCCGATCTTCTTCCCGGCCAGCCATTTCGGCAAGCCGATCCGCGAACCACGCCCCCAGCGGCTCCATCCGCTCCCACTTTAATATGAGGATCGCCCGCACCAGCGCCCCGTCATAAATCCCGAAGCTTCGCGCCCGTTCAAAGGCATACGTCTTCTGCTGGCACGCCCGGCATACGAGTGGCTCTCCCTCCCTCACCGCCATCCACGCAAGCGACTGCCCGCAAACTTCACACCTTTTCTCTAGAGGCGCCTCGAACGAGGCCAGACACTCCTCGCAAAAAGGAACCCGGCTCGCCCGCAACAGCAGCTTGTCGCAAATTCTGCACCCCGCCGGGAAAAACACGCTGACCACCGCGTCGCTGGCTTCCACAAGCCAGCCGCGCACACCCCTCCTCAGCCCTTTGCCCGACAGTATGGAAGACGTATCTCCCATGACGCACGGAGCACTGTACGCCTCCCGTCGATTTATTTAAAGAGGAACTATTCGAAGGAAATTACCAGAAAGTTAGAATAGATCGAAGAGCGAGATTGCATCGGGGCCCTACTCACTATCACTGCCCACTACTCACTTTCTTACAACAGTCCCTGTTCCATCTTTTCCTGGCAGGTAATGCAGTGCTTGGCCCACGGTACCGCTTCGAGCCGCTTCTGCTGCATCTCCTCCTGGCAGTTGGCGCAAACGCCGTATTCATCCGTGTTGATGCGCTTCAGCGCCGCATCGATCATGTTCAGGATCGTACGGTCCGTGTTGGTCATGCCAAAGAGGAACTCCTTCGTATAGGAGTTCGCCGCCTTGTCCGCGAGGTCCACCGTCGGATCTTCGTCCGCGGTTCGTCCCTCTTCTTGTGTCCGCGCGATCGTCTTCATCAGCTCCTCGCGCCGCACCTGCAACTTCTTCTTGTAGTAATCGAGCCTTTTCTTGTCCATGGAAGTCCCGCCCCTCTGTCTGCTTTCGGGGCCATCTAAAAACTCCGTAGTGTAGACCTGACCTTTCGGAGTGTCAAGCTTGAGGAGTTCTAGGGTTTCTTAGATGCTTGGACGGCTCGATTCGTCGCAATCTACGGCACGACCGGCGCGAGTGGTCCAGGGATTCCTAACTCTTCGCGCGCTTTTTGCTTTTAATTCCGCGAAACACGATATAAACCAAAGCAGCCGTAACAACCAATCCCACCACCGCTGCCACCACCGGGTGCCCGTGCTGCAAAAGGAAAGGCAGCATCTTTCGTCCATACCGCGCCGCCAGGTACGCCAGAATCGAGTACCTTACAATGCGTCCCAACGTCATCGCCAACAAAAATTTCTTCACCGAATACTGCATCGCCCCCGCAGCCAGCAGAAACGGGACAAAGGGCATCGGCGGCGGCAATACAGCGGGAATGGCGATGGCCGCAAATCCCCATCGTTCGAAAATTCCGTAAACTCTTTTCATCGTCTTGGCAGATACTCTGCGCGCCAGCGATTCTTTCCCTCCCTTGCGCGCCAGCCTGTACGTGACGAACCCTCCCAGCACCGAGCCGAGCGTCGCCATCACCGCGTAGTAGAACCAGAACTCCGCGTTTCGCGCCGCCAGGATAATCGTCAGCACATCCATGCTGCCCGGTAGCGGAATAATCGAGCTGTCGATGAGTCCCAGCGGAAGGAAACCCAAGGCGCCAAGATGAACCAGCCAGCGCCTCATGCTGTGCTCCAGTGTCGGTTTGGCGGCTGCGATGAGCAGGCTGGTAAGAGTCCACATTCTCTTCAGAAGTCCGCGCCTATTCTCGCACGCTTTACGACGTGATCAGCATTCCTGCCGCTGCCGCCGTCATCACCACAAACGTCGCCCAGCCCAGAGTTCGCAGTACCGGCGAATTCACTTCCTTCCCCATCACTTTGCGGTTGCTGGTCAAAAGTATCACCAGCAGAATCAACGGCGGCGCCAGCAATCCATTGATCACTGCCGACCAGAACAACATTTTCACCGCATTCAATCCGATGTAATTCAGCGCGAAGCCTAGCGCCATCGCCACGGCCATCACGCCGTAAAACGCGCGCGCCTTCTTTGGCCGGTCGGACATCGAGCCCCGCCACTTCGCTCCTTCCGCCACCGCGTACGCGCTCGATCCCACCAGCACCGGCACTCCCAGCATCCCCGTCCCGATCAGCCCCAGCGTAAACAGCAGGTACGCCCCATTTCCTGCCAGTGGCCGCAGCGCTTCGGCCGCTTGCCGCGCCGTCGTTATGTTGGTTTCTCCGTGCGCGTGCAAAGTCGCGCCCGTCGTCAAAATGATGAAATACATGATGAAGTTCGAGAAAAACATTCCCACGACCGTGTCCGTGCGTGCATCTTTTAATTCCTCAGCGCTCGCGCCCTTGCGCTGCTTAACGGTTGTTTTGCCCTTGGCGCGCTCTTCTTCTACCTCTTCCGCCGCCTGCCAGAAAAAAAGATAAGGAGAAATCGTCGTCCCCAGAATTCCCACCAGCACCGCCAGAAACCCGCGCGACCATTCCAGATGCGGCACCAGCGTCACCACCAGTGCCTGTTTCCAATCCACATGCGCGTAAAACGACGCCAGCACATACGCGAACAGCACCAGCGTCATCCACTTGAACACCCGCGCAATCTGCTTGTAGGAAGTCCAAATCAGCAGCCCAAGAATCAGCAATGCGTAGAAGGGAATCCACACCAGCGGCCGAATCCCCGTTACAAGCTCCGTCGCTTCCGCCATGCCTCCAAGATCGGCTCCAATGTTGATGACGTTGGCCACGACAAGGATCGAGCACGCTCCCCACAGCACCCATCGCGGATAGTTGCTGCGCACCGCCGCGGCCAGTCCTTGCCCGGTAACAATTCCCAGCCGCCCGCACATCAGCTGCACCGCCGCCATCAGCGGAAACGTGAGCAGCGCGATCCACAGCGTCGCATACCCATACGCCGCCCCGGCCACCGAATACGTCGAAATTCCCGACGGATCATCGTCCGCCGCCCCCGTGATGACTCCCGGCCCCAAACAAGCGAAGGTCCTCCGCAGCAGTCCCGGTCTCTTGCCGCTCTGGGCTCCGCCATCTGGTAGCCCGTCCGGTAATTTGTCCGGGACTCTGTCCGCTACTGCGGCTGCTGGTTTTTCACGCGGATTGTCGGTTGGTTTTGTTCCAGGCATCCGTGCATCGCCGTCCGTGCTTTTGTAATTTCGCGCCCGCGAAAGATCGTTTCTAGCATGCCTCGAGACAAGGCCGCTGTAGCATGTGCGAGAACAACATCCCTTGCAAGCCTCACGGCCGCGGCCCATCGCCTCTATGTGGTCAAATGCGGCGCCGCCAAACTCACAAACTCCCGAGCGCTCACCACCTTCGTCGCCTTCCAAAACCTCGGAAAATGCCGCAAATTTCCCGTAATGAAATAGTCTGCACGCGCTTCGTCAGCGCACTCCAGAAACATGTCGTCATCCGGATCGCCCGCCGCACGCACTGCCCTCGACGGCTTCACAAAGTGCGCTCGGTTCTCAATCAACTCGATCAACTGCCTCTGCCGCCCCTTCCGAATGCGCAGTTCCACCCGCGCCAAAACCGTCTCGTACTCCGCCACGATCGCTTCCGACACATACAACCGCGCCGGCTTGCTGATCGCCAGCAGAAACACGGTCCGCTGTAAACCTTCCGGCTTCAGCGCCGCCGAAACCACAATGTTTGTATCCAGGACCAGCCGCAGCGGCAGCATCAGCGCTTCGTTTTTCGCGCTCGCGTCTTACGAATAATCTGATCGATCTCTCGCGAGGTAAGCATGTCCGTACGGTTTTCTTTCGACTCTTCGCCAATGGCATTCAAAACTTCCGGCTCGGGCGCCGCCAGCCGCACATAATCCCGTATGCTCAAGAGCACCGCCCGCGGCGTCCCTCGCTTCTCAATCACCAGCGACCCGCGCTCCTCTTCGACTCGCTTCAGCAAGCTCCCAAAATGCGTCCTCGCCCTCAGCGCCGAAACCACCATCCCATGGCTTTTCTTCGTTTTCATGTCCAGCTCCAACTCCTCAGTCCGCTACCTCGAACTGTACAGTTCGAGGCCGCACCTGTCAATGGTCCCGGAGGCGGCTACTAAGACCTGAGTCGCACAACGTGCAGAGTCAAAGACCTAGATGCAAGAATCGCACCCGGGCCACCAGGTCGATGCTTGTCCCTCCTTACTTGGAGAGGCCAATAAGGTTTGTGACACCTGCGTTCGTAGTCTTTTAGTAGTGTACTTTGGAGCTTATCTCAAGTATACTAGACCCGGGAGAGTCAATTAATGCCCTACGAGGTATTCCAAAGGACCACAGTCAGGGTTGAAGAGCCGACTTTGTCACTGACTCCTGAGGGAAGAATAGGCCTAAATTCAGCCGCCGCCAGGATCTTTGCAGAAGCGGGCATAAAGACAGTGCTGTTGTTGTGGGACAAAGTTAGCAACAAGTGTGCACTGAAGGCCGCGCCAAAAACCGACAAAAACGCCTATGCGGTTTCAGTCGCGCAAAACAAGCGGGGAGGCAGCCTCACGGCAAAATCATTCCTAAGTCACATCGGGTGGGGCGCCCCGCACCGAGAGACACTGGCTGCTGTGTGGAATGAAAAAGAGAAGATACTCGAAGTCACGCTACCACAGAAGTATGTGGGGCTCGAAATGCGCGGAGTGGATAAACGGAAAAAGAAAACTAGTTCATAGGCGGCTATTGCGTTCTCCCGTTCGGCATGAAGGCTAACCAGAGATGCTCATACACGTTTCGTTTTGACATTATATTCATGGCAGGAAACTCCAAGTTCGAGTGGGTTACGCGACGGTGGAAGCCATTACTCTTCATCGTGGCCGTCACTGTTTGCCTTTGTCTCCCCAATCCGGAATCCCTAATAGTCCGCGCCGTTGAGCTGGCTGGACTCGTGATCATCTTGACGCGCGGGTTGATCGGTCACTACGACGATTTCCTAGACCTGCTAGAACAAAGACAACGTCGTCGCTAAGTGGTTCTGGTGACGGGTGCCTCAGGTGCCGCAGCTCGCTCCCGGGTTCTTTGTCCTTCCTCGCCGGGTGCACCGCCTGACCGCGAATTGTCGCGAGATTTCGCTCAATTCGCTGCTAGACAGGCGATTCTGTGCTGTATTGAACTGCGTTTCATAAGAACTCTGCGAGAGAATGCTAATGCGTGCTTCTTGTCTCCCTGAAACCTCTCGGCGCGCTCTTGTAGCTAACGCCAGGGGGATTCGCCAGTATCAGATGCACTTTTATGAATCCCTGAAAAGCGCGACGCCTTTTTGAGTCCGTCGCGCTTTTCCACCCACGAAACGCCACACTATGCGCAAGCCCGGCGCGCCAGACGCTATTTTGTGTTTAGGTTCTTGGCTTCGCCCCAACTGCTTCACCCCATCGCCACCTTCTCAAGCCGCTCCAGCGTATCCGGATAGTTCCGCACCAGCAGCACCAGTGCTGCCGCCTGTGGATTCGGCTTGGCTCGCCCCTGCTCCCACTTCTCCAGCGTTCTGACATTGATCCGCAGCTTCCGCGCAAAGACCGCCCGCGAGCACCGCATTCTCTTGCGGGTCTCCCGGATGAACTTGGAATTCACCGCCGGAAGGGGTGCCGCTTCCACTTTGTAACTCCGCAGCGTCAGTTTCCCTTCGCGATGCTTCTTCATCGCTTCGACGCCCTCAATCAATTCCGCAAAAATCTTTCTCTTTGCCATTACTGTTTCCTCCTCACCGCTCACGAGCTTTGCGTTCGCCTTCGATCGCTCCCTTCAGTGCCTTCTTTTCTTTCGCTGTGAGGTCCGCCGCCTCATCTTTCCCATACAACGTCATTAGCCAAATCTGATGTTCGGCGGCAAAGTAGTAGTAGATCACTCGCAGACCACCTCGCCGCCCTTTGCCACGCCGGACATCGACCCAGCGAACTTTCCGGAATCCTCCTGTCCCGGGCATCAGGTCGCCCGCTTCCGGCTTGCGCGCCAGTTCTTGCTGAAGCGTTCGGTATGCCTCGTCGTCTAAATACTCGGACAAATAACGCGTGAAGGCCGGAACCTCAAAGAATTCCATTCCCGGTAACCCTACGCCATTGGCGTATACTCAACACTATACGCTATTGGCGTATAGGAGAGCAAGATGGATTTCGCGTGAGGGCGGCGGTGGCGTCGGTCACCCCAAGCCTCGGGCTCCGCACCCCTACTCACCACCCACTATTCACTACTCACTGTTCTTCCCCAACTTTTCCACACATTTCCACAGCCGTATCAAACCCACAACACCCCTCCCAACTCCCTCAAACCCCTCGACTTCCGCCACTCCCATTCGAATCCGCCCTCCCCGTTCGAATGACCATGCAGTACATGTAACAAAGATATTGACAAGCAGTAACTATCGTGCTACCATGTCTTGTGAATCGCAGGCGCTCTCCGTTTCCGACGATCCCCTCGTCTCAGAGCAACCTTCGTGCTCTTTGCGTCTCTGCGTTATCTTCCTCCGATCCTTGTTTTTCTCCTTTCGACTTTGAACTGTCGACTGAGAACCTCATTTCAGTAAGTCCTTTCCTTGCCACTCTTACAACCTCTCTGCAACTGACTGAAAACACATCCACTTTAAGTTCTGCATTTGCCACTCTTACGAGCCACGTCAACCATAAGCCCTTTGTTTGCCACTCTTACAAAAAACACCCGGGGGTGGGTATACCTAGAGGATGTCATCCCGAGAGCAGCGAGGGATCTGCTTTTCTTTGTCCACTCTCTCGACTCCCTCGTCAAGCCCCTCCCGCTAAAGGTGATCCATCCGCAGCATCTTCTCTAATTCTTCCGCTAGCCGCGAGTCACCAGCCACCAGTCACTAACTTCTTTAGAATCCGCACTTACACAAAATCCCCCGATAACTCCAATAGAATCCGCACTTCCAAAACGCAGGACTTAAAACCCTTTAGAATCCGCACTTACAAAAAAACCCGGGGGGGATCCCTTACTTTTCACGGATCACGGGCCACGACTTCTCCACTGGCAACTACCAGTCACGAGTCATCGTCTCCCCATGGTTGACTTTCCTCTCCATCTCGATACAAATGGACGCTCCACAATGCACACCACCCAACCGAGCCGACCATGAACATCCTCGACTTACTCGTTGGCAAGCCCATCAAGACTTCCGACGAACGCGCCGAACAGATCGGTCCCCTGCAAGGTATTCCCATTTTTGGGTTGGACGGGCTCAGTTCCGCGGCGTACGGCCCGGAAGCCGCTCTCAGCCTGCTCATTCCGTTGGGACTTCTGGGCGTGCAGTACATCGTGCCCATCAGCGCGGCCATCATCACGCTGCTAATCATCGTTTATTTTTCCTATCGCCAGACGATTGCCGCCTACCCCAGCGGCGGCGGCTCGTACACCGTGGCTCGCTACAATCTTGGCGCCTTTCCGAGCCTGCTGGCTGCGGCGGCCTTGTTGACGGACTACATTCTCACCGCGGCAGTAGGCATTTCCGCGGGCGTCGGGGCGCTCGTTTCCGCCGTGCCCTCTTTTTTGCCGCACACCGTGGCGATTTGCGTCGCGATTCTGTTCGTTATCACCGTGATCAATCTCCGGGGAGTGCGCGAGGCTGGAGTCGTTTTCATGTTGCCGACATATTTCTTTGTCGGGACGCTTTTAATCACCATCGGCGGCGGTTTGGTGCGCGCTTTGCTCAGCGGCGGCCATCCAACGCCGCTCGCGCCCTTGCCTCCGCCTCCGGCAATGACGCAAGCCGTCAGTTTCTGGCTGCTCCTGAAAGTGTTTTCGAGCGGCTGCACCGCGCTCACCGGCGTCGAGGCCGTCAGCAACGGCGTGAAAGCCTTCCGCGAACCCGCCGTCAAGAACGCGCAACGCACGCTCACCATCATTATTTTTCTTCTGGCGCTGCTGCTCGCCGGAATTTCTTATCTCGTAAAGGTTTATGGCATTGCGGCGACCGACCCCGGCCAGCCCGGCTACCAGAGCTTGCTCTCCATGCTCATTGCCGCCGTCTTTGGCAAAGGGATTTTTTATTACCTCACGATGGCTTCGATTCTCTTGGTGCTTTCTCTTTCGGCGAACACGGCGTTCGCCGACTTTCCGCGATTGTGCCGGGCCATCGCCTCGAACAACTATTTGCCACACGCTTTCGGGTATCGCGGACGGCGGCTCGTTTACACCTACGGGATTGTGGTTTTGGCCGCACTGGCGGCTGTTCTACTGATTGCTTTTCGAGGCGTGACAGACAGGCTTATCCCCTTGTACGCGGTTGGGGCGTTTCTGGCGTTTACGTTGTCGCAGTTTGGAATGGTGGTGCATTGGCGGAAAAATCGCGGGCCGCACTGGATCAAGAGCGCCCTGGTCAACGGCCTGGGCGGGTTTGTTACCGGAATCACCGTGATCGTCGTGCTCGTCGCAAAATTCGTCGAAGGGGCATGGATCACGCTGCTCTTCATTCCGCTGCTGATATTTTTCTTTCGCAGAG
>Ga0210384_10003029_pt1 | contig 19858 bp, 20 predicted proteins | sample IncBWH2MmetaG_FD_160574 | JGI IMG/M metagenome (GOLD analysis project Ga0210384, IMG submission 160574) | Forest soil microbial communities from Barre Woods Harvard Forest LTER site, Petersham, Massachusetts, United States - Inc-BW-H-2-M | ecosystem: Environmental > Terrestrial > Soil >...
GCTTCTGGTTCGGTGACTTGACCCAGACCCAGGTGCTGCGCTCGATGCGTCTCTTCGCCCAGGACGTGATGCCCGCGTTCCGCTAGCCCGCGAGCCGTGACCCGGTGAGCCCGGAGGATCCGAGATGAAAGTCAGCGCCTTCCACCTGATGCCGCACCGCGAGCTGCCGGCCGACTTCGAGCGCCGCTACCCGAGCGTGTGGGTGACGCCGCCCTGGGGGGAGCTGGCCGACGCCCGGCGCGTGGGCCAGTACTACAACTGGACGCTCGACGAGCTGCTCTACGCCGCGCGCGCCGGGTTCGACGGCGTCTGCACCAACGAGCACCACCAGAACGCCTACGGCTTCATGCCGAGCCCGAACCTGATGGGCAGCGTGCTGGCCAAGCAGACCAACGGTCTCGACGTGGCCATCGTCCAGATGGGTATGACGCTGCCCACCACCTCGCCGCCGATCCGGGTGGCCGAGGAGTACGGCATGCTCGACTGCATCAGCGGCGGCCGCCTGGTCGCCGGGCTCCCGCTCGGCAGCCCGATGGACGTCAACCTCGCCTACGGCATCACCCCGATGGAGCATCGCGAGCGCTATCGCGAGGCCTTCGACCTCGTGCTGAAGGCGTGGCAGGCGAAGGAGATCTTCGCGTGGAACGGGAAGTACTTCCAGCTCGGCCAGGTCAACCTCTGGCCGCGACCGGTGCAGGAGCCGCATCCGCCGGTGTGGGTGCCGGGCTCGGGCAGCATCAGTACCTTCGACTTCGCCACCGAGCACAACGTCTGCTACTGCTTCCTCTCCTACGCCGGCGCCCGCGCCGCCTCCACGATGATGGACGGCTACTGGGACGTGGTGGACAAGAAGGGCCTCGAGCGCAATCCGTACCGGGCTGGATTCCTGCAGCTCGTCGCGGTCTCCGAGACCGACGCGCAGGCGGAGGCCGACTACGCCAAGCACGTCGAGTACTTCTATCACAAGTGTCTGCACGTGCCCGCGCAGTGGTTCGCCCCGCCCGGCAATCAGGACTACCGGAGCCTGCTCGCGGCCAACCGCAATCCGGTCCGGCGCGCCGAGGATCCGAAGACGCTCCGCTACCGGGACTTCGTGAACAAGGGCTACGTCATCGCCGGCAGCCCGGCCACCGTGAAGGAGCGCCTGATCGAGGAGGTCATCAAGCGCCTGCACGTCGGCAACCTGATGGTGCTGGTGCAGATCGGGTCGATGCCACACGACCTCACGCTCAAGAACATCGACCTGTTCGCCCGCGAGGTCCTGCCCGGGCTGCGCGAGATCTGGGACGACAAGGGCTGGGAGAACCATTGGTGGCCCAAGAGCCTGCGCGGGAGCCGCCAGCCGGCGGCCGCCGGGCGGTAGACGCGATGGCGACGTCGACGTCGACGCAGACCATCGCGGTGTGGCAGCAGCGGGTGCCCATCCGCGTGCACGTGAAGGGATCGGGGCCGGCGGTGGTCTTCTTCCACGGTCCGTGGGGGCTCACGTGGGGGCCGTTCCTCGACGAGCTCGCCCAGAGCTTCACGGTATACGCGCCCGAGCATCCGGGCACCACGCCGGACGAGCCGGACGCGATACAGCACGTGGACCACCTGTGGGATCTCGTCCTCTGCTACGACGAGCTGCTCGAGCAGCTGAAGCTGCGGGACGTCATGCTGGTCGGCCATTCCTTCGGGGCGATGGTTGCCTGCGAGGTCGCCGCGATGCAGCCGTCCCGGGTGAGGCGGCTCGTGCTCATCGATCCCATCGGGCTCTGGCGGGACGACGCCCCGGTGATCAACTGGATGCTGTTGAGCCCCCAGGAGATGCCGGCCTACGTGTTCCACAAGCCGGACAGCGCCGCTGCGAAGGCGCTCTTCGCGGTTCCCGACGATCCGGAGGCCGGCGCGCTGGCGCGCACCCGGCTCACCTGGGCGATGGGGGCGACCGGCAAGTTCATCTGGCCGATCCCCGACAAGGGCCTCAAGAAGCGCATCCACCGTATCGCCGCCCCGGCCCTACTGGTGTGGGGCGAGGCCGACCGCCTGGTGCCGCGCGCCTACGCGAAGGAGTTCGCGAGCCGGCTGGCCCAGACAAGACTCGAGGTGGTGGCCGACGCCGGGCACGCCCCGCACCTCGAGCAGCCGGACGCCACCGCGCGCCCGGTCCAGTCGTTTCTCAAGGGCTGAGGCGGCTCACTCGATCACCCGGTCCGCCAGATCTTTCTCGGCGCCTGCGCCCGCGCGGCCGCCCGCCCGCCGAGGAGTCCGCCCGCGAGCGCCACCACGAACGCCCGGCGATCCACGATGCCGCCCTCAGTCGCAGGTAGCGGTCAGCTCGAACCGCGACGCGAAGCCCTGGAGCTCCGGGCACATGCTGCTTTCGCGGCGCACCGCGCTCTTGAGATAGGCGTACTGCAGGCGCACCGCGTCCGCGTAGCTCATGTCCCAGCCGGTCATCAGCATCTCGACGCTCGCGACGCGCGCCTCGAGGTCGCACTCAGCCTGCCGGTCGCGGCAGTGTCCGTCCGCGTCGTGCTTGAGAACGAAGTGGGCCAGCTCGTGGCTGAGCACCGCCTGGGCCACGAAGTCGTCGGCCAGCACCCGGCGATTGAGCACGATGACGCCGGGGCGCCCGAGGTCGGCGAGTCCGGTCCGGGGTGAGAAGTACGCGGGCGGCTTGCCCTGCTCCCACAGATCGCCTTCCCAGCCCACGCGCACCGCCGGCCACTGCCCGGCGATGTCGCGCGAGCGAAACACCCGCTGGGCGGCCCGGTCGTATTCGTCGAGGCGGGCCTGCTCGCTCTCCGAATAGGTCGCGACCTGCGAGGCACAGCCGGCCGCGGCCAGGGCGACCAGCAGGGCGGCGACGAGATCGACGAGGGCTCGAGGCGACATGGGCCGGCCGCCAGTCTACCAGCCCGGCCGCCGCCGACTTGCCTTCCGCGCCGCCGCGCGACTATTCTTGGCCACCCCGTGAACCCGGCCGGCCGTGACGCGCTGCGCGGCCGCTCCTCCATATAGAAGGTGAGCGCATGGGCAAGGAGGCCGTCAAGCCATGAGCAGCAACACTCCCGTCGCGAGCTACAGCCTCACCGTCCGCGTCCGCATCGCCAACAAGCCGGGGATGCTCGGCAAGGTGACCTCGGCCATCGGGGACGCCGGTGGCGACATCGGCGCGGTGGACCTGGTCGAGGCGGGCCAGAAGGAAATGACGCGCGACATCGCGTTCAAGGCCTCGGACGAGGCCCACGGCCAGCGCATCGTGGAGCACCTGCGCAAGGTGCCGGACGTGACGGTGGTGAACGTGTCGGACCGCACCTTCCTCATGCATCTCGGCGGGAAGATCGAGGTCAACGGCCGAGTGACCGTGAAGACCCGTGACGACCTGTCGATGGCCTATACCCCCGGGGTGGCGCGGGTGTGCATGGCGATCCACGACGATCCCGAGAAGGTCTACAACCTCACGATCAAGCAGCACACGGTGGCGGTGGTCACCGACGGCTCCGCGGTGCTGGGGTTGGGCGACATCGGCCCGGCGGCCGCGCTCCCGGTGATGGAAGGTAAGTGCCTCATCTTCAAGGCCTTCGCCGGCGTCGACGCCTTCCCGATCGCGCTCGACACCAAGAACGTGGACGAGATCGTGCGCACCGTGAAGGCGATCTCGCCGATCTTCGGCGGCATCAACCTGGAGGACATCTCCGCGCCCCGCTGCTTCGAGATCGAGGAGCGGCTGCAGGCCGAACTCGACATCCCGGTGTTCCACGACGACCAGCACGGCACCGCGGTGGTCACCCTCGCCGCCCTGCTCAACGCGCTCAAGATCGTGAACAAGAAGCTCAACGACGTGAAGATCGTCTTCACCGGCGCGGGGGCCAGCGCGATCGCCACCGCCAAGCTCCTCATGCTGGAGGGCGCGCGCAACATCATCGCCTGCGACCGGGCCGGCGCGCTCTACCGCGGGCGCACCGAGAACATGAACCCGATGAAGGCGTGGTTCGCGGACCACACCAACGCGGAAGGGGTCCGCGGCACCGTGCGCGACGCGATGGTCGGCGCCGACGTCTTCATCGGCCTGAGCGGCCCGGGCGTGGTGAAGGTGGACGATCTCGGCGCGATGCATCGGGACGCGATCATCTTCGCGATGGCCAATCCGACGCCGGAGATCATGCCGGAGGAGGCGGGGAGGTACGTACGGGTGATGGCCACCGGCCGGTCGGACTACCCGAACCAGATCAACAACTCGTGCGGCTTCCCGGGATTCTTCAAGGGTCTGTTCGACGTCCGGGCACGCCGGGTGAACGACGAGATGAAGCTCGCGGCGGCCCACGCGCTGGCCAACATCGTGAGCGACAGCGAGCTGTGCGAGGAGTACATCACCCCGTCGATGTTCGACGCCCGCGTGGTTCCGGCGGTGGCCTCCGCGGTCGCCGACGCGGCGGTGCGCACCGGCGTGGCGCGGCGCAAGCGCGGGTAGCCGGCCCCTACAAATCGCTTCGGGCGGGGCGCGCCCTCCCCGTACCATCGGAAGCATGAAGCGGGCGATCGTCGCGCTGTGCTGCGCTCTCGTGGTGCTGGGTGCGGCGGTCTACTTCTTCGTGGCCCGCCCGCTGCTGCGGCCCTCCGAGGTCACCGCGGTCGCGGAGCGCGCGGTCGCCACCGACGACCTCGTCCTCCTGGGTGGGCTCAACGTCAAGCAAGCGGCGTTCCTGGAGCGCTGGCTCCTCGGCCGCCCGCCCGCGACGACGGGCGTGGCCGCGCGGGCGCCGGGCGCGGCGGAGCGGACGCTCCTCGATCACCTGCGCGCGGCGGGGGTGGACGCGCGCCACGACGTGGACTACGCGCTCTACGCTCTCTACCCGGCCGCGGGCGAGACCACCCGCCACGCCGTCGTCCTGATCGGCCGCTTCAACCCCGGCGCGGTCAACGCCTACCTCACGCGCGAGCTCCAGGCGACCCCCCACGAGGGTTCGGGGCCCGCCTCCTTCGAGGTGACGCGCACCGATCCGACCACGTGTCGGCCGAGCGCGGCCTGGCTGGTGACGGCCGCCCCGGAATGGATCGTGCTCGCCGATCCCGCGTCGCACGCGATCCTGCTGCCGCGCTTCGCGGGCGCGTCCACCGAGAGCCCGGAGAAACTCGCCTGGTGGCGCGGGCTCGCCCGCGCGGACGTCGCGAGCCTGGGGATTCCGGGGCTCGACCGGCTGGAGTCGGCTGCCACGCAGCCCTTCGCGAAGCGCTCGGCGGGGACGCTGGCGACGGAGGCCGACGCCTTCGGGCGCCTCTACCTGGGCCTCGGGGTGAAGACGGTGCCGCCACAAGGCGTGCTGCGTTTCGTGATCGACGCGAAGGATCCCGCCCGGGCCACACAGAAGATCAAGGCGTGGGAGCAGGCGGTGAACGAGTCGCGCGCGCGCTGGGCCGCGCAGATGCCGAGCGTGGCCGCCCTCTACGACAGTTTGAAGGTGCGCGCGGACGGTTCGCGGAGCACCATCGAGTTCACCGTCGATCGCACGCTCGCCGCGAACTCGCAGCGGGTGGTCAACGAGCTGCTGGCGGCCGCGCTGGGCGGGCTGGGGGTCCGGGTCAGCGAGCCCACCGCGACGGCGCAGCCCGCCGAGCGGATCGATACCGAGCCGGTGGCGTTCGTGCCGGCGGTCGCGGCCGCGGCGCTGCCGCCGTACGATCCGCGCGCCCAGTTCGCGGAGGACGTGGATCAGATCCAGGGGCCGTTCGGCCTGCGGCTCGGCGAGATGCGGGTGAGCGCCGAGGCCGGGGTGGGGCTCGAGCTGGTCGTCGAAGGATTCGCGGCCGAGATCCCGAACGCCAGCGCGGGCGGCGACCGCGTGCGGCTCTTCGTCGCCAGCGTGAAGTCCGCCTCTGGGCAGGAGCTGCTGCGCCCGGAACCGTGCGGCCGTGAGCGCAACGGTCAGCCGGTTGCCTTCACGACGTGGGGCGCGCACCGGCTCAAGGCGGCCAAGACGGTACGACTGATCGAGGGCACCGATCCGCGGACGTTTGGGAGCATCTCGGGCCGGGCGGAGCTGCGGCTGCCGACCCGTACCGAGGTGGTGAGCCTGCCGCGTCCGGCCGCCGGGGCGGTGGCCGCGCGGTACGGCGCCACCTTCACCGTGACCCAGGTGGCCGGGGGCAGCGTGTCCTATCAGCTTGCGGGAGCGCGCGACCGCGTCCTCCTCTTCCGCGCCCTGAACGCCAAGGGCCAGCCCTTGGCCTCTCCGAGCAGCTTCTCCTCCGAGTTCCTGTTCGGCGAGGGCGTCTCCGGGCAGAAGAACTACGCGGGGACGATCGATCGTCTGGAAGTCGTCTTCGTCGCCGAGGAGGAGCCGGTCGACCTGCCGTTCACCTTGACCGACTTCACCCTGGCCGCGAAATCGTCCGGCGGCGTCGCCCTCGATCGAACCGCGCCGCTTCGACCGTACAGCTACCAGGCGCTGCAGCGGGACTACCCCCGGCCGCGCGGCGGCGCCAATCCGCTCGAGCCGTTCGAGCTGTCGCTGGATCGGGTCCAGTCGTTCTTCGGGCTCAAGCTCGACTTCACGCTGCGCAGCCCGGACGTGCCGAACTTCCAGCGGGCCTTCGCGGTCGGGCGCCTCCGTCTCACCCGGCTCCAGCTCAACGACGGCACCGTGGTCGCGCCGCCCGCGGCCGATGCCGCGACCCCGGCCGGATCGCTCCGATCGAGGTGGGAGACCCCGGTTCGGTTCACCGGCTCCCCCAAGGACGGCGCCCTGTCGACCTCGCTGAGCCTCTTCGTCGATACGAAGGCGAAGCCGGAGGATCTCAAGGCGGCGCAGGGGATCCTGACGATGCAGTTCCCGCGGACGCTCGAGACCCTGGCGCTGGACGACCTGATCGTGGGCCGGCAGGCCCGGCTCGGCGAGCTGACGGTGACCGTCGTCGCCCGCGGTCGCAAGAACCTCACGCTCGAGACCAGCCGGGACGGCGATCGTGTCTACTACATCCGCCTCATCGGCGCCGACGGGCAGGCGGTGGCGTTCTTCGGCCCCAACGTCGTGGAGGCGCCCGGCGGCGCGTGGCGCTTCGAGCTCTCCCCGCTCGGCGCGGTGGTGAAGGCGGAGATCGTCCTGGCTCGCGAGCAGGACCGAAAGGCCTACCCGGTCACGCTCGCCCCCAGGTAGCCGCGGTCGCGAGTTGTCCGTGAGTGACACGTCCATTCCGGGCTGCGATAAAGCCCGCTACGAGGTCGCCTAGTTGGGCGTCCCCACGATAGCTCCGTCGGCTGCGGGCCCGCCGTGTAGATCGGGTGGGGTGCCTCGCTTGGCCGCAAAGGAGAGTCAACCATGAGAACGCTCGCTCCCTTCGTCGCTCTACTCCTCTTTGCCGGCTGCACCACCACAACTGGCGAGCTAACAGCCGAAGCGAAAGACCGAGCTGAGTGCAAGGAGTGGGGCAAGCGTTTCGCCAAAGACCCGGGCCGCATGAAGGATGCGTGTCTCATAAGTCGGGGTTACAAGCAGATCTACTCGACCGTTCTTGCGGAGTTGTGGGTAAAGTCCACGGCTGAACCGCGGCAGCCCGCCGAAGTGATAGCGACGGATCTTAAGGCGTGTGCCGACGCAACCGACCGCTGGAACAATGCCGGATGGAAACAGTTTGAAACGTGCATGGTCCCGCGCGGCTACGCTGTCACGCTTAACTAGCGCCCGGCGCTCTGGCGGAACAATCGGCTATGTCCGCTCGGGACCGTTGAACCCGCGTTCCTTCACTCGGTAGTCCTTCTGCTTGACCTTGATCCACCGCAGCGTGCGTCCCGGCACGTACTGGGACTCAGGATCTTTCGCCACGATGCCCTCGTAGCCGCGCGCCCGCGCCTCCTCCCACGTCTTCAACCCGAGGGCGACGCGGCGGGTCAGGAAGAGCGGGGTCACGGCATCAACTTACTCGGGCTGGCGGAGGACCGCCAAGGTCGTATCAAGGAAACGCAAGGATCGACAAGCGGGCCCGATGCATCGATTCACCAGTTAGCCCGTCTGAAGAAGTGGAGGGTACGTTGGCAGGTTCGGAGGTGACCTATGGTTCGTAAGTTGATCCTAGCAGTTGCGATTCTAGCGATGGCAGCGGTGCCTGCCCCGGCATTGGCCCGAGATGGCGGGCACGGTGGCCACGGCGGGTTTCATGGCGGCCATGAGTTCCACGGCGCCCACGAGCGGCATGAGGGCCACGAACGCTTCGAGCGCTTCCACCACGGGTTCGGCTTTTACCCGTACCCGGACTATGGCTGTCCGTACTACGGAGCCTATGGTCCGCCCGCCTGCTACTGGCCGCCCGGGTACTAGGTGCACCATGGTGAGAGCCGAGGTGGTGAGCCCTCATCCCGTTCTTGATCCGCCTCCGCGCCGAGCAGAGCCAACGCGTGATCCGTGGTGGGCACGCGTCGCGGACGCCACGGTGTGCTTCGCTTGGCGCCTGCTCTGGAGCTGGAGGCGGTAGAGGACCTGCCTTCTTGGGCCAACAGCGGCCTCGTCTCGTATGGCGTCAACGTTCCCGAGCTACGGCGTCGCAGCGCCGCGGCGACCTGACGCTCTGCGGCACCCTCGGGTGCGCGCGAGGGGCCATCTCGGTAGGCTTCAGCCGCACTGGAGGTGAACCATGGTACGAGAGGCTATTGGAATCGCTGTTGCGGTATGGTTTCTGGCCGGGTGTGCCTCGAATATGCCTGCTCCAACGACCACCAACCCGACGCTAAGCGAGGCACAGCAGTGCCGGCGCGGCGGAGGCTGGTGGCGGGACAGCCTCGGGATTTGCGACATGCAAGGAACGGGAGCCGAACCGAAAGGAAGATAGCGCGAACTCGACTCGCTGACCTTGCATCCGGCCTTCGCCCGAGAGGGAGGGGCCGCTCTCTAGCGGTCGCCCTCTCGGGTTTCTTTCGCTTAGTCCCTGCGGCGCCGTCTCCAGCGAGCCGCAAGCCCCAGCCCCGCCATCGAGGTGCCCCAGAGGAGGAGGCTCGCTGGCTCAGGTACGGGCTCCAGATCGCCGCTCAGCGCGAATGCGGCGTTGAACGGGCCGGCTCCCGTGATGTCGGTGCCAATCCGCAGCGAAGCTACTAGCTGTGACGTTGGCGGCGTCGCTTGTCGGAGCCGGCGTCTTTGCGTTCCTGCCAGTCGCCAATACGATGCTCCGTCCACACGAGCAGTAGCCATACTAGAACGGCGGTGCTGGAGCCGACGACCCATCCGAAGACGCTGTCCATCCCCTTGATCGTAGCGCGGCAGGAATTGTTATGCAGGAGGCCAGCCCGCGGAGCCACTGCGCCTAGCTCATTTGCGCGTTGTGGCCTTTGACGGTGGTTGGTTCTGGTGTTGACTCATCCGCTGCCACGCCGCCGTGCCCCTCGACGAACAGCAACACCAACAACGAAACCAAGCACCAACTCGTACGTCTCATGGGCAGCGCGCCACCCTCCATGGAGCCGATCCTATGTGCGAAGTGTAAGAGGTAGTTGGCCAGGGCGGCAAACGTATGCGTCTGCGGGATGATCGGCAGATGGTGACGACGACGAGCAGCGGGTCCGGCACGTTTACCTTAGCTTTACCGCACGCGGCGCGGACTCGCTCCGCGAGCTGCCGGTCCCATCGATCCGCCCACACTTCCCGCATGACCGCCTGGCTGCCATAGGGCGCCCGGAAGGTCGATCACGCGGTCGGAGAGGCGCTCGTAGGGCCGCCCGTTGGGATGGACGCTGGGCGCGGTCAAGGTCGGCAGCCCGGCGTCCCTTTTATTAGGCGGCGATCAGACCGCTCAAAACGAGTGTCATCTTCGGGCGAGGCAGGGTGGTATTCTCGCGGTCCCAACAACCGAGGAGGCAAGCCATGAAGACGCTGATCGCGCTCGTCCTGCTCCTGTCGGCGCCGCTGCTCGCCTGGGCCCAAGCGCCGATCCAGCTCAAGGCGGGCAGCGGGGTCGGGCCGGGTAACCCGGTCAACGATGCGCTTCTGGACCTCGCGCGGATGCTCGACCAGAAGAGCGGGGGCAAACTCAAGCTCGACGTCGTGATGAGCAACGGGCTCGCGAAGGGAGAAGCGGCGCACCTCGAGGGCGCGCAGCTCGGAACCATCGACATCGTGCCGATCGGCTCCGCGCCGATCGGCGGCATGTTCGACGCGGTGTACCAGGCGCTCGACCTGCCGTTCTTCTGGTCCTCCCGGGAGCAGGTGTGGAAGGTGATGGACGGTCCGATCGGCCAGGAGCTGCTCAGGCGAATGGACGCCAAGGGCGTCAGGGGGTTCTGCTTCGGCGGGGGATGGGGCTTCCGCAACATGATGGTCAACAAGCGGCCGATCTACACGCCGGAGGACATGAAGGGCCTGACCATGCGGGTCCAGGAGTCGCCCGCCTACGTGGCGTTCATGAAGGCGCTCGGGGCCAACCCGGTGCCGATGCCGTACGTCGAGGTGTACCTGGCCATGAAGCAGGGCACCATCGACGGCATGGAGCTGCCGTCCTTCACCATGACCTCCGACAAGTTCCAGGAGGTCACCAAGTACTACTCGCTCACCCGGCACTCGTATCCGCCGATCGGCTACTTCATGAACCTGAAGCGATATCAGTCGCTGCCGCCGGATCTGCAGAAGGTCGTGGGCGAGTCGATGCAGCAGACGTGCGCGGTGCACCGGCGGTACGAGGTCGAGCGCGAGAAGCAGGACTACGACGTCATGAAGAAGGCGGGCACCCAGATCAACGAGGTGAAGGACCTGAAGGCATTCCAGGCGCTCGTCAAGCCGGTCTACGCGAGCGTCGAGCAGCAGGTCGGCAACGAGTTCATGGGCCGTCTCACGACCGCGGCCGCGCAGGCCGCGAAGTAGCGCTGCGCGAGGGAGGCGCATCATGGCGGCATACGTCATCGTCGATCTCGTCGTGACCGATCCGATCACCATGGACGAGTACCGCAAGCAGGTGCCGGCCACGCTGGCCAAGTACGGCGGGCGATTCCTGGTGCGCGGCGGCGCCCACCACACCGTCGAGGGCGACTGGAAGCCAAATCGCGTCGTGGTGCTGGAATTTCCCAGCCTCGAGCAGGCGAAGCGCTGGTACGACTCCGAGGAGTACCGGGAGCCGAAGGCGATGCGGCTCCGGGCCGGGCGCGCCAACCTGGTCATGGTCGAGGGCGTCCCGTAGGCCGGCGATGGCGAGCCGCCCGCTTCGCTTTGGGATCAAGATCGCCCAGATGGGCGGCTCGTATGCCGAGATGCGCGAGGCCTGGCTCGAGGCCGATCGCCTCGGCTTCGACACCGGCTGGCTCCACGATCACCTGCTCAACCAGAACGACGTGACCCGCCCCGAGGACGAGGGATGGACCGTGCTCACCGCGCTGCTGGTCCAGTCGCGGCGCATCCGCGGTGGGTTGATGGTGACCGCCAACACGTTCCGGCATCCGGGCGTCCTCGCCAAGATCGCCACGACGGCGGACGTGGTCTCCGGCGGCCGCGTCGAGGTGGGCCTCGGCGCCGGCTGGTTCGAGGAGGAGCACCGCCAGTACGGGCTCGCCCTGCCGCCGCTCGGGGAGCGCATGAAGCGCCTGGAGGAAACCTGTCGCATCCTCGAGGCGCTGTGGACCGAGCCGCGAGCCACGTTCGAGGGCGCGTACTACCAGCTCCGCGAGGCGATCCACGAGCCGAAGCCGGTGCAGCGGCCGCATCCGCCGCTGACCATCGGCACGAGCGGCGAGCGGGTGGGCCTCCGCATCGCGGCGCGCCACGCCCAGACCTGGAACATGGCCCGGGCTACCCCCGAGGAATTTCAGAAGAAGTCCGCGCTGCTCGACGAGTACTGCCGGGAGATCGGCCGCGATCCCGGCGAGATCGAGCGCTCCATCCAGTTCCTGCCCGACGCGATGGAGGGCAACGTCACCGCCCTCGCCCGCGACTTCATCGCGGCCGGCGCGACCCACCTGATCTTCAGCTGCCCGACCCCCTACGCGGCCGCCGGCGCGCGCCACATCTGGGCCGACGTCGTCGCGCCCCTGCGCGGCTAGTCGGGGTCGATCCGGCTTGACACGTTGGCCGCGCCGGGGCTAACTCTCTGTCTGCTGCCAGTCCACGCCAACGAAGCCAGAGGAGGCCAGCGATGAAAGCTGCCGTATTCCATGGTCCGCATCAGCCGCTCACCATCGAGGAAGTCGACATCGACAAGCCCATCGGCCGCGAGGTGCTGGTGCGCACCGTCGCCTCGGGCGTCTGTCACAGCGATCTGCATTTCGTGGACGGCTACTACCCGTTCCCCACGCCCGCCATCCTGGGTCACGAGGCCGCCGGCATCGTCGAGGAGGTCGGCCTGCAGGTCAGCGAGTTCAAGCCGGGCGATCACGTCATCGCCTGCCTCTCCGTCTTCTGCGGGCACTGCGACTACTGCCTCACCGGGAAGACCCATCTCTGCCAGACCCGCCCAGTGCGGGCCAAGACGGATCCACCGAAGCTCTCGTGGAAGGGCCAGCCGGTCAACCAGTTCGCCAACCTCTCCGCCTACGCGGAGAAGATGCTGGTGCACGAGAACGCGCTGGTGAAGATCGACGCGAGCATGCCGCTGGACCGCGCCGCCCTGATCGGCTGTGGGGTCACCACCGGGGTCGGCGCGGTGCTGAACACCGCGCGGATCGAGGCCGGATCCACCGTGGCGGTGTTCGGCGCGGGCGGGGTGGGGCTGGCCGCGGTGCAGGGCGCGCGCATCGCGGGGGCGCGCATGATCATCGCGGTGGACACCGTCGACGCCAAGCTCGCCACCGCCAAGGAGCTGGGCGCGACCCACGGGGTCAACGCCAAGGCCGGGGATCCGGTGAAGGCCATCCGGGACCTGACCGGCGGCGGGGTGGACTACTCCTTCGAGTGCATCGGCCTCAAGATCGCGGCCGAGCAGTGCTTCGACTGCATCCGGCCCGGCGGCACCGCCACCGTGGTCGGCATGATCCCGGTCGGGCAGAAGATCGAGCTGGACGGGCCGATGTTCCTGCGCGAGAAGAAGATCCAGGGCTGCAGCATGGGTTCCAACCGCTTCAAGGTCGACATGCCGCACTACATCGAGCTGTACCGGCAGGGCCGGCTCAAGCTGGACGAGATGATCACCCGGCGCGGGAAGCTCGAGGACGTCAACGAGGCGTTTCGCGCCATGAAGGCCGGCGAGGTCTCGCGCACCGTCCTCATGCTCGCGTAGGTCGGAGAGTCTCATGGAGCCCGCTCGTCTGAATCGACGCGAGCTGCTGAAGACGGTGTCCGGGGCGGTCGCGGCCGGGCTGCTCGCCGGCCGCGCCGGCCCCGCGGCGGCCCAGGCGGTCAAATGGTCGGGCGGCACCGCGGCGCCGAATCTGAAAGCGCCCGCGAACGCCACCGACTGCCACCACCACATCTACGACGCGAAGTATCCGGTCGACCCGAAGGCGACCCTGCGGCCGGACGACGCCCTCGTCGAGGACTACCGGGCGCTGCAGAAGCGCATCGGTACCACCCGCAACGTCATCGTGCAGCCCTCCACCTATGGCACCGACAACCGTTGCACGCTCGACGCGCTGGTGGCCATGGGGCCGGCCGCGCGGGCGGTGGTGGTCGTCAACGACGCGGTGTCCGACGCCGAGCTCAAACGCATGCACGCGCTCGGCGCCCGCGGCATCCGCTTCAACCTGGCCCAGGCGGTGGCGACCACCCCGGAGATGATGGAGCCCCTCTCGAAGCGGGTGGACGCGCTCGGCTGGCACATCCAGATCAACGCACCCCCGGGCAAGATCATGGAGATCATGCCGATCCTCGATCGGGTCGCCTCCCCGATCGTCTTCGATCATCTGGCGCACATTCCCGAGCCCGACGGCGTCAACCACCCGCTCTATGCGAAGGTGCGCGCGCTGATGGACAAGGGCCGGACCTGGGTCAAGCTCTCCGGCGCGTACGCCGATACCAAGGTCGGGCCGCCGACCTACGCCGACTCGAGCGCGGTCGCGCGCGCCTACGCCAAGGCCGCGCCCGAGCGCTGCGTCTGGGGCAGCGACTGGCCGCACCCCACCGAGAAGGACAAGCCGGACGACGCGCTGCTGTTCGATCTCCTCGCCGACTGGGTGCCCGACGAGCGGGCGCGCCACCGCGTCCTCGTCGAGAACCCCGCGGTCCTGTACGGGTTCGCCTAGGTCGTCGTATATACTCGCTACCGGCGGCGGCGCGACCGCCGCGTGGGAGGGGGGTGAGCACGTGGCGAAGGGCCGGAGCATGAAGAAAGAGAAGAAGAAGCCGAAGAAGGAGAAGAAGTAGCCCCGCGTGACCCGTTCGCTTCTCCTGAGCTGCGATGCGGTCGGTAAGGCGTACGGCACCCGGTCCCTCTTCGACGAGCTCTCGTTCGGGCTCTTCGAAGGGGACCAGGTGGGCCTCGTCGGACCGAATGGCGCCGGCAAGTCGACCCTCCTGAAGATCCTCGCCGGCGTCGAGACGCCCGACCGTGGGCACCGCTCGCTGCGCACCGGGATCCGAGTCGGCTACGTGCCGCAGGACCCGGTGTTCCCGGCCGGCGAGACCGTCGAGGACGTGCTGGCCGCGGCGCTCGCCGCGGTGGACGACGCCGATCGCCCGGGCCGCGTCGCCCAGACGCTCGGCCGCGGCGGGTTCCCGGATGGGCGCGCGGACGTGGCCACGCTCTCCGGGGGCTGGCAGAAGCGGCTGGCCATCGCGTGCGAGCTGGCCGCCGAGCCGGACGTCCTCCTGATGGACGAGCCCACGAACCACCTGGACATCGCGGGCATCCTCTGGCTCGAGGCGCTGCTCGTGGAGCGGGCGCGGGCCTGCCTGGTGGTCAGCCACGACCGGTACTTTCTCGAGCACGTGGCCACCCGCATGATCGAGCTGAGCCGCGCCTATCCCGCGGGCCTCTTCGAGACGGACGGCCGCTACAGCGAGTTCCTCGCCCGCCGCGACGAGTTCCTCACCGGGCAGGCGGCCTACGAGGAGTCGCTCGCCAACACGGTGCGGCGGGAGATCGAGTGGCTCCGCCGCGGCGCCAAGGCCCGCTCCACCAAGGCCAAGGGCCGCATCAAGGAGGCGGACCGGCTGATCGAGGAGCTGCGAGACGCGCGCGCCCGCGGAGCGGGGCGCCCCGCCGCCATCGACTTCACCGCTTCCGGCCGGCGCACCCGGCGGCTGCTCGTGGCCCAGCACCTCTCCAAGTCCCTCGGCGGCCGCTCGCTCATCCGGGATCTCGATCTCGCCATCACCCCAGGCGTGCGCATCGGTCTCATGGGACCGAACGGGAGCGGCAAGACCACCCTGCTCAACCTGCTGGCCGGCACGCTGGCTCCCGACGCCGGGACGATCGAGCGCGCCGAGGGGCTGCGCATCGTGCGCTTCGAGCAGGAGCGGCCCGGGCTCGACCCCGAGCAACCGCTCCGGCGGGCGCTCGCCCCCGAGGGCGACGGCGTCGTCTTCCGCGGTCGGAGCCTCCACGTGGCCGCGTGGGCCAAGCGCTTTCTGTTCACGCCGGAGCAGCTCGAGGTGCCGGTCGGTCGCCTCTCGGGCGGCGAGCAGGCGCGCATCCACATCGCGCGCCTGATGCTGGAGGCCGCCGACCTGCTCATCCTGGACGAGCCGACCAACGATCTGGACATCACCACGCTCGACGTGCTCGAGGAAAGCCTCGGCTCGTTCGAGGGCGGGCTCGTGCTGGTGACGCACGACCGGTTCATGCTGGACCGGGTCGCGACGGTCATCGTGGCCCTGGATGGGGAAGGCGGGGCGGGGACGTTCGCGGACTACGAGCAGTGGGAACGCGCGTGGCAGATGCGGGGGCGAGCGGGGCGATCCGGCGCCTCCGATCCCCCGCCCTCTTCCCCCCAACAGGAGCGGGGGGAGAGAGAGAAGAGGAAGAAGCTCGGGTATCTGGAGCAACGGGAGTGGGATGGGATGGAGGCGGCCATCGGGGCCGCCGAGCACGCGGTCGAGGCGTGCCGGCAGGCGGCCGAGGAGCCGGCCATCGCCTCCGATCCCAAGGCATTGCAGGAGAGCTATGCGGCTCTCGACGCGGCCCGCGCCGAGGTGGAACGCCTCTACGCGCGCTGGGCCGACCTCGAGGCCAGAGGAGAGACGAGATGACCGACCCACAGGCCGTGCCCACCGTGAAGATCGACAACGCGCACGTGCGGGTGACCGAGTGGCGCTTCGCTCCCGGCGCGCGGACGGGCCATCATCGGCACGAGTATGCCTACGTCGTGGTCCCGCTCGTGACGGGATCGCTCGCCGCGACGACCACGGCCGGCGAGACGAGCAACGCGCTGCGGGTGGGCGAGCCCTACTACCGCGATGCCGGGGTCGAGCACGACGTCCGGAACGCCAACGCCTTCGAATTCGCCTTCATCGAGATCGAGCTGAAGGCCGTCTGAGCTCCGCATTGGGACTGGCCATCCGGCCCGGCGGGGTATAGGCTAGCGTCCTGGGGTGGGGAGCCGTATCTACCCGCAAGGAGACCTCTGATGAAAAAGCTCCTGGTCGTGCTTCTGGCGGTCGTGATGGTGCTCTCCCTGACCGTCGCGCCCAGCGAGGCATGGCGTGGCGGGTGGCGTGGTGGCTGCTGCTGGGGCGGCTGGTGGTGGCCCGGGGCCGTGTTCGGCGGCCTGGCCCTCGGGGCCGCGGTGGCGGCGACCTACCCGCCCTACTACTATGCGGCGCCGCCCGTCGTCTACGAGTCGGCCCCGGTCTACGCCACGCCCCCGGCGCCGGCCCCTCCGGCGGTCCAGCGCGAAGTCGTCTACCCGAACGGGAAATATCTGCTCTACGGCGACGGCGTGCAGCAACCCTGGCAGTGGGTCTGGATTCCCGCCGCGCCTCCGCCTCCCGCGCCCCCGCAGCGCTAGCTCACCGCGGCTCCGCGACGATGGCGCGGCGCACCTCGACGGTCTGAGGCGGCGATGAGCGAGACCGCGCACCGGACCGTCGAGACCAACGGCATCCGGATGCACGTCGCCGAGCAAGGCGAGGGGCCGCTCGTCGTGCTCTGCCACGGCTTCCCGGAATCCTGGTACTCGTGGCGTCACCAGCTCCGGGCCCTGGCCGACGCGGGGTTCCACGCCGTCGCGCCCGACATGCGCGGGTACGGTCGGACCGAGGCCCCCGCCGAGATCGATCGATACTCGATGCTGCACCTGGTCGGCGATATCGTGGGCCTGCTCGACGCGCTGGGCGCCGAGACCGCGGTGATCGCGGGTCACGACTGGGGGGCGCCGGTGGCCTGGCACGCCGCGCTCCTGCGCCCGGACCGCTTCCGCGCGGTGATCGCCTTGAGCGTGCCCTACCGATCGCGCGGGTCGGTCCCGCCGACGACCGCGATGCCCCGCACCGACTCCACCGTCTTCTACCAGCTCTACTTCCAGGAGCCGGGCGTGGCGGAAGCCGAGCTGGGACGCGACCCCCGCGTCACGATCCGCCGTCTCCTCTATTCGGGCTCGGGGGACGGCGAGGGTCAGGGCGCGATCGGTGCGCCGGACGCGGTCGGCATGGTACCCCGCAGTGGCGGCTTCCTGGATCACACCGCGGACCCGGTCGTCCTGCCCCCGTGGCTCACCGAGGCCGACATCGACGTCTACGCCGGCGAGTTCTCGCGCACCGGCTTTCGCGGCGGGCTCAACTGGTACCGCAACGTCGATCGCAACTGGGAGCTGCTCGCCCCGTACGCGGGCGCGCGCGTGATGGTTCCCGCCCTCTATGTGGCGGGCGACCGCGATCTGGTGGTGAAGTTCCGCGGGATGGATCAGCTCATCCCCACCCTCTCGAGGTTCGTGCCGCAGCTCCGGAAGACGATCATGCTCCCGGGCTGCGGCCACTGGACGCAGCAGGAGCGGCCGCACGAAGTCAGCGCGGCGATGGTCGAGTTCCTCCGGGGACTCTGACCGGCGGAGGCGGAGCATGGCGCGAGCGCGCATCACGCTGCGGAGGCCCGAGCGGTTCAAGGATCCCGCCAACCTGACCTGGGAGCGCTACATCGCGCTCCAGGCCCGCGAGCGCGAGCGCTACCTGGCCGAGCGGGCTGCGATTCCCGCCGACGCGCTCGCCTACCGGACCGTCGGGCCTCGCTATCTCGAGCGCGCGGTCGAGCAGTTCGCGAACAACTACTTCCCCGAGCTGGCCGCGACCCACTACGTCGCGACCGCGGCGGCCCACGCGCCCTTCGAGGAGCTGAAGAAGTGCTGCCTCTTCCAGCTCGCGGACGAGCAGCGCCACCTCGAGATGGATCGCGAGGTCTTCGAGCGGGCCGGCATCCCGGAGCGGGAGTGGCTGCCCGCGTGGGAGCAGCCGGGCACGACCTGCCGGTTCTTCCGTCACGTCCTGGATCTGGAAGACCCCATCGAGATCCTCGTCAAGGCGAACTTCGTGGCGGAGGGTGCGGCGGGGCCGGGTACGTTCACGGTCCTCGCCGACGGCGCGGAAGCCCGCGGCGACCTCCTGTCCGCGGTGAATCACCGGGCCCGCATCCGCGACGAGACGCGGCACATCAGCTACGCGCGCGCCCTGGTCAAGGCGCTGATCGAGGACGATCCGGGGAACCTCTCGGTGATCCAGGAGTGGCAGGACGAGAGCCTGCAGCTCTTCGTCGAGGTGGCGAGGGGCTGGGAGCGCCGGGAGTGGTGGCAGGGCTTCCTCGATTCCTACTACAAGATCTCGCTGCCGCTCGGCCTCCGGCCGACCACCTTCTAAGGAGACGCCCATGGGATACACGCTCGAGACGTTCGCCGCCGCCGCCCACGACATCCTGACCGCGGATCCCGGTCCCACGGGCCGCCAGAAGGTGCGCGCCCTCGTGCAGGACGTGCTGAAGGACGACGCGTTCGTCGCCACGCACCTGGGTGACGACGTGCCGGAGCGCAAGATCCTCTACCAGGACCCTCAGCTCGGCTTCTGCATCCTGGCCCACGTTTACCGAGGCGCGCGGGAGAGCAACCCGCACGATCACGGGCCGTCCTGGGCGATCTATGGCCAGGCGCGCGGTGAGACGTTGATGAACGACTGGGCCCTGATCGAGCCGGCGAGCGAGACCCGGCCGGGCAAGGTGCGCCACGTCCGGAGCTACAGCCTGAAGCCGGGCATGGCTCACGTGTACAACGAGGGCGATCTCCACTCGCCCCGGCGCGAGGGTCCCACGCGCCTCATCCGCATCGAGGGCACCAACATGGACAAGGTCAAGCGTCTGGCGTACGAGAAAGCCTGATCGGGTGAGGCGCTGGGTCAAGCTGCTGGCGGGAGCGCTGGTGGTGCTGGTGCTCCTGCCGGTGGCGGTGTCCCTGGGCATCCGGGTCTACGTCGCGGCGTTCATGCGCGCTTCCCGGCGCGCGGTGGTGGACCGGCATCTCGTGCTCTCCAACGGCGGCGCCGTCGACGTGCACGGCGTCGAAGTCCTCGAGAACACCCCGCACCGCGACCGCGACTTCACTTGGGCCGCGGCCTACCGGGCGCCCGGCTCGACGAGCGAAGAGCGGATCGGGGACTGGGTGGCCTCGAGAGAGGGCACCACGGCCCACGTCTGGCGCGACCTGGTGGTCGTCATCCCCAACACGGACTACTTCCGGCGCGGGATCGCGCGCCTGTTCGTGCGGACCGCGACGGGACGGTGGAGAGAGATCCAGGTCGACTTTCAGGATCTGGCCGACGGGATCGATCCGCCGATGCTCTCCGCCTACAAGAGCGCCATCGACCCCGGTGATCTCGCGAGGATCCGCGAAGCGGTCGGCGCCACGCCGGGCGGGAGGCGGCCGAGCGCATGGATCGAGGAGTTCCTGCCGGACCGGGGCGAGGTCCGCGTCCTGGTCTCCGCCGGCTCGAGTAGCGTCAAGCTCCGGTTGGGGCTGGCCGACGACGGCGAGCGACTGAACCTGCTCGAGATGCAG
>Ga0210384_10003030_pt1 | contig 19857 bp, 16 predicted proteins | sample IncBWH2MmetaG_FD_160574 | JGI IMG/M metagenome (GOLD analysis project Ga0210384, IMG submission 160574) | Forest soil microbial communities from Barre Woods Harvard Forest LTER site, Petersham, Massachusetts, United States - Inc-BW-H-2-M | ecosystem: Environmental > Terrestrial > Soil >...
CGTAAATCCATAGAAGCCGAAGCGAATCTGCGCTCCGGCCCCAAAGCCGCCGCCCAGGCGCTGAAGAAAAATGTCCGCAAACCCAAGTTTGCGCCGGTCACCTTGTCTGAACTGGACGGCGTGCGCTACCTGCACTTCGGCACCGAATGGGTGCAAGGCGCGATGCGTCTGCGCAAACCGGACTGGATAGAACTGGAATACGCCCAGCAGATGATGGCGTGGATGCTGTTCATCGCCCAGCCTGCGCACATCGTGCAACTGGGCCTGGGAACCGCTGCGCTGACCAAGTTCTGCTACCGCACTTTCGCCGAGGCCCAGGTCACTGCAGTGGACCTGAATCCGGCGGTGATCTCCGTGTGCGAAAGCATGTTCAAACTACCGCCAAATGACGACCGGCTGCAAGTGATGGAAATGGACGCGGCGGAATTCGTCAATGATGAAAATAATCACGGCAAGATCGACGTCTTGCAGGTGGACCTATACGATGCCACCGCCCGCGGCCCGGTGCTGGATAGCCCGGAGTTCTACCAGGCTTGCGAAGCTTGCCTGACCGATCAGGGCATACTCACCGTCAACCTGTTCGGCGACCATCCCAGTTACCTGAAAAACTTGAAGGCCCTGCGCTTTGCCTTCGACCAGGTGCTGTGCCTGCCGGAAGTGCATGACGGGAACGTCGTCGCGATTGCCTTCAAATCCAGGCCCCAGCTGGATTTCCCCGCCTTGTACGAGCGTGCGGCCAGCATCAAGGACAGCACCAGGCTGCCGGCCAAATCCTGGGTGAACGGTTTGAAAACAAATACCTGAACTGACAACATGGCCACCACAATGACAAAATCCGCGCATCGATCGTTGAGCATGCAGCAAATCTTTACCTGGCTGATGGCGGACGGCATTGTGAAGAAGGAGACGGCCAAGGCGCACTTCACTCATGCCCAGGCCATCCTGAATAACGGCCCGGCGACCATGCATCCGCTGACTGCGGTGGCTCAATGCAAACTGCAATCCGCTGTCGCGCCGCACAAGGTAATGACGCTGGACTGGTTGACGGAGTGGACAGCCGGCAAAGTCAAGCTGCCGTTTTATCGCATCGATCCGCTGAAGATAGACTTCACCAAGGTCTCCGACGTGATGTCGTCGACCTATGCAACCCGCTTCAATATCCTGCCTGTCGAATCCACCGGAACCGCTGTGGTGATTGCAACCACCGATCCGTTCAGCAGCGAATGGCAGGAAGAGATCGCCAAGATCACCCGCAAGGAAATCCAGCTGGTGATGTCGAATCCGCTCGACATCTCGCAGTACATTTCGCAATTTTTTACGCTGGCCAAGTCGATCAAGGATGCGAAAAAAGCCAGCAACAACGACCTGGCGCTGCGCAACAATTTCGAGCAACTGGTCGAGTTGGGAAAATCCAACAAGCAGGTAGACGCGAATGACCAGCACATCATCAATATCGTGGACTGGCTGTGGCAATTTGCGTTCGACCAGCGCGCCTCGGATATCCACCTGGAGCCGAAACGCGAACTGGCCACGATACGCTTCCGCATAGACGGCGTGTTACACCAGGTCTACCAGGTGCCCGCCATCGTGATGATCGCGATGACCGCCCGCATCAAATTGCTGGGGCGCATGGACGTGATAGAGAAGCGCAGGCCGCAGGATGGCCGCATCAAGACCCGCACCGCCGGCGGCCAGGAAGTCGAACTGCGCCTGTCCACGATGCCCACTGCGTTCGGCGAAAAAGTCGTGATGCGGATTTTCGATCCCGAAGTCGTCGTCAAGACCCTGCCGGAGCTGGGTTTCCCGATCAACGACGCGATGCGCTGGGATCAGCTCACCAGCAAGCCGCACGGCATCATCCTGGTGACCGGACCGACAGGCTCAGGCAAGACCACCACCCTGTACACCACGCTGAAGGCACTGGCAACCTCGGATGTGAATGTCTGCACCGTTGAAGACCCGATAGAGATGGTGGAGGCATCCTTCAACCAGATGCAGGTACAGCCCGGCATAGACCTGAATTTTGCCGACGGCGTCAAAGCCTTGATGCGGCAGGACCCCGACATCATCATGGTCGGCGAGATCCGCGACCTGCAGACCGCGGAAATGGCGATACAGGCCGCGCTGACCGGCCACCTGGTGCTGTCCACCCTGCATACCAACGATGCGCCTTCGGCCATCATGCGCCTGCTGGAACTCGGCGTTCCCTACTATCTGCTGGAAGCGACGATCATCGGCATCCTGGCGCAAAGGCTGGTGCGCACCCTGTGCAAGCATTGCAAGTCGGCGGACGGAGAGATTCCGGACGCCGTGTGGAAAAGCCTCACCGAAGAATGGAACATCCCCAAGCCGGCCATCGTCTACAAGCCGGTGGGCTGCCCGGAATGCAGGCAAACCGGCTTTCTCGGCCGTACCGGCCTGTATGAATTGTTGACGGTGACCCAGCCGTTCAGCAAACTGATCAAGGAAGAATCCGATATCCATGCGCTGCGGGCGCAAAGTATCGCCGACGACATGAAACCCTTGAGAATAGCCGGCGCGCACAAGATCGCAGAGGGCTTGACCACCGCGGAGGAAGTGCTGAAGGTCACCTCCGCGCTGGTTTGATGCTCATTCCCGTATCGCCCATGGCAAAGCCTCATCCATGCATTTGCGCCCAGCCGGCGGGAGGACACTGATGCCTTTGTCCATCAGCCGCATTTCCGGCACATTGCTTTCCCGGACCTGGCCCCGGATATTGGCGCTGGCTTTCGTCTATATGCTGCTGGGGCGCCTGTCGCTGCTGCTGGCCATTCCCCCCGGCTATGCGATGGCGGTCTATCCGCCGGCCGGCATCGCGCTGGGCATCGTCCTGATTGCAGGTTACCGGCTGCTGCCGGGCGTAGCTCTGGGCTCCTTCCTGGTCAATCTGTTGATCAGCTGGGAAACCGGCGGCGGGCTGTCCGCCGCTGCCGTGGTTTTGTCCGTGCTGCTGGCCGGCGGCGCCACCTTGCAGGCATTCGCAGGCAGCTGCCTGGTGCGCCGCTTCGTCGGCGAAAATCTGGCGCTGGATAGCGACACCTCCATTTTTCGCTTCTTCCTGTACGGCGGCATCCTCGCCAGCCTGGTCAGCGCCAGCGTGGCCGCCCTGTCGCTGTACGGCCTGCACTTCATCCCCGGCAATCATATATTGGGTAACTGGGCGACCTGGTGGACCGGAGATACGCTGGGGGTGTTGATCACCACGCCGATCGTCATGGTGCTGTTTGGCAAGCCAAGGGAAATATGGAGCTCCCGGCGCTGGAACGTGATGCTGCCGCTGGCGATCTGCCTGGCCGTCGTCGTCGTCGTCTTTACTTACATCCGCCACAGGGAAGAACAAAAACAGTTCCTGGAGTTCAGGCTGGAGGTCGAGCGCGTCAGCCAGGATTTGCAAAACAAGCTGAACAACCATACCGACGCGGTCAGCAATATAGAAAGGTTTTTTGCCAGCTCCAGATCGGTCAACCGCAGCGACTTTTCCACTTTTGTGCAACATACGATAGAGAGCAACAAAGCCATTACCTCGCTGATCTGGGCGCCGAAAGTCAGGCGGGCCGACAAGACGGCGTTTGAAGCGGCGGTATTGCAGGAAGGTTATGCCAACTTCAGTATTTCCGAGAAAGGCGCCAATGGGAAGTTGATGCCCGCTGCGGAGCGCGACGACTACTTCCCCATCACCTATATCGAACCTTTCAGGACGGGCACGCAGGCCTTCGGCTTTGACATGGGCTCGAACGACGCCAGAAGAAATGCCATCGAAGAAGCCCGCGACAGCGGCAACCTGACCGTGACCGATCCGCTGGTGCTGGTGACCGACAAGGGCGAGCAATACTCGGTGCTGCTATATGCCCCGGTCTACCTGCCGGGCAAGCCGCTGGACAGCACCTGGAAAAGAGCCGAAGCATTCCAGGGCGTGGCCGTGAGCGTATTAAGAATGGGCGAGGTCATAGAGGATTTGCTCAGCAAGCAGGATCAGAAAAGCATCCTGATCAAATTCTATGATTTATCCTATCCCGGCAAGAAAGGCACCTTCTACGACGCGATCAAGGTCGTCGACACCAAGCGTTTTTTCCAATCCACCATCAATTTCGGCGGCCGCCAGTATGCGCTGCTGGCACAGCCGTCCACAGAATATTGGGATACCCATGTGTCGTGGGTCACCTGGTTCACGATGATAGGCGGCCTGTTGTTTACCAGCCTGCTGGGCATCTACCTGCTGGTCGTTACTGCGCACACCTTCAACGTGGAAATCCTGGTCGCGCAGCGCACCAGCCAGCTGCATGACAGCGAGGAGCGCCTGCGCGCCATCCTGGCCAACGCGGCCGAAGGCATACTGACGATGAGCCCCAGCGGTTTCATCGAATCGGCCAACCAATCGGCCGAGATCTTGTTTGACTATCCGCGCGGCGCCTTGTTCGGCAGGAATATCCTGAGCCTGTTCCCGGATCCCGCATCGGAAGCTTTTTTGCTGGGCTATATGCAGGACCAGCGTGAATCGCATGAGAAGCAGGCCCGCCAGGAAGTCGTCGGCAGCAAGCGCCTGGATCAGGAAATTCCGCTGGAACTGGCGATCGCCAGGGCGGAGCTGGGCTCGCAGACTTTGCTGGTACTGATACTGCACGACTTGTCGGAACGCAAGCGCGTCGAAAGATTAAAAGGCGAGTTTGTCGCCGCTGTCTCCCATGAGCTGCGCACTCCGCTGACCTCGATCCGCGGCTCGCTGGGGCTGCTGGTGGGCGGCATAGCCGGGACGATTCCCGACAAGGCAAAAACCCTGCTGGACATGGCCAACGACAATGCCGAGCGGCTGCTCTTGCTGATCAACGACCTGCTGGATTTTGAAAAACTGGAATACGGCGGCATGCAGTTCAACCTGCAGGCGACGTCGCTGCGGGATTTGGTCAAAAAATCGGTAGACGCCAACAAGGGCTACACCCAGAAATTCACGATCGCGCTGGTCTTCGACGCGAAACAGAGTGTCGATGCGATAGTCAACGTGGATCAGCAGCGCTTTATCCAGGTATTGTCCAATCTCTTGTCCAACGCCATCAAATTCTCGCGGAAAGACGGCCGGGTGGAAGTGCACATCTCCCGCGCCAACGGCTGGGCCAGGGTAGCCGTAGTAGATCACGGCATAGGCATCTCCAAACAATTCCAGGGCAGCGTCTTCCATAAATTCACCCAGGAAGATGCAAATTCCGCCCGCAAATATGCAGGCACTGGCCTGGGCCTGTCGCTGACCAAGACCATGGTGGAAAAAATGGGCGGCCGGATCGGCTTTACCAGCGTGGAGAGCGAGGGTTCGACTTTTTATGTCGAACTTCCGGTTGCGCAATAATACCGCTCAGTTAAAGCAAAAGTAGATGTCTTTTGTCATTCCCGCGCAGGCGGGAACGACATATTTTGAGAATTTGGCTCCTCACTGAACTGCATTACCCGGTCCGTCCTGATTTTTTAGATGCCTCCCGCACGGCTTCCCGCAAGCCATCCTCCACCTTGGCATAACGCAAGCGCATTCCCAGCTCAGACTTGATCCTGCCGTTTTGCAGCCGGCGCGATTCCGACATGAAGGACAGCAGCATCGGACTGACGGCGGCGCTCAACTCCGCGCGCGGCAAGCGCGGCGGACGCGGCAGTGCAAAGGCATCGGCTACCGCATCGAAGTAGTCGGCCATCTTCAGGTCGCTGTCGTCCACCGCGTGGTACACCCGCAACGGTGCTGCGCGGAACAGCGCCAGCATGATCAATCGGGCAAGATCGTCGGCGTGGATATGATTGGTGTACACGTCATCGGCGGCGGCCAGTGCGGGCGTGCCGTTTTGCAAACGCTCCAGCGGCAGGCGGTCGGCGGCATAAATGCCGGGTACGCGCAGGATGGCCAGCGAAGAATGGCTGCGCCTGGCCCAGCCCCGCAACAGCCTCTCCGCCGCCACGCGGCGCCTGGCGCGGGCATTCTGCGGCCTGGCCTTGCGCGTCTCGTCAAACGCCGCTGCGCCGCAGTCTCCATAGACGCCGGTCGTACTGATGTAAACAAGCCGGCTCTTGTCAGGTAGAATGGCGGTCAAATTACGGGTGCGGCCGTCGGTTTCACCTTCGGATCGCGGTGGTGCCAAATGAACAATATATGCCGCCAGATTCGCCAACCGGGCCAAAGTATCCCGCTGATCCAGGTCGGCGACCAGAGGCACGGCGCCGGCGGCGCGCAGTTCGGCCACCCGTTCCGGCTGGCTGGTCACGGCAAATACGCGAAACCGCTCGCTCAGCAAAGCCAGCAAGCGCATACCTACGTCCCCGCATCCCAGGATAAGCAGCCGTGGCTTAGCTAGTTTTTTTTGTTTATTTTTCATATTCAGGATTGTATGACTTTTCAAGTAACTGTGACCCCGAGCGGTCGCCAATTTAGTTGCGAGGATGGCGAAACCGTACTGAGCGCAGCACTGCGCGCAGGCGTGGGCCTGCCTTACGGTTGTAAAAACGGCGCTTGCGGCTCTTGCAAGGGCAAAGTGCTGGAAGGCCGCGTCACGCACGGCGTGCACCAGCAAAGGGCCCTGTCGGACACCGAAGAAGCGCAGGGAGCGTCGCTGTTTTGCTGCGCCAAACCGCATACCGACCTGACCATAGAGGCGCGCGAGATCCTGGCCGACGGCGACTACCCGGTCAAGAAGATGCCTAGCCGCGTCGCCAAGCTGGAAAGGCTGTCGCATGACGTGATGTTGATCGCCCTGCAATTGCCGGCCAATGAACGCCTGCAGTACCGCGCCGGCCAATACATAGAATTCATGCTGCGCGACGGCAAGCGCCGCAGCTATAGCATGGCCAATGCGCCGCACCTGGACGAGCAGATCACGCTGCACGTGCGCCACATGCCGGGCGGTCTGTTCACCGACCAGCTATTCTCCACGCTGAAAGAAAGGGACATCTTGCGCTTTGAAGGGCCGCACGGCACTTTCTTCCTGCGGGAAGACAGCGACAAGCCCATCGTCCTGCTGGCATCCGGTACCGGTTTCGCGCCTATCAAGGCCTTGGTGGAACACCTGATCTACATAGAATCGACGCGCCCGGTGACGCTGTACTGGGGCGGCCGCCGTCCGGCCGACCTGTATATGCACAGCCTGTGCAAAACCTGGGCCGGCACGCTGCCCAACTTCAAGTATGTGCCGGTGGTATCCGACGCCCGCCCGGAAGATGCCTGGAGCGGCCGCAACGGTTTCGTCCACCGCGCGGTGATGGAAGACCACGCCGATCTGAGCGGCTACCAGGTATATGCCTGCGGCGCGCCTATCGTAGTAGACTCTGCAAGAACCGATTTTGTCGCACAGTGCCGGTTGCCGCAGGAAGAATTCTATGCGGATTCGTTCACGTCGGAAGCGGATCTGGCGGCATAGCAAGACAACCAGGCCCAGCACCGCGGGTAATGCCGTTCAGTTAAACATCAATTTCCTCGTTTGTCGTTCCCGCGCAGGCGGGAACCTAGTGTCGTTCGACGAAAGCCACTGGATCCCCGCCTGCGCGGGGACGACAAATTTGAGGGACCTGATTTTTAATTGAACAGTATTACCGGCATTGCCGGACTTTTTTTATACGGAAATATCACACCCGCATCGCCGCCAGTGTCTGCCGTATGCCTTCGTCATACGAAGTTTTGACCAGCCCCGGCAACAGCTTGCGCAAGTCGCTGTCGTCCAGCAGCACCGGCGCCGTTTGCAGGTAATGCATCTCCACCAGTTCGCGCATGAATTGGTCGAACAGGCCTAGCAGCCGCACCATCCATCGATTGAACACCATCAGCCTGGGCTTGCCGCCCGCCTGGGCAAATACCCGGTCGGCAAACTGGCGCTGCGAGATCACGCCGGCGCCGGCGAAATGCCAGATGCGTCCGTAGGCTTGCGCGTTAGCGGCCAGCGCCAGCAAGGCCGGCCCGGCGTCCGGCACATAGACAAACTCATGCGGCGTATCTATCGGCCCTATCATCATGGCCCGCTTGCCGCTGACGGCCGCCTGGAACACGCTATCGACCAGGCTCTTGTCGACGCCGGGGCCGTAAAAATCCGGCAGGCGCAATACCGTGCCGCGTATCTTGCCGGCGCTGTCCGCCGCCATCAGCAAGTCTTCCTGCTGCTTGCGCATCTTGCCCTTAAAAGTATGCGGCTGGCGCGGATGGCCTTCCCTGACCTTGGCGGTGCCCGGCAGGCCATACGGATACACGGTACCGCTCAGCACGAAATGGCGCACGTTTTCTGCGATGGCCGCGTCCAGTGCCTTTTGCATCAGCACCGGGTGCAGCTCAAACTTCCAGTAGTCCACGCCGACCAGGTAGATCACGGTATCGATGCCGCGCGCGGCTGCGCGCATGGAGGCTGCGTCATCGGTATCCCAGGCGACGATCTCGGCCAAGGGGTCGTCGCCAAATTGTTGCCGCAGCGCCGCTGCGGAACGTCCGACTACCCGGTAAGCGCGGCCTGCGGCGCGCAACGCCGTGGCGACGCTTTTGCCGATCGCCCCGGACGCGCCGAACAACGCAATTCTGGGCGCTGTCCGAACAGCGGCGGATTGCTGGCTTTGCATGCTGGATAAGGCATTCATCGTGATCTCCTGTGGTTGATGGAGCCATGTTAATATTCCAAATTAAATGCGTCCAATGCATGTTTTATATACCTATATATGCATCAAAAGAATTTAAGAGCGATAGACCTCAATTTGCTGGTGATACTGGATGCGCTGCTGACCGAGCGCAGCGTCACCCGCGCGGCGGCGCGCCTGTACCTGACCCAACCGGCAACCAGCCATGCTTTGGAGCGCCTGCGCCTGTTATTCCATGATCCCTTGCTGGAGAGAAGGAAAGGCGGCATGGCGCTAACGTCGCGGGCGGAAGAACTGCAAGCGCCATTGCGGGAGATACTGGAAGAACTGCAGCGCCTGGTGCAAGTGCCCGATACCCCGCTATCGGAACTGAAGCAGACCGTGCACCTGGCAATGCCGGACTTCCCCGCCGCGCTGATCGTCCCCAAACTATGGTCGGCATTGCAAGAGACCGCGCCCGGCATCAACCTGGCCGTGCATAACTGGACCGACAACTCGCTGGAAATAGCGCGCCTGCAAAAGGGTGAAATCAGCCTGGTCCTGTCGACCCTGGGAGCGGTGCCGCCGGATGTGGAGAAAGTGCATATCGCCGAGGAGCGCTATATAGGAATTGCCGCGCCGGGGCACGCAATCGGCGACACGCCGGGTGTTGAAGAATTCACCGCCTACCCGCACGTGCTGGTTTCTGCCAGGGGCAGCCAGAGCACGCCTTTCGACCAGCAGCTTGCCGCGCTGGGCCTGCAGCGCCGCGTCGGCATTTCCGTCTCCAGCTTCCTGACGGTGCCGTCCATCGTCGAGTCCTCCAATGCGATCGCGCTGATACCGCGCAGCATGGCCAGGTACTGGGCCAACTCCAGCAAGCTGAAGCAATTTGTGCCGCCGATCGATGCCGGCGGCTTCAGCGTGGACATTGCGTGGCATAAGCGGCGCAGCAATGACAAGGCGGTACAACTGGTGGCCGAACTGCTGGTTGCTATCATTCAGGAAAACCTCGCATGATATTGCTTGCTTGAAAACATGCAAAAAAACATTTTGACGCAGTGCGCAAAACGTCCTACTATCCGTTTTATGAAAAATTTCCCCAACATGTCTTCACCAAATATCGCGCGACGTAGTGCTATGCACCCGGAGCCTGGGCGAGTTGTGTGATGAGCGTGCGCGTGAAATAAGCAGCACCAGAACACCGAAGCCACAGGCCCAACCTGTGGCTTTTTTTGTATCTGCCCGTTTTTTTGCACTTTTTAATCGCTACAGCATCAAACCCAGACCTTTTTAATTGCCGGATTTTCAACCCAGGAGCCTCGAAATGGAATACAGCCAGTACAACGTCAATGCCCTCATGTACATCACGCCACGGCCTGAACTCGTATTTACCGAGGGTAGCGGCATGTGGCTGACCGACCATAAGGGCAAGCGCTATCTGGATTACCTGCAGGGCTGGGCTGTCAATTGCCTGGGCCACTCGCCGCAATGCATACAGGATGCGCTGATCGCGCAAGCGAAAAAGCTGATCAACCCATCACCAGCCTTTTACAATGCGCCGGCCATCGAGCTGGCGACGCTGCTGACCGCCAACTCCTGCTACGACCGCGTGTTCTTCGCCAATAGCGGCGCCGAAGCGAATGAAGGCGCAATCAAGCTGGCGCGCAAATGGGGCCAGAAAAACAAGAACGGCGCGTTTGAAATCATCACCTTCGACCACGGCTTCCACGGCCGCACGCTGGCCACCATGTCGGCGTCCGGCAAACCGGGCTGGGACACGATTTTTGCACCGCAAGTCTCCGGCTTCCCCAAGGCGGACCTGAACGATATCGCATCGGTAGAAAAACTGATCACCGACAAGACCGTGGGCGTGATGCTGGAGCCGGTGCAGGGCGAAGGCGGCGTATTGCCGGCCAGCCGCGAGTTCATGCAGGCGCTGCGCGCACTGACTAAAAAACACAATCTCCTGCTGATCGTCGACGAAGTGCAATCCGGCATGGGCCGCACCGGCTCCTTGTTTGCCTACGAGCAGTCGAACGTCGAGCCGGACATCATGACCCTGGCCAAGGGCATAGGCGGCGGCGTGCCGCTGGCGGCCTTGCTGTGCCGCGAAGAAGTGGCCTGTTTCGTGCCTGGCGACCAGGGCGGTACCTACAACGGCAACCCGCTGACGACTGCGGTCGGCGTCGCCGTGCTCAAGGCTTTGCTGGCGGACGGCTTCCTGGCTTCGGTGCAGGAAAAAGCGGCCTACCTGAGCACAGCCTTGCTCAAATTGTCGGAGCAATACGGCCTACAGGGCGAGCGCGGCGAAGGCTTGCTGCGCGCATTGAAGCTGGGTTCGGACATTGGCCCGCAGATCGTCGAAGCGGCGCGCAATATGGAGCCGGTAGGCCTGTTGCTGAACTCGCCGCGCCCCGACTTGTTGCGCTTCATGCCGTCGCTGAATGTCAGCACCGCAGAAATCGACCAGATGATAGATATGCTGGGCCAGATCCTGCAGCAAGTGAAGAAGTAAAAAAACAAGCCCGGCAGCAAGCATCCTATGCTGGCTGCCCCCTCCGGCAAAGGGCCGTCTGCGCCCCTTGCCTTTCTTCCCTGCCCTCCCCTTTTCCCGCAAAATCTTCGGCCAGCGCACAGAACTTTTCATAAAAAAGCCGGTCTGATTGCTGCTCTCAAACAAGATAAGAACGACAAGCGAAGCATCCATAACAGGCATCCGTCAATCTGCGCATTGCGGCCACGTCGGCGGCGTGCATGGGCTTATGTCATGTATATTTTTACGTCCGATCCGTCATTGCAGCAAACTTGACAACGATACGATGCTCCATTCCCTCCAACCATATTGTGTGAATCAATGAAAATGTCGCGTCTCATGCTATCCCTTGCCCTGATAGGGGCAATCTCGCCTGCCCTTGCCGGTGATGCCTACTATCGTTTCCCTTCCATACGAGCAGATTCAGTGGTCTTCACAGCGGAAGGAGACTTGTGGAGGGTCGGCAGCAACGGCGGCCAGGCGCAAAGGCTCACCACCCATCCCGCCGCCGAAACCAATGCTGCGATATCGCGTGATGGCAAATGGCTGGCATTTTCCGCTTCCTACGAGGGCACGCAGGAAGCTTATGTGATGCCGCTGGCAGGCGGCCTGCCCAAGCGCCTGACCTTTGAAAACGGCGTAGTCAGCGTGCTGGGCTGGACCGCACAGGGCGAGGTGCTGGTCACCACGCAAAACAGCACGGGGCCATCGGCCCACCGCATCATCGCAGCGCTCAATCCGCTGACGATGGCACGCCGGGTATTCCCGGTGGCCGACGCCAATGAGGCGACGCTGGACGACAGCGGCAAGACCCTGTATTTCACGCGTTACGGCCTGCATATGACGAACGACAACGTGCGCCATTACCGCGGCGGCGCGTATGCGCAATTGTGGAGTTACGACCTGCAGGGCAAGACGGAGGCACAGCCGCTGTTTGCCGGCGACACCTCCAACAACAAGCGTCCGATGTGGTGGAACAAACGCCTGTATTTTGTCAGCGACAGGGACGGCGCAGACAATCTGTGGAGCATGAATCCGGACGGCAGCGACAAGCGCGCGCTGACCGGCTACAAAGAGTGGGATGTGCGCAACGCCGCCATGGGCGACGGCCAGATCATCTACCAGTTGGGCGCGGACCTGCATGTATTCGACATCGCCCGGCAAAACGACAAGCTGCTGAAAATCGACCTGGTCTCCGACTTTGACCAGCAAAGGAACCGCCTGATCAAATCGCCGCTGGAGCAACTCACCAATATCCAGCTATCCAACAAGGATGAGCGCATCATCATCACCGCCCGCGGCCGCGTCAGCATCGCCGGCACCGGCTCGCAGAGGCGTATAGAAATTGCCGTGCCGGAGGGCTCGCGCGCCCGCGACGCCGTCTTCAGCCACGATGATAAATGGGTGTATGCGATTGTCGATACCACCGGCGAAAACGAGATCTGGCGATTCCCGGCCAATGGCGCCGGCCCCGGCGAGGCGCTGACCCGCAACGGAGACAGCCATCGCTGGCAATTGTATCCGTCGCCGGACGGAAAATGGCTGGCGCATACCGACAAGCGCGGCCGCTTCTGGCTGCTGGACCTGGCAACCAGGAAAGATACCGTGATTGACGACGCCGGCAAGATAGGCGTGGACAAGCACGAAGAAATCGTCTGGTCGCCGGACAGCAAGACCCTGGCGATGGTGCGCGCCACCAATAGCCAGCAGCGCGAGCAAATCGGCCTGTATGCGCTGGAATCCAAACAACTGGCCTTTGTGACGACAGACCGTTATACCGCCGCCTCTCCCGTCTTTTCGCCGGATGGCAAATGGCTGTATTTCCTGTCCAACCGCAATTTCAAGCTGGCCAATGGCGCGCCCTGGGGCGACCGCAATATGGGACCGGTATTCGACAAGCGTTCCGGCGTGTATGCGCTGGCCCTGCAACCCGGCAACCGCTTTCCGTTCAAGCCGGACGACGAACTGAGCAAGGCCGACCCGGCCAAAACCGAAAAATCGGAAAAAGCCGACGCCAAGGACGACAAAAAACCGGCCGCGGCTGAAGGCGAAAAGAAGGATGCAAAACCGGTGTCGCCGGCTGTCGTATTTGCCGGATTGGCGAGCCGTCTGTACGAAGTGCCTTTGGCCGCAGGCAATTATCGCGCCCTCGCCGTGGACGACAAGCGCCTGTACTTCCTGGAGCAGGATGCCGGCGACAATGGCAAGGCGACGCTCAAGACGCTGGCCATCAACCGGACCAGCCCGCAGCCCGAAATATTTGCCGCCGGGGTGCGCGCCTACGATCTGTCCAATGACAGGAAGCGCGTGTTCTATCGCACCCACACCGCCAGCGGCCCCGGCGAATTCGTGATTGTGGAAGCGGGCGCCAAACAGCCGGCGGATATCAGCAAGGCCAAGATCAAGATCGACGACTGGTCGTTCAGCTCCAATCCGCGCGAAGAATGGAAGCAGATGTTTACCGATGCCTGGCGCATGCACAGGGACTTCCTGTACGACGACAAGATGCGCGGACTGGACTGGCTGAAGATACGCAACAAATATGCGCCCTTGGTCGATCGCATCACCGACCGGGCCGAGCTGAACGACATCCTGGGCATGATGGTAGCCGAAGTCGGCGCGCTGCACTCGCAGGTCGCGCCGGGCGATATCCGCAAGGGAACGCCTGAAGGCCAGCCGGCCGGCCTCGGCGCGGTATTGTCTCGCACCGGCGACGGCTACCGTATCGACCACATCTACCGCAGCGAGCCGGAATTGCCTTCAGACCGCGGGCCGCTGGCGCAGGCCGACATGGACATCAGGGATGGCGACGTGATTACTGCGGTCAACGGCAAGCCGGTCGTGCAAGAACGCGATATCTCCGACCTGCTGCTGAACCAGGCCGACAAGCAGGTACTGCTGCATGTAAAACGCGGTACGGCAGCGGCCAAGCCTTTCATCGTCATCCCGGTATCGATGGTCAAGCAAAACAGCCTGCGCTACAGCGACTGGGAACAAAGCCGCAGCAGCCGCGTCGATGCCGAATCCCAGGGCAAGATCGGCTACCTGCACCTGCGCGCGATGGGGCAGAACGATATTGCCAGCTTTGCGCGCGACTTCTACAGCAACATCAACCGCGACGGCCTGATCATCGACGTGCGCCGCAACAACGGCGGCAATATCGACAGCTGGATCATAGAAAAACTGCTGCGCAAGGCCTGGGCCTTCTGGTCTTCGCCGAATAACCAGCCTAACAGCAATATGCAGCAAACTTTCCGCGGCCATCTGGTGGTGCTGGTGGATGAGCTGACCTATTCGGATGGCGAAACTTTCGCCGCAGGCATCAAGGCGCTCGGCATCGCACCACTGGTCGGAAAACGTACGGCCGGCGCCGGCGTGTGGCTATCCGACCAGAACCGCCTGGCGGACAACGGCATGGTCAGGGTGGCGGAGAACGGCCAATTTGCCGCCGACGGCCGCTGGCTGATCGAAGGCATAGGCGTGATTCCGGACGTCGACGTCGACAACCTGCCGCATGCCACTTTCAACGGCGAAGACAGGCAGCTGGAAGTTGCACTGCAGCTGCTGGAAAAGAAACTGAAAGAGCAACCGGTCAAGCCCTATGCGCCGCAGGCTATCCCTGCCCTGTAGCGCCGGTATTTTTCACGCAAGCCCGCCCCTCCCGGCGGGCTTTTTTTGTGCCGCAACAATACCCGGCGCCGGCCAGGCCAAGCCCGGCCCATCCGGAAATGCCGGCCTGGCAGCAAACGTCCTTCCCGGCGCCTGAGCAAGAGGTATGATGACGACAAATAACATGACATCTGAAGGGGAAGAAATGGCGCAATCCATGCTGAAGGGCCTCTGTTACCTGTTCTTGCTGCTGCTCGCTGTTGTCGCTGCAACGGTGGCGCTGACCTGGGCGCCGGATAAGCCAGTCTCGGAACTCAGGCGGCGCTGGGCACCGCCGCCTTCGCAGTTTATCGATGTGAAGGGGCTGCAGGTGCATATAAGGGACGAAGGAGCGCGGGACGACGCTGTGCCCATCGTGCTGATCCACGGCACATCCGCCAGCCTGCATACCTGGGAAGGCTGGGTTGCGGCGCTGAAAGACAGGCACAGGGTCATCACCATGGACCTGCCCGGCTTTGGGCTGACCGGCCCGAATGCGCAGGACGACTACAGCAATCCCGCGTATACCAAATTCATTCTGGACCTGCTGGATACGCTGGGCGTGCAAAAATGCATCCTTGGCGGTAATTCGCTGGGCGGCGAAATCGCCTGGCAGGTTGCGGCCGCCGCGCCGCTGCGGGTGGATAAGCTGATCCTGGTGGATGCGGGCGGCTATGCCTTCCAGCCGGAATCCTTGCCCATAGGCTTCATCATCGCGCGGACGCCGGGCCTGAACAAGCTGATGGAGTGGACGCTGCCGCGCAGCCTGATGGAAAAGAGCGTGCGCAGCGTATACGGCGAGCCCAGCCTCGTCACTCCCGAATTGGTGGATCGCTACGAAGCGATGACGCTCAGGCAGGGCAATCGCCACGCGCTGGGAAGGCGCTTCAATCAACTGGATGCCGGTGCCACGGCAGCAACCATCAAAACCCTGAAGCTGCCTACGCTGATCATCTGGGGCGTCCGGGACAAGTTGATACCGATTGAATACGGACAGCAATTCCACCGGGACATCGCCGGCAGCAAATTCATCCGCTTCGACAAATTGGGGCATGTGCCGCAGGAAGAGGATCCGGCCGATACGGCGGCTGTAGTAAAAACCTTTCTGAACTAGCGCGTTTATTCTAAAAAAAATCCCGAGACACCCCGGGATTTTCGCAGCGCCGGCTACCTTACTTGCTCGCTGGCTTTCACTTGGTCGCGCAGATTCTTGATCTGCTCATGATTGCGCAATACGCCTTGATACTGGCGCTCGACCACCAGCCGTATATGGGCCGGCAAGTCTTTTTCCAGGGCTTTGCGATAGCTGCGTACCGCGGAATCTTCACCGCGTTCGCATTCATTCAAGACGATTTCATCGTCTTTGCCAGTGATGGCGGTTTTGATATTGACCCAGCTGCGGTGCAACGCACCTGCAACGCTGCTGCTGGTTTCAGGATCGCCGCCCTGGGCGCGCACCAGGTCCTGCAACGCGCTTGCCGCTGCAGCGCAGCCGCGCTGACGGTCTGCCAGCAGCGTTTTCAATTGCGGATGGCGGTCGCTGGCATCTTCCGCACAAGTTTTGAAGCCCTCTTCACCGTCTTTACAGGTTTCGATCAAGTCGTTCAGGGTAGAAATGATATCGTCGTTTTCCATGATTTTTCCTTTACGTGAATTTGCTTGCAGACAAGAGCCTGATCATTACCGGGTAACAACACAGGCGACGGCCTGCCCTGCCTCCGACTAGCAAAATTTTGTAGAACGCTAAAGAGCGGTCTCTAACAGTACATATGCTAGGCACGACCGCATATCGCCACCATCGGACATGTACCTCCGTCGTTGTAGGAATGCGGGAAGAAAAAAAACAACACGCTTTCAAATTATTTTCGGAAGAAAATATCCTGATTTCAGATGCGGCGCGGTGGCAGCCAGCCTACCCGCCAGCCCGGCGCAACCAGAGTTGAGCCGCCCACTTCTTATCCGGTCCTTCACTTCATCTATTCCTACAAGCCTGATCGCTGAAGTCCTATATGGCCCCTATTTTGCCGGTGTTAGTATCAAGCCATCGCTTCAAGCCGTCACGTCAAGCCTTAGAAAATTCGCCACGCAAAACCTGAAAGAGCGCGCGTGGCTGTTCATCAAATAGAGATGTTTCCAATACGTTTAGCCGGAGGGTGCGCCATGAACAAAAGTCTGCTGAAGGGCCTGAGTACTTATTCGCTGGGATTGACCCAGGAACTGTTTGGCCGCTTGCTCGGCAATAACCGCCTGCAAGTGACCGGCCTGCATAAGCAGGTCAGCGGCAAATGTCAGATAGCGGTCGGGGATGCGCAAAAAATTATCCGGCACTGCCTGAAGAGCCAGGACAAAACCGCATCACTCGGCATGCATACCGGCAGCACCAGCTGAGCATGAAATCACGCGTGCGACACTGAAAATACAAGCGAAAAAAACTCGCCGAATTTCGCACAAATCTCACACCTGCACCAGAGAGAACTCCATGCTGACGAAAAAACAAATACTATTGGCCGCCGGCCTCGCTGGCTGGGCTCTTTTGACCGCCATCGGTAAAAACAGGCATCACGCCAGACGGCACGAACGCAAGCTGCACAAGCTGGAACTGAACACCTGGGAGGGTGAAGGCGGGAACCTGCCGCCGCCCGCCGGCGCAGTTGGCGCAGTTGGCGCGGCCGATAATCCGCTTCAGCATTAAGCTGGACAAGCGGCTAATCCTGTCCGTCGCCCTATGAACTTCATCGCATGGATACTTTCCGCCGGCGCCATAGCCTGGTTCGCCGGCCTGTTGCTGAAATCGGAGATGCAGCACGGAATGGCGCTGAACCTGGTCGTCGGCGTATTCGGCAGCGCCCTTGGCCATTGGATATTGGGGCCGTTCACAAGCAATCTCGTTTCTCAAGAGCATTTATCGTCCAAATTCGAGCTGGGCGCGAGTTCGGCGCTGGGCACATTTTTTGGCGCCCTGGTTTTATTAGCGATATTGAACCTGATTCGCAAAGGCAAGATGCGATAACGGCGTTACGCGAAGACCTACGCCTCCAAGACCTACGCCTCCATCGAGCGCTCGGCAACTATCCCTGCCAACGTGGAAAAGCCCGCGGTCGCGGGCCGGCCGATGATTTGGCCACACCCACCAATTCTCCCCTATGATGTAAGCTGGACCTTCAAGAGATTTCGGTGTTCGGAGTGAGCATTCCCAGTCCTGGTTTGCAATATTCCAAGCAATATCGGAACAATTAAGGAAAGTAGCACCCCATAGTGTAAAATTTGCACTTAACGTTGCCTTGTATGTGCATGCCCGATCCTATCCGGCTTGCTTAGCCTGGCAGATTGCTCAGGCACATATACTCAGGATAAAGTCGAGGAAGAAATGATACGTATCGCCATCTGCGACGATCATCAGATCGTCAGAGCAGGATTCAAGCAGATTTTTTCCGAAGTCACCGATATCGACGTCGTGGCGGAAGCCACCAGCGGCAGGGAAGCGCTGGATATCGCGCGCAAAAATATCTGCGATGTCCTGCTGCTGGATATCAGCATGCCCGATCAAAGCGGCATCGATACCTTGCGGACCATCAAACAGGGCCAGCCGGAACTTCCCGTCCTGATACTCAGCGGCTACCCGGCACAGCAATACGCGGTGAATTTGTTAAAGATGGGCGCCAACGGCTACCTGAACAAAGAATGCGACTCGGAAGAATTGATCAAGGCGATCCGTACGGTCGCCACCGGCCGTCGCTATGTCAGCGCCGCCGTCGGCGAGATACTGGCACAGGGCTTCGACCATGATACGACCGCAGCCATCCACACCGAATTATCCGACCGCGAATTCCAGGTGTTTTTGCGCCTGGCAAAAGGAGAATCGGTGTCGGATATCGCGGTCAAGCTGTCGCTGAGCGTGAAGACCATCAGTACCTATCGCACGCGGGTCATGGAAAAGATGGGGCTGCATTCGAACAGCGACCTGACTTACTATGCGCTGAAAAATAATCTGCTGGAGTAAGCGCAGGAATAATTGCTTGACGAGATGCAGCCGCTGCTGATCAGCGCCCTCACTCATGGCGGCATAGATTCAACCTGAACCGCCATTTGTTCGGAGCTTAAGTTCGGAGCTTAATGCACCAGCGCTTGTATGTGATGTACCAGGATGTCCATATCCCTGGACTTGTCGAAGAATCCGGCGGCGCCAAGCGCCAGGGTGCGGGCTTTTAGAGCGGTACTGGGATTGCTGGTAAATACGAACCGTTTTCCATAGGCCCTGGCGTCGCCCTTCAGCGCCGCCAGCACGGCAAGGCCGTTACCCTCGCGGAGCCCGATATCGACAATGGCGACGTCCCATTCGGTGGCAGCAATTGATTCAGGGCATCTTTTTCACTTTCCGCGAAACCTATTACTTCAATACCGCCGGTCTGCTGCAAAATATCAATCAACACGGATCGAATCTTGATGGCATCCTCTATCAAAAATACTTTCAATTTTTTTTCGATGTTCATTATGTAGACCTTTTCATTGGTCTTATTTTAACTATCAATTTTCCTTATATACTAAGCATTCTAAGGACTGCCTGCGTCTAGCGCAATCAGCTTACGCGGAAGAAAGCGTAGGACAATGACTACTGTAAGCGATTGGCGATGGCAAAACATTTTGCCGTTAGCCTCATCTTTTACTAAAAAATACAATATATGCCTTCGTTCACGCCAATGAGGTGTAAATTCACTGCCTGGATCCATAACGGTATCCTGGTGCTTCTCCTGAATACCCCAGCCGCGAGCCTTGGTCCGCGCTAGTTTTCTGCAGCCTAATAACGAATATTCCCTGGACCAGTTCAAGTGAAAAAAAATACGTCTGACTCCCTGCCCCTGTATGTCACTGCCCTGTTTGTCATCTGCCTGGTGACCCTGGCCGGCAGTGCCGTCTCCAATTACCAGAACCTGCTAAAACTGAAGCAAAACAACGACTGGATGGAGCATGGCTGGAGCGTTAAGGATCATCTGAAAAATATCAACCTGCTGATCATGGACGCGGAAAGCAGTTTGCGCGGGTACTATCTGTCCGACGACCCCACCTATCTGCGCCCGTGGAAAGCCGCGCGGGAC
>Ga0210384_10003031_pt1 | contig 19855 bp, 15 predicted proteins | sample IncBWH2MmetaG_FD_160574 | JGI IMG/M metagenome (GOLD analysis project Ga0210384, IMG submission 160574) | Forest soil microbial communities from Barre Woods Harvard Forest LTER site, Petersham, Massachusetts, United States - Inc-BW-H-2-M | ecosystem: Environmental > Terrestrial > Soil >...
CCAACGCCCCGATCCTCGACGAGCTGCGCCGCCTGGAGGCCGCGGGCAAGCTCCAGGGCAAGCTCGCGGACATGGCGGTGAGCCTGGCCCACATGCACGTCAACCGCTTCATCCGCTCCGCCGCCCGCGCCCACGAGATGGTCCTCTACGACTTCCTCTTCCAGACCCACCGCTCCCGCGCCGCCCGCGCCCGCAAGCGGCCGGCCGCGGCCGGCTGAGCCGGACCTCGCGACCGAGCTCCCGCTCACACGACGGAGGGGATTCCTCGCGGATCGTGGTATTGCCTGCGGTATGCCGCCACGGTTATACTGGGTCATGGCCAGCAAGAAGACGGCGATCTCCCTTGGTGAGGCGACGTACGAACGCGTCGACGCCTTGGCACGCGAGATGAACGTCCCGCGGAGCAGGGTCTTCGCCCTGGCAGTGGAGCAGCTCTTGGAGCGCCACGACGCGCTCAGCCTCAAGGCGGCGATCGATCGGGCCTACCAGGACCTGCCGACCGCGGCCGAGAAGAAGTGGCTCAGATCTACGCGCCGCAAACACAGGCAGTTGGTCGAAGGCGAGTGGTGATCCGGCAGGGCGACATCTATTGGGTCGACCTGGGACCACCTGGCAGATCCGGTCCCGGCTACCTCCATCCGAACGTCGTCGTTCAGAACGACCTCTTCAATCGCAGCCGGATCGGCACGGTGGTGGTCTGTGCGATCACCTCCAACCTGAAGCGCGCCGAAGCTCCGGGCAACGTTCTCCTCGACCAGGGCGAGGCCAATCTGCCCAAGAGGAGCGTGGTCAACGTCTCCCAGGTCTTCACGGTCGATAAGGACGAGCTCATCGAGAGGATCGGAAGCCTCGCGCCTGAGCGGGTCGAACAGATCCACGCAGGGCTCGACCTGCTCCTCGCCCCTCGCGACCTCGAATAGCCTGCCGGCACTCAAGCCTTGGCGGCGAGAAGAAGGATCACGGCGCCGGCGCCTATCCAGAAGTCGCGAGCGTACCGCTGGCCGATCTCGAGGCCAGGGTCTTGCTTCCACAGCTTCCACTCGATCGCGAACCAAACGGCCGGGCCTATTGCCCAGATGTAAACCAGGACGGCTGCGTTCGCCTTGAGCGCCGGCCAGGACATGTGCGGCCAGCGGAACTCGAGGAGCGTGACGGCCCACGCAAATAGCAAGACGGCAACCGATGCGACCGCGATACACCACTGCCTGTGTAACCTAGTCATGCGATCAGTCCCTCCTAACGACCTTTATGTGCTACGTCCAGCTTATCGCCCTCGCGCTCCTCGAGCAAACGATAAGGAGACAGGTTCAGCGAAACGCCCGGCTGAACGGGTGGTACTGCTTCGCTCAGCGCCGCGGACTGCCGCCAATCGTACCCTTCCACCAGGTCGGCGGCTTGAAGGGGGCTGCCGCGCGCTCGCGTGGCCAGATGACGCGATAGCCGTCGGGGTCGGCCTGCTGATACTGCAGCATGTTGATCGCGCGGTAGCCTCGGCCGAAGCGCGGTTGATGGTCTGCGCCGAACTGGTAGCGCCCCATCACTCCTGACCAATCGGTCTTCTCGAGCGCTGCCGAAACCTGCGCCGGCTCGCTGCCGCCGGCCCGCTCGATCGCCTGCTTGAGGATATAGACCGCATCGTAGGAGTAGGCACTGGTGTACTCCGGGTCGCCGTAGCGCGCCACGTAGCCGAGATGCCATGCCGCCGCCTTGTCGGAAAGCGGGTTGTTCGCCGCGGGAATGACGCCGACGGTCGAGACGCCGGTACCGGCGGGGCCGAGCTCCTCGTAGTACTTGCGAGTGCCGGCGCCCGTCGGCACGGCGCCGATCAACGGTCCCTGCAGCTCGGCCCAGCGCTTGAGGTAGAGCGCCGAGGGAACCCTCGACGATGCATCGAGGACGTACTCCGCCCCCGAACCGGCGATCTGACGGAAGGTGGCGGAGAAGTCGGTCGTCTGGGGCGAGAACGTGTCCTCGAAGACCAGGCTCATCCCGGGCTCGGCGGCGATCGTCTTCTTCCACTCGTCCCGCAGGTATTTGGTCCAGATGTCGTCCTCCACCAGGATGGCGAAGCGGCGGAAACCCAGCTCACGGTGGAGGAAGTCGCGCAGGAACCCGGTGGTGACCTGCGCGAGCTCGGAGGACCGGTGCATCACCCGGAAGAAGCGGCTGTAGCGGGCCGGCTCCTGGCGGACCATGTCGGTCAGCCGGTCCGCGGCGACGCCGGTCCCGAGCACCGGGACACCGTATCGCGAGAGCTGCTCCATGACCGCGAAGATCGCGCCGCTTCCGGCGAAACCGACCACCGCCGCGACGTGATCCTTGCCCGCAAGGCTCTGATAGGCCAGGGTCGCTTTTGCCGGCGAGAATTCGTCGTCCACCTCGCCGATCCGCAAGGGTCGCCCGAGGACCCCGCCGCCGGCGTTGATCTCTGCCACCGCCATCGCGGCGCCTCGCCGGATCCCCTCACCGGGGGTGGTGAAGAACGGCGCGACGACGCCTATGGGGATCGGCCCGCGCGTCGCCGCCTCCGGGCTTCGGCAGGAAAGGCATGAGAAGCCGGCCAGAAAGATCATGCAGGCAAGGCAGCCGGAGGAGGTCAGCGTCGCGCCGGTGCGTCTAGACATGGTCCGTCCCTTCTTGCCGGAGACCCGGGCGCTGCTCGGCGGCGAGCAGGCCGGCGAGGATCGAGGAGGGTGTCGGCTGGTCCTCCCGGGCGAGCCGGAAAGCCTCCTCGCCCCCGGAGATCGCGATCACGCGATCGGCGAGGCCGAGGGCGAAGTCGAGGTTGTCGTCGACCAGCACCACGCAGCCTGGACGGTCGCGCACGAATCCCCGGATCAGGGCGGCGACCTGCTGCCGCATCGCCGGAGCGAGGCCCGCGGTGGGTTCGTCGAGCAGGAGGACGCGCGGCTCGCTCATCAGCGCCCGGCACAGGGCCACGAGCTGCTGCTCGCCGCCGCTGAGCGTTCCCGCAGGCTGGGCGCGGCGCTCGGCAAGCAGCGGAAAGCGCTCCGCCAGCTTCTCGGCGCGGCGGAGAGCGGTGGCCCGCGGGCAGACGAAGCCGCCGAGCAGGAGGTTCTCCCAGACCGTCATCCCTGGAAAGAGGTGCCGCCCCTCGGCACACAGGGCGATCCCGGCCTCGAGCCTGGCGCGAGGAGAGGCGCCGGCCATGGCGCGGCCTGATGCGAGCAGGGCTCCGCCGCTCTTGTGGAGGCCGGCGATTCCCTCGAGCAGCGAGGTCTTGCCTGCGCCATTGCGACCGACGAGGACCAGGACCTCTCCCGCTCCGACAACCATCGCGAGATCGCGTACCACCGGCGTGATGCCCCGCACGACGCGAAAATTGCGGAGCTCGAGCAGGGCGGGCATCACGCGGCGTCCCCGCGCTCGACGATGCCGTAGGCCCGCTGCACCACGGGATCGAGCAACACCTCCGCTGGCGGCTTGACGGTGACGATCCGCCCACGGTCCATCACCACCACCCGGTCCACCAGGCGGAAGAGCTCGTGGAGGCGGTGCTCGACGATGACCAGGGTCACACCTTGCCGATGGAGCGCCGCGAGACCGGCGCAGACTGCCTCCACCTCCTCCCCGCCGAGAGCAGCGAACGGTTCGTCGACCAGCAGCAGCTCGGGAGGCGCTGCCACGGCCATGGCGATCTCGGCGAGTCGAGCGGAGGCGGGCGGGAGGCGGCCGAGCGGCGTCAGAGCCGCTGCACCGCCACCGCAGGCCGCGACCAGCCGCGCCAGAGCCGGCTCGCCGGCGGCAGCCCTGCCGGAGTGGCTTACCCGGCTGACCTCGAGGTGCTCGGCAAGGGTCAGGTCCGGGAAAGACATGACCTGCTGAAAGGTCTTGCGCACCCCGAGGCGGGCGCGCGCCGCGATGTCAAGGCGGCCGAGAGGACGGCCGGCCCAGCGCACCTCCCGAGCCTCGCTCACGGCGGTCGCACCTCGAGCGTCGGCCGGGAGGTGTCCCGCGATGGCGTTGAGGAGAGACGACTTGCCGGCGCCGTTCGGGCCGATGAGGCCGATCGCGTCGCCACGCCGCGCCTCGAGAGAGACGCCGTCGAGGGCCCGGACCCCGCCGAAGCGCAGAACGAGCCCGGACACCACCAGGCCTTCCGGGGACGCCGAGGGCCCCGGGGACTCGGGCGTGCTTCGGCCCGCAAGCGAGACCGCGGCCGCCGGCTCGGGATCGCCGCCGGCCGCGGAGCGGGTACGCCGGCCTGCTCTCGACAGGCCCCAGTGTGGACGGATCGGCACGATGCCGCGCGGCAAGAGCAATGCCAGGGCGAGGAGCAGGCTGGTGTAGATCAGGGCGTCGACGCTCACCGCCCGGAACAGCCAAGCCTGCAGGGCTTGGAGGCCAAAGGCGGTGACCAGGGCGCCGGGCAGGCTCCACAGGCCACCAACGACGCCGGCGAGCACGATGCGCGCCGAGATCGCCTCGCTCGCCAGCTCGGCATTGGCCTGCCCCTGGGTGAGGACGTAGAGCGCGCCGCCCAAGCCTGCGACCGCACCGGAGAGCGCCAACCCATAGAGACGCAGCCGCGGCACGTCGACGCCGAGGCTCTGCGCCAGCTCCTCGTTCTGGCCGGCGGCGCCGAGCAGCAGACCCCACCGCGAATGGAGAAACGCGTCGACCGCGACGCAGGCGGCGATCAGGCCGGCGGCGGCAACGGCGTAGAGCCCGGTGCGGGTCACGGCCAGCGTTTGAATCCCCAGCACTCCTTCCTCGCCGCCGAACAGCGAGCTGCGCAGAAAGAGCGCGTGATAGGCCGCCAGCTGGAGAGCCATCGTCACCATCGAGAAGTAGAGCCCGCGATGGCGAAACGTCAGCACGGCCACCAGGACTCCCAGCAGCGCCCCGCCGCCGATGCCCGCGAGCAGCGCGGCCCAGGGTGGGAGTCCGCACCGCAACTGCAGGAGTCCCGCGAGGTATCCGGCGCCGCCGACGAAGAAGGCATGGCCGAAGCTGATCTCGCGGCTCGGGCCGCAGAACACGGTCCAGCTGAGCACCATGATCGCCAGGATGCAGCCGGCGCTGACCAGATCGGCCAGGAAAGACGCGGGAGCGGCAAGGCCGACCGCGGCCAGGGCGAGGGCGAGAAGCAGGATGCCCGCCGCCCGCCGGCGGCCGGACCCGCGGCCGGCAGGCCAGCCAACCTCAGCCGGCTCGCTCATGCAGGGCGCCGCGCGGCCGCACCACCAGCGCGGCGAGCGCCAGTAGGACTGCCAGGAACTCGGCTTGCGCCTCTCCGAACAGCGAGATGCAGGCTATCTCCACCGCACCCAGTGCGTAGGCGGTGAGCAGAGTGCCGCGCAGGCTGCCGATGCCACCGAGGATGACGATGGTGAAGGACTTGAGCAGCCCGAAGGTCCAGAGGTCGGGAGTGACGACCCGGACCGGCGCCGCAAGAGCACCGGCCAGCCCGGCGAGGACGGCGGCGAGCGCCACGGTGGTGCCCAGCACGCCGTCGGGCCGGATGCCCACCAGGGAGGCGCCTTTCGGGTCCTCCGCGACCGCGCGGATGGCGCCGCCGATGCGCGTGTGCCGGAGCACCCAGGAGAGCGCGGGGAACAGCACCGCCGCGGCCAGCACGATGATCCACTCCTGGCCCAGCACCTGAATCGAGCCGATGCGCAGGATGCCGGGTACGATGGGCGGGACGTACGCCGCCCTGGTCCCATAGAAAGCTCGGAACAGTAGGGCGACGAGCAGGTTGCTGGCCAGGCCGATGACCATGAGGTGGACCGGCCGCGAGAGGTAGCGGCGGAGGAACCCCCAGTAGTAGGCGAAGCCGAAGACGCCCACCGCCCCCGCCGCGAGCAACGTCAAGAGCACCTGGCGCCAGGCCCCGCCGAGCGGCAGCGGCGGCAGCCGCGAGAGGAAGAACGCGGCGTAGGCGCCGAGCAGGAAGAACCCGCCATGGAATAGGTTCAAGATCCGCCCGGTGCCGAAGACCAGGGCGAAGCCGACGGCGATGAGCGCGTAGAGGCTGCCGCGCGTCAGGGTGAGCACCAGGAGCTCGGCGAGGTGGGTCACGGCGGGGGGCTCCCGGGGACCTCGTCCGCCGGTAACGGCCGTGATCGACGACGCCCGCGCAGCCGCGTACCAGCCTCTTGCCAGGCTCCCGCGCGGCATGTTTTCATCACGGTGATGCCATCCCTCGAAGACGGCGGTTTCCATGTTCCTTTCCACGGCTCGCGTGCGGGGGCCGGATGACCACGTATCGGCAGCGCGTGGCCGAGATCGAGCGCCGTCTCGGCGGACGCCGGTTGGTGTTCTTCGGCACCCGCGGCACCGACGCGCGCCCACTGCTCGAGATCTCCAACTTCGAGGAGGTCTTCAGCCAGATCGCACCTCTCGAAGCAGTGTCGATCCAGGAGACCTGCCTCGAGACCATCAAGAAGGAGAGGGTCGACCTCAATGCCTACTCGATCGACACGGACAGTTCGGCGGCAGTGCTCGAGCTGCGCGACCATCTTCTCCGCGCTTTCGGCAGGCCTTCGGCGGTCGTGCCCTACCGACCCTGCGCGGTCCTCACCTCGGCCTGCTTCGCGCGCGCGAACCTCGTCCGCTACCTTGGGCTCTTCCACGAGAAGCAATCTGCCTTCGAGCACAAACCCTGGATGGAGACACAGCTCGCCGCGGCGGGAGTCCGGGTATTGCCGTGGGGCTACTATGCCGACGAGGACAAGGCTCTCATTCTCGAGGCGGCCGCCACCGGACCGTTCGTTCTCCGCATCAATCGGTCCGATGGCGGCTTCGGGCTGACGCTGCTGCATGAACCTGGTCAGCTGCACCATGTCTGGCCGCAACACCTCGACGGCTTCCTTGCCGCCGCGCCGCTGCTGGTGCCGAGCATTCCCCTCAACGTCGGCGCCTGCGTGTTCCCCGGCGGCGGCGTCTCCCTGCATCCGCCATCGTTGCAGCTCATCGGGCTGCGCGCCTGCACCAACCGGCCTTTCGGGTACTGTGGCAACGACTTCGCCAGGATCGGCGATCTCGATCGTGAGATCCTCGAGGAGCTCGAGCGGATCACCATTGTCGTCGGCACCTGGCTGGGTTCGCAGGGCTACCTCGGTGCTTTCGGAATCGACGCTCTGGTCTTCGACGGCGAGGTCTACCTCGTTGAAGTCAACCCGCGGTTTCAGGGGTGTTCCCTGCTCTCTGCCGCGATCTGCCGGGAGCTCGACCGCCCGGACATCTTCCTCGACCACATGGCGGCATTCCTCGGTCTGCCGCCACCACCGCGAATCGGACTCCATGCGTTCTCCCGATGCCAGCCGAAGGTCGCCCATGTGGCGTGTCACAATCTGCTCGCGCGCCACGTCCACCCGGCACCTGACCTTCCCACGGCGCACCCGATCGCCTCTTCCCTGTTCCCCGGGCCGGGCGTAGGCGTGGCTCCCGAGGGCATTCTCTTCGATGCACGCTTTCAAGAGCCCGTCACGGACGGCGGTCTCGAGCTCTATCGAGCCATCGAGCGCCAGCTCGAGCCTCCCCTGGAGGAGATCTACCTCCCGGCGCCCATCACGAGCGCCCAGCGAGACCTCTTCTAACCCTCCTTCATTCTTACCGGGACGTCCTCCGCCCCCGGCACGTCCCCGACCAAACCCTCTCGCCATCCATTGGCCGCGATTCGCCAGTCGACCCAAGACGCATCCTTGTCATGGAAGAGCGAGTGGCGGACATCGCTCTCCGAGAGCTCCAACCGACCTCCGGCCCTGCGCCCGATCTCCAAGATCTGCGCGAAAGTGAGCCGGCAGTCTTCGAAACGGACCTTGCCGGCGAGATCCAGGCCGATCATGGTGGCCCCCGTCAACACCGAGCTCTCGAAGTCGACGTCGCTCCACTCCAAGCCGGCGAACAGCGTCGAGGCCCCCTCGCAACGCTGCCAGGTGGCGTTCGACCACGCACCGCCCCGAAAGACGCAGCCGTTGAGATCACAGTCCTCGAACCGGCACTCTTCGATCTGACAATCGGTGAAGATCGTACCGCTCAGTATGCAGCGCCTGAAGACCGTCCGCTTGATCGTCGTACGGCTGATGTTGCACCCCAGCCAGCAGATGTCGGCGATCACCAGGTCCTCCCCAGCGGTGCCGATCTCGTGCCAGCGAAAGGTCTCCCCGCGGCGGCTGACCACGGATGACAACGTATCCCGCAACGTCCCCCGCTGCTTCTCGGCCCAGCCGATCAATGCCGGACCAAAGCCATCATGAACCAGCTCGCAGGCACGCATCCCACCCCATTGGCCGACTTTCAGGACCTCGCCGCGCTCGAGTGCCTCGATCGCCTGCAGCCCGCAGCGCAACACCAGCAGTGCAGCCTCGGTGATGCCCCAGTCCCGCGCGATTGCCGGTCCGGAAAGCCTGGTCTTGAGCTCGAGTTCCGGACCCGGCTCGAAGTCCATCGCCTGCAGCGTGCCAGCCCGAAGCTGGTTGACCGCAAGACGAAGGTCGTCGCTCTTGGCGTTCACCCCCAGACCTTCAAGGTCCTCTCTCACCGCGTTCCCCACCAGCTCGCTCTCTTCCAGATGTCGCTTGAAACCACCAGGGGACGAAAGCCACGGCGCCATGCGAGCGACGGTTCGGCGAATCATCTCGCCAGTGGCGCTGTCGTTCCCGCTTCCGCCGTCGCTGTCGGTCAAGATGCTCTCTAGGTAGTACTCCAGGCAATACTGTCCCAGGTTGTCACCGGGGTGAGCCTGGCGAAAACGCTCCAACGCGGCGGCGTCGATCACCACCGCCCGCTCGCCCGCGGCCGCGGTGTTCTCCGCGATCCACTCGAAGATGTAAACCAGCAAGGCCTGGAGGCGTAGCAGATCGACCGGGCTCGAATCGGAAATGCGTGCCTCACGCGTCTCGCCTAGCCAGGACAAGATCGAATCCAGCTCCTTCTCCTCCAGCGAAGCGTGACCAGCGACCTGTGCCGAATCGAGGATCACCTGACGGGTGGTCGCCTGCGCCATCGGGTCGAGGCGAAAGGTCCTCTTCTCCAACCCCGCGACGGCACCGTCGAGCGGCTTGAGTCGTGCCTGGTACTCCTCGCGCAGGGACAGCATGACCTTCAGGTGCGGCGGCCCATCACGGCCAACGAGCTCGCCGATCATGTGCAGTACTCTTTCTTCCAGAGCGCGGTTCGGCGGGCCGAGCCCGGAGCCAAGGAGTTCCTCTGCCTGGTCCACGATCAGGACCAATCCGCCGACGGCGTGACAGAGGTCCGTCACGTAATCAAGGAGGATGTCGATCGGCAGGCGGGCCTCGTCCAGCTCTGGCGGCACCGGGATCTTGTCCAGCGCCGTGACGTCTCGCTTGAGCTGGCTCTCGGGCTCGGCTTGCACTCTCTCGAGCAGCCGCTTGATCTCGCGCCAAATGGCGAGAATGAACATCCGTTCCGGAGACCCCGAGCCCAGCAGGCCCCAGTTCCGCAGCACCAAAACGGGGCCCAACTCGCTTCGGCGCTCGCGCCCGTTCCGCAGGGCTGGCACCAGCGCGGCTTGCAGCAGCGAGCTCTTGCCGACACCGCTGAGCGCCGTCAAGATGCTCAACCGATGGGTGATCGACGACATTAGCTGGTCCGTCTCCTCCCCGCGTCCGAAGAAGCGTGGCTCGTCCTCCTCCTTGTAGGGGACCGGGCCAGGCCAGGGACAATCACGCCTTCTTGACGATAGGGGCATTGCCCGCCTCCTCGCTGCGCCGGCCGTTGGACATCCGATCGCACGCCGTATGGATCACCTTCGCGACTTCGTCGATGCCCAGCTTGACGAACCGCACCCTCACGGAATTGAGAAACGCCTGCTGCAGGGCATCCGCCGGCGATTCGACCAGCATCACCTCAGAAGGCCGCTGCTCGCCACGGATGTGCTCGTACAGGCGCAGCCGGCTGTTGGAGTCGGTCACCGGATAGCCAAGGAAGCAGAGCGTCCTGCCTTCCTGGCCGAGCAGATCTCTAAGCCCTGCCGGCAGGGAATCGTCGCCGCCCCCAACCAGCTCGCGAAGGAAGTCATAGTCCGACAGCACGATGCGATGCAGGAGGCGGCTCGGCTTCGCGTCCCTCAGGTAGGAGGCGTGTTCGGTGCGCAGCTCGCCGAGATCCTCCGGCAGCCGGTGCAGCGGCGAGCCGTTGAGCTTGACGATGACCGGGGCGGCAATTTCGCGGAGAGCCGAGAGCAACGGTTTCCGATCGGACTCGCCGAGCAGCAGCGGCGCCCGCTTCTCGGCGGTTCCCTCGGTAATGAGCACCCAGTCCGCACGGCGCCGGCGCTTGCCGCTGCGAGTGTACTCGACGTAGATCGGCAGCAGCACACAGAACCCACAGCCCCTCCTGCGCAGCTCTCGCTCGAGCTCGATATCGAAGTTGGTGTTGATGGCCAGGGGATTGACGGTGGCTGCCAGCTCGACTCTCTTCGCGGAGCTCAACGGACCGCCGTCGATCCGGGGCGCGGTGCGATCGCTTCGCGCTACCGTGAGTGCCCGGCAGAGCGCGCCGTAGAAGCCGCGCGCCTGCACAGGACCATCCTGCGAACGGCCGGAATAGCCCGCGAGCCAGGTGCCGATCAGCTCCGCCCTGTCCTCTTCACGGGCGAGCAGCGCCACCGCCCCGACCGGCTGCCGCCGCGGCGGTGGTATGTCAAGAGCGCAAACGGCCAGTTGGAAGGATAGATCGTCAGGGCTGGGATACATCGGCACGTCGAACCGCAGCGTGTGCCACACCAGGTCCCCGAGCCATTCCAGCTGAGAGAGCGACAGCCTCGGCTTGTCCGCGGGCACAACGTGCACGCCCTCTTCGATCGGGAATCCGGCACGCCACTCGCCGGCACCCGCATCCCTGAGGAGATCCAGGAAGAATATGGCCCAGGTCAACCTCACCAGCTGCTGCCGGATGCCCGAGGCCCCGAGGCCCAGGTCTCTTGGCTCCGGACTGAAGGCCGGGCTGGCCTCCAGGGCCGCTGCCAGCTTCGTCACGTCCATCAAGAGCGCGCGCAGGGAGCTGCGATCGCACCCCGGCTGCTCGATGTCGACCGCGAAAGTTTCCAGGTCGGTGATGCCTCTCGCCCCGACGCTCATGGCGCAGCCGAAGAGTCGGGCCGCCTCGACACCGGCCCGCACCAAGCCAACCTGAAGATCGATCAGGCCCTTGCGCCAACCTCCGTCGAGGTAGCGCAGCGCCCTCAAGCCCGGTGTGATGACACTTGGTATCTTCGACTCCACGATCGAGTTGACATAACTCACCTCCAGGCTGGTGTCGAGCCCGCCCAGCAGCCACTGCAGCCGGAGACGCAGATCCGGGAAGGCCGGCTCTTGGTTCTCGCGGATACCGTGAGACGACGGACCGAGGATCGGCGAAAAGGCGCCCCTCCTGACAGCCACTTCGACCGCATTGCGATCGGTTAGAGCCTCTACCAATGGAGAGTCCTCACCCTCCTCGGGAACCAAGGTGGCGGCCAAGGCGATGAACTCGGCAACCCTCTGCCATGCCTCTTCCGTTCCGCCCTGATACTCGGCCAGCGGAACCCGCCGCAAGGGCATCTCGAATGCATCCAGCTGTGGAAGAGCTCCCCTCCAAGCACATTTCGTCACGATCACGGGGACGACCGTGATCGTCGAACCTCTTTCCAAGAGCGCCAGCATCTCCTTTCGACATGGGCCCGAATCGATGAACTCATCGGATAGCAGCAGAACGCCGATGTCGGCTTGGCGAATGTAGTCATCGAGCTGCCGGCTCCACTCGCCCGCGTGCAGCCCGTCATCGGTCAGCACCCGCGCTGCGGGTTCCGGACCTTCACGCTGCAACGCTCTCAGCAGGGCATCCTTATGCCTTGCATCGCTGCTCGCGTACGACACAAAGACCGTGATCCCTTGCTTGGCCATAAGCCGCTCCACTTCCTCCGCTAAGCCCTGCTGGTCAAGGAACTCCCCTTCGCGGTCGCCGGCAGCTCCGGCAGGCCTTTCGTACCATGGATGACCGCCGCGACCTTGTCCAGGCCGAGGGCGACCATCTCCGCCCGCCACTGGCGGAGAAATGCGTAGGTGATCGGGTCTCTTGGATCCTCTATCACCACCAGCACGTCCGAGGACCGGTCATCGCTCGGCATCTGCTGGAGGAAGCGCAAACGACCCGAGAGGTCCTCGACCGAGTAGCCGATGAAGCAGAGCGTCCGGCCCGGCTCGAGCAGGAGGTCTCTCACCCCCATGGGTAGGGTCTCCGCCTCGGCGATCGAGAAGAGGCCGACACCGGCATCGTAGTCCGAGAGGATGAGCCGATGGCGTACTTCGACCCTGCTGGCATCTCTCAGATAGGCTGCCGCCCCGAGATCGATCTCGCCCGCTGCCGGCACCTCCTCGAGCGGGGCGCCTCTCAGCTTCACGACGAGAGGACCCGGGACGCGCGCCTTGAGCGCCGCCGCGGAGGTAGTATCGTTTCCGAGCAGCCGCGCCTGCGGGCCGGCGCCCGCCGTCATCAGCAGCAGCCAGTCATGCTCCGATTTGGAGCGGCGGCTCCTCCGAAAGCTCACGGTGACCGGGAACAGGAGCGAACAAGCCAGGTCACGCCGTCTGAAAGTGTTCACGAGCTCGGAATCCAGATTCATGTCGACGGCCACGGCCAGGTGGCGCGCCGCGTTCTTGATCTTTGGCGGCGACGTCGGATCCATCTCCCGCGGACGATGGGCAAGTGCTCTCGCCACCGCCTCGGTCAGGCCTCGGGGCTCACCCGCCAGACGGCTGCCGGCAGCGTGAATCGCACTGTACCAGCCGATGACGGAACGCTCGACCTCTGCCTCACGCGCCAGCAGCGTAACTTCGCCGACCGATTTCGTCCGCGGCAGAAAGATCTCGTTCATGCAGACCGCCAGCTGGAATGCCAACTCGTCGTCGCCGGGATACATCAGCGCGTCGTAGCGGAGTGTGTGCCAGAGCAACTTGGCGAGCCATTCGAGCTGGGCGACATAGAGCCTGGGCTCCCTCACGGACGGCCTGAAGGGGGAGTCGAGCGGGTACCGCAGCGACCACTTGCGGCAGTCCTCATCGACGCCGTCCAACAGATCAAGCGAGAAGAGCGACCACGTGAGCCAGACGAGTTGATTCCTGATCCCAAGAATTCCCAGTCCAAGCTCCGGCCGATCCAGCTCGGGGGCGTCCTCCAGCGCGGCGGCCTGGTTCGCGGCAGCGAAGCACAGCGACCGCAGCCGCGCCGATTGGCTTTCCTCGACCAAACCGAGAGCCACGGAGTGGGCGCCGATGCCGTCGATGCAGCATGGCTGCGAGCTCAGTGCCTGCACGAGGATCTCGCCGGCTTGCAAACCGAGCCGTACCAGACAGGATTGCAGATCGATGAGCAGCCTGACCCGCCTGTCATTGCCGCGATACCGTGTCGGGCTCAGGTTCCTCCCTCCGGGGAGCTTGGCCGCACGCAGGGATACCACGTACTGCCGCTCCCGCTTCCCGCGCATGGCGCCCAGCAGCCACTCGAGCCGGCGCTCGAGCTCGGGCCTGGCCCTGCGCAGGTTTTCGCCCAGCTTGGTGCATGCGGTTCCGAGCAGAGGAGTGAAGGCGCCGCTTGCCACTGCCCACCGGATCGAATCGGCACTGCCGCCCTCGGGTCGCCGCAACGGGTTCGATTGCTTCGCGATCTCCGTTTCGACGAAGTCTGCGACGACACGCCAGCCGGCTTCCAGGTCGCTCTGGTTGCAAACCACCCCTTGCTTGAGAGGGAACTCGAACTGCTGTAACGCGGGGAAATGGTCACGCCAGTTGCAATCCTTGACGTGAATCGGGATCAAGACCGGCGGCGTTGGGCGGATGACGAGCGCATCGACCTCAGAGCGGCAATGCGTGGAGAGGATGAAATCCTCAGAGAGGAGGAGGAGGGCGATCTGCGCCTGGCGGACGTACCTGTCGAGTTGCTGCTTCCAACTGCCGGGATGGTTCTGGTTGTAGTCGAGCAGCTGGATGCTCACCTCCGCGCGGTCTCTGGCCCGGAGCAGAGACACCAGGCGCTCTTTCTCTTCCCTGTCCTCCTCTGCATAGGCGAGAAAGATGGAAACGGTGGACCTCGTCATCCTCGTGCCGACCTCATCGACTTGCGCAGAGGAAGGTATCGAGGATCGCGCCGCGGACGTACACGCCATCGGCGCTCTGTTCGAAGTAGCGGGCCTGGGGGATGGTGTCGACGGCCGGGTCGATCTCGTCGATCCGCGGCAGCGGGTCGAGGACCAGGGCAGAGGCCTCGAGAGACGCCGCCCTCTCCGCGGTGAGGCGAAAGGGCGCGCGGTCCTCCTCTGGGTAGATCCCGTCGCCTCCTTCCGGCAGGCCTCCCATGTAAAGCACGTCGAGGTCTCCGGCGAGCAGCATGTGGCTGATCGCAGGCTTGACCGTCAGCTCCTCGGGAAGCAGGCCAGGCGCCTCGCCGGCCGGAAGCATGAGCCGGAGCTCGCGCGGCGGGAAGTAAGCCAGCGCCCGCAGCAAGGACCGCATGGCGCGGGAGCTCTCCAGGTCTCCGACGATCCCGACTCTGAGGCCCTCGATGCGCCCGAAGTGTCTGCGTATCGCGAAGAGATCGATCAAGGTCTGCGTTGGGTGATGTTCGACTCCGCTACCGCCGTTGATCACTGGCACCGCCGATCCCGACAAGGACTCCTCGAAGGCTGCGACCGAGAAGTGGCGCAGCACCATCGCGTCACAGTAAGCGGAGACGCAGCGTACGGTATCCGAGAGGGATTCCGCGCGGGTCATGCCGGGCTGATGCTTGGTCTCGTTCAGCTCGATCGCGGTGCCGCCGAGGCGGGCCATCGCGGCGTGAAACCCGAAGCGGGTCCGGGTGGATGGTTGGAAAAAAAGCAGCCCCAGGACTTTGCCGGCGAAGCGATGGGGATCGGTGGGTCTCGTGCGCAACTCCTCCGCCCGGTCGAGAATCGCGAGAATGCCATCGCGGCCAAGATCGCCGATCGAGAGGAGATGCCGCGGTGCGATCTGGGCGCACGGCTCGCGCAGCATGCGGGCTCTCTCTCGCTCTCGCGTCAGTGGCACGTGTACTGTCCCGAGCCGTCGGGGAACGTCAGAGTGTTGTGATGGCACGGGATGCAACGCGGCCCGAGCTTGACGCCGTGTCTCTCGACGATCTCGGCGGCGCGCTCGTAGGCCTCGGCCAGGAAGTCGGCCGCGGGCGGCGCGCTATCGCGCAACGGGGTCGACGGGTCCGGGCGGAAGGGGCTCAGGACCGGGTCGCAGCCACGCTCGGCCAGGGCCTCGACGGCGCGCAGGGTGTCGGCCATCGGCTCGAGGCCGACGAGGAGGAGCGAGCGCACGCGGCCCGGGCCGAAGATGTTCACCCCGCGCTCGATGAATTCGAGCCAGTAGGCCCTTCCCAGCCGTGCCTTGGGGCGCATGATCCGGCGCGCCAGGTCCTCGTTGAAGAGCTCCATGTTGATCGAGACGCCATGAATGCCCATGGCGTGAAGAGCCTCGAGGTCGAGCAACCCGGGCATCGGGACCATCATCACGTCCACCTCCAGCTCCGGGAACGCGGCCGCGACTCGGCCGTAGACCTCCTGGACGTAGGCGTAGTCCTCCTTGCGGGGCGTGCCTCCCGAGATCAGGACGTGGCGAGCCGGCAGCAGCGGGTCTCGCACCGCCCGGTCCACCGAGTCCACCAGGGCGTCAACCGACTTGGTCCGGTAACGGAACTCGTAGGGCAGGTCGCAGAATTGGCAGGCGATCGCGCAGCCCTCGACCGGCGAGATCCGCACCCGGTCGGTGTGGGTGATGGCGAGCGACCGGTAGGGCTCTCCCCAGCGATTCAGCTGGTCGTGGTAGGACGGCACGGGCAGGGGACGCGCCGGCACTCGCAGGTTGCCGGAGTGGACGAAGAACCCGCCGTCCTCGAGCTCGAGGCGATGCGGCGGCGTCTTGACGAAGTTGGGGTTGAAGTCCTGGATTGGAGCGTTCACCCAGATCTCACCCTCGAGCTCGATCGAGATGCCGGAGGTGGAGGCATAGTCGGCGAGGGTCAAGGGCCGATGCTCATCTCCGGCCGCAAGCTCCCGGCGCGCCGCGTCGGACGCTGCGAGCCCATCAGTGAACAGCGCCAGCTTCAGTCTCTGGACGGGCGTCAACACGCGCGGGCCATCCCCCGAGGTCCCACCCGAGCGCAGGACCCAGGAATCATCTTCGAAGTGCGGCTGGAAAAACCCTGAGTCGAGCGGCGACGAGTCACGGTGACCTTGTGCCCTTCATCCTAGGCAGCAGGCCCCGGTGTGTCAACCTTTCTAATTTGCAAATGTCTATCATTCAATGGATGCTCGATGCCGTGAGGCCCTGCCGGCCTTCCTGGCGGAGGAAGAGGCGGGCGCACCCGCCGCCCGCCCGGGCTCAGGACACCGCGCGCGGCGGCGCTGACGACAGCAGGACGCGGTCCCAGGCGGGCTCGACCGGGCTGAGCGCGCCGAGCAGGACGAGGCCGATGCCGGCGGCGCCGGTGAGGAAGCCGCGGTCGTCGACCCAGCCGAGCTCGGGATTGGGGCCGGTGACCTCGCCGATCGGGCGCCAGGCCTGCCAACCGGCGATCCCCTGGCCGGGGCGGCGCTGGGCCATGAGGCGCTCGATCCAGGCCAGCGCCGCCGCCTTGAACAAGGGATCGCTGGTAGCCTGGAACAGCCGGTTGTAGAGGTGGGCGAGGCCGGCGGCGCCGTGACAGAGGCCGCCGTCGACGACGCCGCTCGCCTCCGGGTCACGCGCCGCGGCCGCGCGGGCGACGGCGACGGCCTGGCGCTCCCATTCCGGCTCCCCGGCGGCACGGGCCGCGCTGAGCAGCGCCAGGGAGACTCCCGGATCGCCATAGCACCAGGCAAGGCGAGCCGGCACGGGCTCGCCGCCGGGCGCCACCGAATAGGAAAAGCAGGAGGGCGAGCCGGCCGGCAGCCGCTGCCCGAGGAGCCACTCCACGGCCCCTGCCAGCAGCTCGCGCGCCGTGCCCTCCCCCGCCGCTCCTCCCGCCGGCAGGCCGGCGGCCAACATCTCGCCGAGGATGCCGATCACGCCGGGCACGCCGTGCGCGACCCCGAGGTTGAAGTTGCCCTGCGGGTGGCTCGCCGCCTCGCTCGCCATCATGCGCTCCGGCGGGGTGCGCCACGTCACGCCGCTGCCGCCATCGCCGCGCTCGGCCAGCTCGCCCAGCCGCCGCACCACGCTTTCGGCCGCCTCCTCGCCCCCGGAGCGCGGCGCGCGCTCGACCGCCCAGACGCCGAATCCGACCAGGCCGGAGATGAGGTCGTAGTCGTCCAGCCAGGGCGTGTGGCCAAGATAGGCGGTCAGCGCCGTCGCTACCTCCTCGCCGGGATCTTCCTCGCCGGGCGCCGGCGGCTCGAGCAGCCTGCCGGTGAGGTGCTCGAGCACCCAGGCCACGCCCGAGAAACCGCCATAGAGCCCGGGCGCGGTCATCGTCTCGGCGGTCGCCGCGATCGCGGTCTCGAGGTGCGCGAGCGCGCGCTCGTCGTGCCCCTGTCCTGGCCGCGCCCGATCGAGATAGTGAAAGAACAGCGCCTGCCCGGCCGGCCCGTCGGCGAGCGCCTGCGACCTGAGGGGCTGGGCCGCGGCACCACTCTCCTCGACCGGAGCCAGCGCTGCCGGCGGCGCCTGCGGCGCCAGCGCCGCGGCGAGCTCGTCGATGGCCTGCCCCACGGCGGCCGCGCCGTGGGCGTCGTCGCCGTCCGGAAGGATCGGGAGCCAGGGGCCCCGGGGAGTTGCGGCATCCATGACGGGGAAAGTCTACCGGGAAAACGGCGACCCACACGCATCCACCCGCTGAGGGGTAGTGGGTCAGGCCGCGAGAGTCCATCCCCTCCTACCTCCCTTTGGGCGAGGGATCCCAAGGGAACCGACCTCGGACCTCGGGTGCCCTCGCCCAAAGGGAGGTAGGAGGGGATGGACCCTCGCGAGGAAACTGACCCACTACCGCCTCCTGATATCCTGCGTCCACCCTGAGCGGAGGTCCGAGCGTCCGATGAGCGAGAGCCCGGCGAGACAGAAGGCGCACCTGCGAGCCATCGCCCGCCAGGCGATGCTCGATCGCCAGCTGGCGCCCGATTTTCCACCGGCGGCGCTGGCCGAGCTGGCGCGCATTCCCGGGCCGGCGCATCCCGACGGCGCAGGCGGCGGCACCCGGCCGGGCGACGACGGCGGCGCGGCGAGAGCCGGCGGGGGCGGGCGCCCTGCCAGCGGCGCTGCCGCCGCGGCGATCCGCGACCTGCGCGAGCTGCCCTGGTGCTCGATCGACAACGACGACTCGCGCGACCTCGATCAGCTGACGGTCGCCGAGGGAGGCGGCCAGGGAGGCGGCGGCCAGGGCGGGACTGCCTTCGCCGGCACCGTCAAGGTGCTGGTGGCGGTCGCCGACGTCGACGCCCTGGTCGCCAGGGGCTCGGCGCTCGACGGCCACGCCGGGCAGAACACCACCAGCGTCTACACCGCGGCCGAGATCTTCCCCATGCTGCCGGAGCGGCTGTCGACCGACCTGACCTCCCTCGGCGAGGGTGAGGACCGCCTGGCGATCGTGGTCGAGATGGAGGTCGCCGAGGACGGTTCTGTGGCGAGCTCGGACGTCTATCGCGCCCACGTCCGCAACCAGGCCAAGCTCGCCTACAACGGCGTCGGCGCCTGGATCGAGGGCAAGGGGCCGGCGCCGCCGCGGCTGGCGGCCGTCCCCGGCCTCGACGCTCAGCTCCGCATGCAGGACGCCGCCGCCCAGCGCCTGCGGGCCCTCCGCCATCAGCACGGCGCGCTCGAGCTGCAGACGCTGCAGAGCCGCGCGGTGTACGCGGGCGATCAGCTCACCGGCCTCGAGGTGGACGTCGACAACCGCGCCAAGCAGCTGATCGAGGACTTCATGATCGCCGCCAACGGCGCCACCTCCAAGTTCCTGGCCGCCCGCGGGATGCCGTCGCTGCGCCGCGTCGTGCGCGTCCCCGAGCGCTGGTCGCGCATCGTCGAGCTGGCCGCCGCCCGCGGCGAGCGGCTGCCGGCCGACCCCGACGCCGCGGCGCTCTCGGGCTTCCTCGACCGCCAGCGCCAGAAGGACCCGCTGCGCTTCCCCGACCTGTCGTTGACGGTGGTCAAGCTGCTCGGCTCGGGCGAATACGTGGCCGAGGCCCCCGGCAGCGCGGCGCCCGGGCACTTCGGTCTCGCGGTGCGCGACTACACGCACTCGACCGCTCCCAACCGGCGCTTCCCCGACGTCATCACCCAGCGGCTGCTCAAAGCGGCGCTCGCCGGCCAGCCGCCGGCGTATGCGCTCGCCGAGCTGAACGCGCTCGCCATCCACTGCACCGAGAAGGAGGACGACGCCCAGAAGGTCGAGCGGCGCGTCCACAAGTCGGCGGCGGCGATGCTGCTCTCCTCCCGCGTCGGCCAGTCCTTCGACGGCGTGGTCACCGGCGCCTCCGACAAGGGGACGTGGGTGCGCATCTTCCAGCCGCCGGTCGAGGGCCGCGTGGTGCGCGGCTTCGACGGCCTCGACGTCGGCGACAAGGTCCACGTCCGGCTGCTGCTCGCCGACGTCGATCGCGGCTTCATCGACTTCGCGCGCTGACCCGCCATGCGCCGCCTGCGCCTGACCACCGCCGGAGAGAGCCACGGGCCGGGGCTCACCGCGACGCTGCTGGGGCTGCCGGCCGGCCTCCGCGTCGACGCCGCGCTGCTCGCCCGCGATCTCGCCAGGCGCCAGCACGGCTTCGGCCGCGGCCGGCGCATGCAGATCGAAGCCGACGCCGCCGAGATCCGCGGCGGCGTGCGCGGCGGCGTCACCCTGGGGTCGCCGGTGGTGCTGTGGATCGCCAACCGCGACTACGCCAACTGGC
>Ga0210384_10003032_pt1 | contig 19850 bp, 14 predicted proteins | sample IncBWH2MmetaG_FD_160574 | JGI IMG/M metagenome (GOLD analysis project Ga0210384, IMG submission 160574) | Forest soil microbial communities from Barre Woods Harvard Forest LTER site, Petersham, Massachusetts, United States - Inc-BW-H-2-M | ecosystem: Environmental > Terrestrial > Soil >...
CGAGTCCGCCGGCGGCCATTGAGCACGCCACACCCACTTCACCTTGGCAGCCGACCTCCGCACCCGAAATGGAAGCGTTTTCCTTATAGAGCACGCCTATCGCGGCGGCCCCGAGAAAATAGCGATAGATGCCTTCTTCAGTTCCGTTCAAAAATCGCAGGTAATAATGCGCCACAGAGGGGATGATCCCAGCGGCTCCGTTGGTTGGAGCCGTGATAACCCTTCCTCCGGCGGCATTCTCTTCATTGACAGCGATGGCCCAGACGTTCAGCCAGTCGACACCGGCAAGTGGGTCGGAGGGATCACTCGTTTGAAGAGCATCGGCCATATCGGCTGCACGTCGACGCACTTCAAGGCCCCCAGGCAATTGTCCGCGGGTCTCGAGACCCCGCTGGGTACAATGTTGCATCGCACTCCAGATGTGACGGATTCCGCAGCGAATTTCTTCGAGATTCTTCCACGTCATTTCGTTCGTCAACATGATTAGTTGGACAGGTAGTCTTTCTTCCTCACCGATACGCAGAAGATCCGCGGCATTCTCGAAGGCGTACGGTACCGGGCGCTTTGCGAACTCCGAGGCGGCATCTCCTTGTTCGGTGACGAATCCTCCCCCGACCGAGTAGTAGATCCGGCGGTCCAGTGTTTTTCCGTCCGAACCAAGCGCCGTGAAGCGCATCCCGTTCGAGTGACCTGGTAGTAGCGTATCCTTATTAAAGGCGATGTCTGCGGGTGCGTAATGGACTAGGTGTTTACCTAAGAGAAGGAGTCGTCCTGCAGTCCTGAGGCTGGAGATAAGATCTTCAATTTCAGTCGGATCCACGGTATCGGGGTGCTTTCCCATGAGACCCAAAAGGATCCCGCGATCGGTACCGTGCCCCAATCCGGTATGAGCGAGCGAACCAAAGAGTTCGATCTGGACGCGATCAATCTTGGTAAGTAACTGATTCTTCGAGAGTCTTTCGGCAAACCGGTAGGCGGCTCGCATGGGACCCACAGTGTGTGAGCTCGAAGGACCAATTCCAATCTTGAACAGGTCAAATAGGCTGGTGCGCATGTGTCGGTTTACTCTCCGTCATTCGGGCGCGGCGCCGGCGTCGAGTCCGTCCGTTGCACGCATCGGCGGACCGTTATCCTTTGACAGCATCCGAAGCCGCTCGAGCTCAACTTCCAAACGAAGAGAAACGCGGCGCGAGGAGCGGTGGTCTACTCGCGCCGCGTTTCGGCATGTTGCCCAAGGTCAGGACCTTGAGCGGTGACACAATGGAGTCGTTAATACGCGGAAACGGATGACAAGGCAATTCAATTCCGCTTATCGCGGCGTTTGTGCAATCAATTGTGCGTGTTCATAAACCAAAGTAAATCTCGAACCTAAATCTCAAGCTGTTCACGGCGAAACACCGGAACGTCACTGCGTAATTGCGCAGCTTTTTGTACCGCTCGGGTCTGAAAATATAGTTAAACATTTCAGTTGTTTAACTCTTTTATGTATAAAATTCTGCCTGGGTGTTGTTCGTAGTTTCTAGAGGGCCGCATAAACGAGATGACGTTTAAACCGCGCCAGAATATCCGAGATTGCTTGCGAAAACCGCGCGAGGAGCCGACGATTCTTTTCAATGAAGCGACCTGCCGCGTCCGAGTGTTAAGAATTCGCACCAACGGTGGTACAACAGCGCCTTGCCGTGAGGATACTAAAGCAGCAGCCGACTGGAACGGGTGTACCTAAACGATGTTCTTCTTCGAGGCGTGGAGAAGTTCGGCTGGGAGGTCTCTAGCCATGGAACTCATGCAGCTTGAAATGTTTGTGGCAATGGCCGAAGAGGGCAGCGTCCGCGGAGCCGCGGAGCGCGTGTTCCGCACACAGCCGGCGGTTAGCATCGCAGCAAGCAAACTGGAGCGTGAAACTCGAGGCACCGCTGTTTGACCGTTCGAAGCGTCACGAGTATTGCCTGACGCAGTGGGGAGATGCGCTCTACAACTACGCGATAAGGCTGCTGAATCTACGCCCCGGATGCAGTGGCACCCTTGCCGCAGAAGATGCGAACCAAACGTGGGTATCTTGTGTCGGAGACAACCTCTGCGAAAGACGAACTGGGGAAATCAGCTAGCGATTGTCGAGTTCTCTTAAGTATAGAGGGAGGGAAGATTCAAGCAAGTGTCGCAAGCATTCTGCAGCTTCATCGGTTACGAAGAAAAGGAATTAATCGGCAAACCGATTGATGAGGTGACCGCCTTTCGCACAACGAATATCACCCAGCACCTTGGTGCCGCCGTGCACTTCGAGAAACTTTCATAACCTGTGGATGTTTGTAGGCCGCACCGGGCACGAGATTGTCGTACGCTCCGGCTGGGAATTATTTCCTGACTCGACCATGGTGATCTTTTGCCAGCCCCATTAGGCGCGACCATTGAGGCTCTCAGATATCGTGTATGTTCGGTTGGAAAACCCACGATAAGCGCAATTTAATTGACCGGCAGAGAGAAGCACTTTATTTATGAACTACGTGCGAGCGCTGATCGTGCTCGGGAATATCGAAGTCTCGCGCGTGGTATGAGTTTCGCGCCACGGACCAGCGGCGCCTATCGGGAGTGGTGACGGGCGTAGGGCCAGCGAGCCACAGCAATCAGGCAAAGCACACGTGCTACTCTCCGTTCGTCTTTAGGAGAGATAAGAGATCCTCGACTGACTGGCAGCGGTTGAACAGCAAGAAATTGAAAGTCTCGCGAAGGCTGCGGAAGCAAGTTTCCGCACTGACATGCAAGGAAAGGCCCGGGATGTCTCGATGAACGGTACGGAGAAACTTGTGATCTTGAAGGTAGGAGGTTCGGTTTTAACGGGCGCAAAAGCGTTTCGTCGGGTCGCCCTTTATCTGAAGCGGCGCTCGGAGCTGATCCCGGGCGAAAAACTGGTGGTGGTAGTTTCGGCGCAGAAACTCTTAACCGACACGCTCGAGCGCCGGGCCAGGCGCATCTTGCGCCGCCCGAGTGTGCGGGCGCTCGACCTGTTGTGGTCGACAGGCGAATTGCGTTCCGTGGCTTTGCTCGCGCTGCATCTTGAAGCGCTCGGAACCTGCTCGGTCGGCCTCAACGTGCACGAAACGGGCTTGCAGCTGCCCTATGCGCCCGGAGCGGATTCCGTTCATCCGGCGCTGATGAAAAGTCAGCTGGAGTCGGCGCTCTCGGAACACGCTGTTGTTGTGGTACCGGGCTTTCTCGCCACGCGTTTAGGTGGAGCAATCGTTTCGGTAGGGCGTGGCGGCTCAGACTTATCGGCCGTGCTTTTAGCCATCGGTCTCGCGGCGTCGCGATGCGAGCTTGTGAAAGACGTGCCGGGGTACTTCGCGGAGGATCCGCGCGAGAATGCGCAGGCAGCGCATCTCCCGTGGTTGTCCTTCGACGAGGCATTGCGCATGGCCAACAGGGGTTGCGATCTGGTTCAGCCGCGCGCGCTGTTGGCAGCAGCGGCGCGCAACCTTCCGCTGGTCGTTCGAAGCATGGACGAAGGTGCGCCGGTGAGCGTCATTTCTCTCGTGAATAGCGGAAGCGAGGAAGTTCGTGACGAGCCAGTGGTTGCTGAGGTGTGATTCACTTACCTGAGAGGATCGACGTGGGTATGCTGGGTGCGACTAGCGTCGTAAGCCAGCAGATGGTGGCGCTCCTCGACAACCACCCATGGTTCGAGCTGAGGAAATCAATCGGTGGTACAACCGCGCCTCGCCGTGAGGATACTACAGAAAGGGTTGTCGCATCGTGGCAGAGGTGTACCTGTGCACAGACGCGTGGTTCTCGCAGAACGCACTTCTTAGTCCACCCTTGCTGAGGCGACGAAGATTAGTTCTGCATCGCACGAGGTCTCGAACCATGGAACTGATGCAACTGGAAATGTTCGTAGCGGTAGTCGAAGAGGGAAGCGTCCGGGCCGCCGCGGAACGCGTATTCCGCACACAGCCAGCGGTCAGCATCGCCATCAGCAAGCTCGAACGGGAATTCGAAGCGCCGCTATTCGATCGTTCCAAGCGTCAGGAGTACCGGCTCACCCAGGTGGGAGAAACGCTCTATTCGCACGCCACGCGCATGCTCAATTTGCGGAACGACGTGATTTCGGCGCTGGGGGATATCCGCAGCCTGCGGCTAGGCCGGTTGAGGATTGGCGCGAACGAGAGCATCAGCGTGCACTTGCTCCCGAAGTTGGCGGATGCCTTCCTCACGCAATACCCTGGTATCCATTTTGAAGTGAAATGCGAACGGTCGAAGAGCCTGCTTGCCGATCTGAAAGAGCGCAAGCTGGACCTCGCGCTGCTGTCCTTCCTGCCCGAGGACAAGGACCTCGAAGGGAAGTTCATCCTGCAGGATGAATTGGTCTTGATTACAAGTCCGGCGCACGCCCTTGCCAGCCGGGGGCGCATATGCCTCAAGGACCTGAGCGAGGAAGCGCTGATGGTGATGGACGTTTCGGAGTCCTCGCCGTGGCACCGCAAGATCGCCGAAGCATTTGTGCAGTTCCAGATCCCGCTCAAACTCACGGTCGAGAACGCTCCGATTGAAACCATCAAGAAAATGGTGGGCATCGGGTTGGGCATCGGGTTTGTGCCGCTCATGGCCGTGCGGGAGGAAAGAGACAACGGGGTGCTGGCCGTTGTGGAAGTCGACGGATTTCATCTGGAGCGTTCCGTCTGGCTGGTTCGCCGCCGTGCCGTGCAATCGCCCGCCGCGAAGGTGTTTATGCAGACTGCCGTATCCCTCGGACAACACATTGCAGGTCAAGCCCCGGCGGCCCTTCCAAAGGGCGGACCCAATCCTTCTCTGGGGCTCGTGGGGCGAAACAAGATGCTCCTCGTAAAACGGCAGTCTTAACAACGGGGACCTTTCGGAATGATTCGCCCTCCCCACACGACCCGAGACGTTTCGCGATCCGATTTTTCCATTGTGTTTTCAAAGAACAACTTTCCAGTAGAAACATGGAAAGAGATCATTGCAACAGCCAACACCCCAAACTCTATCGGACCGTATTCGCAAGCCATCAAAGCGAGCGGCTTTATTTTCGTGTGAAAGCGCGCCGCGTGGAAATCGATCTAATCGCCCTCGATTAGAAAGAGCGGCGTAACGAAGCGGTCCGGGTCAAGTTTCTTGTGGAGGGAATCTGAGGTGAGTTCGGACAACACACCCGGGAAGAAAGGGTAGTATGAGGCCGCGACGGTGAGGAGCGTCCGCCTGGATCGCCTTCCGGCAAGACTGCGAGAAGACCTCTTGTCCCTCGCTTCCGACGTCCTCTCCTGATTGTCTGGTCGCTGTTTACACACGTGGAGGGTTTCTCGCGTGCTACGATCGCGAACCGGAGTGGCAGGATGCATAAACCAAACGCGTGCTCGCGAAAGGGATCATGACGCTCGAAGAGATCCAAAGGGCGAGAAGCCGGATCGGCGCTTCGATCCTCGTCTCGCCGTGCACGCGCTCGGAAACGTTTTCGGAGAGTACCGGCAAGGAAGTTTTCTTGAAGCTCGAAAATCTACAGCGAACCGGATCGTACAAGGAACGCGGAGCGCTGAATCGGATTTTGACGCTGACGTCCGACGAACGGCGGCGGGGATTGATCGCGGCGTCGGCAGGAAATCACGCTCAGGCGGTGTCCTATCACGCGGCAAGGCTCGGCCTCAAGGCGGAGATTTGCATGCCACTTGCAACGCCGTTGAACAAAGTGATGGCCACGCGGCGCTATGGAGCGGAGGTTGTGCTGCACGGCGCGAACTTCGATGAAGCGGAAGCGGAGGCTCGCCGCCGGTCGGAAGCCCTGGGATTAACGTTCCTTCATCCTTTCGATGACGACGCGGTGATTGCAGGGCAGGGAACGCTGGGACTCGAAGTTCTGTCTCAGGTGCCCAACGTGGACGTAGTCTTTGTGGCCATCGGAGGAGGTGGACTCGCAAGCGGCCTGGCCTGTGCGATGAAGGAAACAAGTCCACACGTGCGAATCATCGGTGTACAGAGCGAGCGGCTACCTTCGATGAAGGTTGCAGTCGCCGAGAACCGGCCGGTGACGCTTCCGGCGGCAATGACCGTGGCGGATGGCATTGCCGTGCGCACTGCCGGGGAGCGAACGCTGCCGCTGGTGCGGAAGTATGTGGATGAGATTGTGACCGTCAGCGAGGAAGAGATCGCGAGCGCGGTGCTTTTGTTGCTTGAGCGCGAAAAGATTCTTGCGGAGGGAGCGGGAGCAGCATCGCTCGCCGCGTTCTTGCACGGAAAGGTGCGCGTCTCCGGTCAACGAGTTGTCATGGTGATCTCCGGCGGAAACATGGACGTGACACTGCTGTCGCGCATCATCGAACGTGGGCTGGTGAAGGACGGGCGGCTTGTGCGTTTGCGCGTGCACTTGCCGGACTACCCGGGCGCCCTGCACGCGCTCACGGCCGTGCTGGCGGAGCACCGTGCCAACATAGTCGCCACCTCCTACGACCGCGCGTACTTCGGGGTGAATTTCGGCGACACCGCGATCGACCTCACCATGGAAACGCGCGGCCCGGAACACATCGAAGAGCTTTCGGGTGCACTCCGAGAGGCGGGATACGTGTTCGAACGCGTGGTGTGACGCGCAGAGTTTTTCGTGAGCAGTGCAGGAGAAGAAAATGTTTTGTGGGTAGGCAGGGAGGAATATGAGAAAGGTCTGGCTTCTTTCGACTGCGGCCCCCAAAGGGAGCATGCCGATGCTCCGACGGAAATGGATGCGCAATGTGGAATGTTCGATGCGCGGCTTGGTGTTGCTGTTCTCGACTGCTCCAGCGCTCGCGGCTCCGACGGCCGAGGTGATCTTCGTGCACGGACGGATCTACCAGCCGCCGCGCTACGACGGAATGCATCTCGACTGCCCGAAACTTGGGTTACACCTGGCGACGAGCGGCGGGCTCGCGTGTGAATCGCATTCCTACGCCGAGGCTCTGGCGGTGAAGGACGGCAAGGTCATGGCCGTAGGCGACACGAAATCCATTCTGCGATGGAAGGGAAGCCGCACGAGGGTCATCGATCTCACGGGAGCTTTCGTCCTGCCGGGATTTAACGATGCGCATCTCCATCTGGCTTCCGGCGGCTTCGGAAAGCTCCATGTGGATCTGGTGGGAACAAAATCGCTCGCGGAGATGCAGCAGCGGATTGCCGAACGCGCGAAGACGGCAGCGGCGGAAGAGTGGATTCGCGGGCGTGGCTGGGATCACACGAAGTGGAGCGTGCAGACACTTCCAAGCCGCCAGGATCTCGACGCGGTCACGGCCGGCCATCCAGCCATCTTTACGCGCGTCGACGGCCACATCTGTGTTGTGAATACGGCCGCGCTTATCGCCGCGGGAATCACGAAGGAAACACCTGATCCGCAGGGCGGCAAGATCGATCGCGACGGACAGGGAGAGGCGACCGGCATCTTGCGCGAGGGCGCGCGCGACGCCGTGGACAAAGTGATTCCCAAAGTGACGGCGGCGGAGCGGCGCAAGGCCATCGAACTCGGGCTTGCGGAAGCGGCGGAGTGGGGGCTGACGAGTCTCCAGGACAACTCGAGTTGGTCGGATTTTCTGGTGTATGAGGATCTCGAACGCGAAGGAAGACTGACCGCGCGCATCACCGAATGGCTGGCGTTTGACGATCCGCTCGAAACGCTCGAACGAGAACGGGAACATCACGCGGCGAACGATCCGATGTTGCGGACCGGGATGCTCAAAGGATTCATGGACGGTTCGCTCGGTTCCCGCACGGCAGCGCTGCTGCAGGCCTACGCGGACGACCCAAAAAACCTCGGGCTACCGCAATACGACCAGATGACGCTCAACCACCTGACGCGGGAGCGCTTCACGGCGGGTTTCCAGATCGGCTTCCACGCCATCGGCGATCGCGGGGTCGATATGGCGCTGGCGGCATTCGAGGATGCGACAGCGTACGCAAAAGAGCGAAATTCCGACGGCGCGGATGCGGATCGCCGGCTGCGTATCGAGCATGCGCAGGTGACGACCACGGAAGAGATCGAACGTTTTCACAAGCTCGGCGCGATCGCTTCGATGCAGCCGAACCATCTGCTGACGGACATGAATTGGGCGATGGAGCGGCTAGGACCGGAACGTGCAGCGATCTCCTACGCTTGGCGGTCGTTTCTCGATGCGGGAGTGCCTCTGGCCTTCGGTACGGACTATCCGGTCGAACCCCTTACTCCGTTCCGGGGACTCTACGCCGCGGTGACGCGCAAGAACGAAGCCGGAACGAACGAATATTTTCCGGCAGAAACACTAACGATCGACGAGGCCATTAAAGCCTACACTACGGGAGCCGCGTATTCCGAGTTCTCGCAAAAAACGAAAGGGGAACTAATTCCGGGAAAGTGGGCGGACCTGGTTGTGCTGGACCGGGATATTACTAAAATTCCCGCGGAGCAGATCCTGGCCACGAAAGTGTTGCGCACGGTCGTCGGTGGCAAGACCGTTTACGAAGCACACTGAGGAAGAGTAAGGAGATTGACCCGATGCTGCGACGAGGAAAATGGATAAGACGGATCTGAACGCGATAGGGTGCGGCGCGGTTCCCAGGCCTAGCGACTGGCTGATGGGGACCCCTGACGCCTCGTTGTTTGCACATCGTCGCCTGCGCGCTCGCGTGTCAAAGGAGTCGACGGGAGTTACTGTGACCTGTGGTTCCTCGAACATAACTGCCGCTCTCGAATGGATTCATAAACATTATTAAAGATGTTGATGCACCGATCTGTGGTATTTCCATTCGCCAGTAAGGCAGGGCTCTGCCGCTCGCAGATTTGGCAATTGTCGGGGCTTCCACTTCATCGCTCGAAAAGGAGTGGTCACAATGCAAGGCACGGTAAAGTGGTTCAACAACGCGAAGGGATTTGGGTTTATTGGGCGTGACGATCGGGAAGACGACGTGTTTGTGCACTACACCGCGATTCTGGGCGAAGGGTACCGTGCGCTGAACGAGGGGGAGGCCGTGGAATTCGAGATTGTCGAGGGTCCCAAAGGGCGGCAAGCAGCGAACGTCAAAGTGAACCGCACGGCCTGATTTACGCATGCTTAGCGCTAACGTCCTGACTCTAATGACCAGACCCCGGATTGCGGCTTTGGTCGCACGAGGACCATCCGGCTGATCGATCCAATCGGGCCTGTTTCTGAAGAAACGCCCGCTGTGAGGTAAAGTGGTCACATCGTGATCATCAACCTCGCGCGGCGCGCCCATGACCACAACTGGGAGCTGGACCCGATTACGCGGTCGCTGCTCGACACCGATTTTTACAAGTTCTTAATGCTCCAGTTCATCTGGAAACAGTTCCCCAAAACCACCGCTTCGTTTTCGCTTATCAACCGCTCCGCCGACTTGCGCCTCGCCGATGTGATCGAAGTCGAGGAGCTTCGTGCGCAGTTGGAACAAACCAAGAAATTGCGCTTCCAAAAGTCCGAGCTGATCTGGCTCGCGGGCAACACTTTCTATGGACGCCGCGGCATCTTTGAACCTGCTTTCCTCGAGTGGCTCGAACGCGACTTTCGCCTTTCCGATTACGAGTTGTCTATGCAAAACGGCCAGTTCTCCCTCTCCTTTCGCGGCCTTTGGACAGAGACGACGTTGTGGGAGATTTATGCGCTCTCGGCCATCAGCGAACTGAAAACGCGCGCCAGCCTCAAGCGTCTCAGCGAATTCGAGCTCGACATTCTGTATTCCCGCGCCAAGACCAAACTCTGGGAAAAAATGGAGCGGCTACGCGGCACGCCGGGATTGAGAGTCAGCGATTTTGGAACGCGACGGCGGCACAGCTTCTTGTGGCAGGAGTACGTAGTAAAAGCCATGAGCGATGTGCTCGGCAGCAGCTTTACCGGCACCTCGAATACCTATCACGCGTATAAGCACGACTTGGAAGCGGTCGGCACAAACGCGCATGAATTGCCCATGGCCTTGGCAGCGATGGCCAAGGACGACGAAGAACTGAAGACCGCGCAATACCGCTTGCTGGAGATCTGGCAGCAGACCTACCAAGGCGAGCTGCTCATCCTGCTTCCAGACACTTTCGGCACGACCCAGTTTCTCCGCAATGCTCCGGATTGGGCGGCGGACTGGACCGGGCAGCGTGCGGACAGCAAAGATCCCTTCCTTGCGGGTGACGAATACATTGCGTGGCTTAATCAGAGAAACCGTGATCCGCGGCAAAAACTGTTCATTGCTTCCGATTCTCTCGATGTGGACACGATTCTGGGATTGCATGCTTGTTTTTCCGGGACGATTCGCAACGGCGTTTCTCCTACTGATTTTAGGCAAGCAAGCGACTTCCTCGATGCGGGAAACTGGATTCCCGAACGGCGCATCCGTTTCAGCGCAGGTTGGGGTACGTTGCTGACCAATGATTTCCGTAACTGCAATCCTCAGGGCGGAAGCAGCTTCGATCCAGTAAACCTGGTGTGCAAGCTGAATGACGCCGATGGCAAGCCGGCAGTAAAGCTTTCCGACAACTTTCAAAAGGCGCTAGGTCCCTCCGAAGAAATTGAGCGCTATCAGCGCGTGTTTGGCATCGCCGGCGTCGCGCAACCGCCGATTTTCGCCTGACAGCAAGCGCCTCCGGGAGGTTCGCGGTGCGAGCAGCCTTCAGCACCACGACGTTTCCCCGAATCCGACTTCGGGACAGTTTCCAAGGATTTGGATTTGTGGGTGAAAGCAATTCGCAAGCGCAGGGCCTAGCCGCAAGGCCAAGCTTAGCTTGAGGCACACCAACTGACCCGGAGCTCTTCCGCCCGCTGAATCACGCGGTCGGCTAATTCATTTGATGGCCGAGGCTCATCCTTCTTGTCCTCGCTAAGTGGAAGTATTTCGAGCCACTTTAGCTTGGCAAATACAGGTGCTAACGCTCGATCGGCATCCCGGAAGAATTCACTGCCGCGAACCCGAGAGAAAACCCAGCCCATCCGCTCCAGAATAGATTGGCGTTCCATGTCCTCGCCAAGCTTCTCGAGAGGATGATAACGATCACCATCGCATTCGACCGCCAAGCGCTTGTCGTTTGCTTCAACGACAAGGTCAATCCGATATGCTCCTGCCCTCCACTGTGCGGTAACTCTATAACCCGCTAGAACCAAACGTTTCAGTACTTCGCGTTCGAAAATGGATTCGGTTCGCTTGCTTTTCTCTTCTAAAACACGCATCAGGTAAGAAGGGTCTTCGACGTGTTCAATGAGTTGTCGCCGCAGGTCGTCGGCTTTGAGGTCGGTTTGGGCGTTGAGGGAATGGACGAGCCACATTTGATCGCGGGCGCGGCTGGCGGCGACATTGAAGCGCTGTTTGAAAAGTTGTCTGTCGCGAAGAGAGAGCGGGCCTCGTTCGGCGGTATCGACCATCGAAAGAAAGACAACATCTCGTTCGTCGCCTTGGAATTGGGCGGCATTTCCGCAAAGGATCCGGTGCTGTTCGTAGATGTTAGGTGCGAGATGGTTTCTGAGGAGACGCTCTATCTCGATGGCTTGCTCCTCGCCAAGTAGAGAAACAACTCCGAAGCTGGTGCGGGTCTTGCCGTATTCCGGTTGCTCGATCGCGGCACAAATGAGCGATGCCACGGCAAGCGCTTCTTGTAAGTTGACTTTCTCGTCCCGGCTTGCCCCCTGCACTCGGTAGGAGATGGTGTGCGGGCGAAGGTTGACAGAGCTGGTATCGCGGAGCGGTTTGATTCGGCCTTCATAAGAAATTTTATTGCTGAATTGAATGATTTCCGGGACACACCGGAAATGTTCGACAAGACAAGTCGTTCCGCCAAACGATTGCCGTGCAAGGTCGTAAATCGAAATCTGCCCATCATAGAGATGGGAATTGGGAATTCCTTGAAGGTGTTCAAAGATCAGGTTCTGGATAATACCGAGGTCTTGCCCGACGGCGGTGGGGCTGACCTGTTCGTGGTCGCCAACGACCAGGACTGTTTTGCCGAGATACAAGGCCATAAGAGCCATAACGTCACTCTGGCTCGCCTCATCGATAATGACGACATCGAACCGCGCACTTCGCGGGTCGAAATTTTCAACGACCCTCGAGAGCGGCATCACCCATACCGGCACGGCATTGCGGCATTCCCCCATCTTTTTTGCCGCCTCGGCCCGTAACATTGGCACACGTATACCTGTACCTTTCCCGATTCTGCGGATGGTATCGAGCCAGCCGATAAGAGCTTGGCGCTGCAGCGATGTCGTGCGTTTGGCCTGAAAGGCCCATGCGCGGCGATCAATCAGTTCGACGGTGACGCGGCGAAGCTGTTGACGAAGCTTGTCGCTTTTTGCCTGCAGTTGTTCGAGTGAAACGCAGTCGCGGCGATCGAGTTCCTCGACGAGTTGTCGCCAGACCCAAGCGACTTCTGGATCGCCTGGGGGTTGCTCTCCGCCGTGCACACCGTTTCTGTTGCGGACGCCGGCTGCCCAGGAAGGCGCTGCCGTTTCCAGTTTCTTCAAGAGCGCATTACGACGGTTGAAATCGTCTCGGCGACTTCGCAAGTCTGCTAAAGCGCCAAAGGCTTGTAGGTACGCCGCTGGATCGGTGGCACTTGCGGCAGTTGCTAAATCGTCGGTAACGCGCGAAGCGGGCGAGGAAGCGCTGAGGGTTTCTAGACGCCCACGGAGTTCTTGTAAGTAAGACTCGATTTGTTGCAAATGGATTCGGTCGAAGCGAGTCGCGAGAATAATCGGCAACGGACCGCCCACGGCGTTCGCCAAACGGGTGATCTCTCCGGTTGGGCCAACGACAACCGGTTGCTCGCTCATGAACTTGTCCCACAGGAATCCGAGCTCTTTCAGTTCCGTTTCAAGCGGAAGCCAGGTTTGTTCATACCAGGCTAGACAACTGGCAATGGGGTCACAGAATTGGATGAGAGTTTTCTCTGGTTCCGATCCCATTATGTTCGAAGAAGCCGACCCGCTTGAGGCCACTTGGCGGTCCCAGCGATTCGCAAGCTCACGCCTCCAGATGCGCATACGTGCTGATGCGCGCAAGGCCTCGAAGTGTTCCCGATGAGTTGGTATTTTGCCATTTACTTTGGAACCATCGACGAACGCTTTCCAACTGCGATGCGTGAGAAAAGTGAAGAATCCAGGCCCTCCGTTCTGTTCAAAGTGAGCAAGAATCTCCGTGGCAATCCGCTCCTGATCTTCAAGCGTATGTGTGAGCGCGGGTTGCGGCGCAAGCTTCAGCACGGTCTCCTGAACTCTTGCCGCTTCTGTGTGGACGGTGCGAATGGAATGGAGAAGCTGATCCCAAGGCTGACGGTGGGCTCCGCTATATTTGCCGGCGTAGACGGCGTCGAGCTTCCACTTTTCCTTGCCGAGAAGCGGCTCGACAGCGGAAGCAAGCTGGTCCGCCAGAGCTTCGATGCGCTTCGCATCCAAGGGGGAGCCTGGCCGCCAAAGCTGCGATCCAACGCTCAGGTCCTCTTTTTGGAGTCTTTCGCGCTCCGCCAAAGTTGAACGAAAATCCTGCGGGTTGGGGATCTCGGAAGGGTCCGGTAAAGGGCCGGACAGTTCTATCTCGTGCTGCCGGGCCACAGTGACATTGGTGTGATAGAGGTCCATCAACTCGCCGACAGTGAGAGGAAGGGGAGCACTTGGGGTTACGGGACCTGGAACCCAACCGTTTAGGTTCTGTTCCGCTTTGACTTTGCGGGCTGCGTCGGAAGGTGACCAAGCCTTACCGGCAACGACAATATCCCGATACTCGTCGGAACGCGCTGCGATGAGCTCCGTGCGAACTTCTTCCAACTTGTTGAGAAGCACGCGGCGTTCCTCATCGAGCCGATTGGCGTCGGCCTCGAGAGCAGCACTGTCGGCGCGGGAGAGGCGCTCGGCAATGGAACCAACCGAGCTTTCGAGCTGGTTCCGGCTCTCGAGGTCACTTTCGAGCACGCTTACACACAGGGGCCGCAGCTCCTCAACCACATGGTGGCGCACCATTCGCAGTGCTTTCGTGGTGTGACTGGTGATCAGCACACTCTTTCCTTGTGCGAGCAGGTGGCCGACCAGGTTCGCGATCGTGTGAGTCTTCCCTGTACCCGGTGGACCTTGTACGAGAACTCCCCCGTGCTCGGACAACTGCTTCGCAATGCGGATCTGTTCCGGATTGGCGGGTTTACTCAGCAGCACATGGTGGTCGGTTTGCAATCGCGGAGCAGCAGCCGTCTGCGGCTCGTTTGTCTCGGGGAGAGGTGACTCTTCACCCACAATATTGAGGAGAGACCAGGGCAGGTCCTCGCGCGTGCGTAGGTCGGCGAGAACACCTTCGATGGCTGCGGCAAATCCTAGGGTTCGGTTCCGAAGGAAAATGACGGCATCCCGTCCGACCCGAGGATCATCTTTTTCTCCTATCGGAGCGCCGTGTTCAGAGAATTCTCCTCGGGGGGAGAGCTGAATCACGAGCCGGCGCAAGAAGCCTGAAGTGGAGTCATCGCCAAGAGGATGAAAGTTGCCCTGTTCGAGTTCTTCCCGGCAGCGTCCGATGGCTCGACCGTCCACGTCAGATATGGATTGAAAGAGCGCTGAGTAGAGTTCTACTGGAACTTCCGTCTCCACCAGCGTGAATTCGGGAATACTTGCATTGAATTCGAGCTGCAGTCGTTGTAGAAGGATTGGATGATAGATTCCGCCTTCCGGTCTCCGCCAACTGAGGATTCCATCCCCTAGTACAAGCTCGACGCGCTCGGCTTCACGGTCCAAGCGTCCGTAGAGTTCATACAAGGCCTCGAAGATTTTCATGGACGCACGGGCAGGCCTTTCGAACCTGACCCACGCATCGCGTTGCTGCTTCCACGTTTCGAAGGTCCCTAGTCGATTAGGATCGTCATCAAATTTGACGACCTTGGTTTGGCCATGTTCCCCGGGCTTGTTTTGCGTGGTGCGAACCGAGATATCTTTAGAGGGATCTTCCCAACCTCGCTCGAGCCAGGATTCGAGTTCTTTCGGTGCAGGAGGGGCAGTTGTCAGCCGCGGACGATTCACCTTGAGAATGAAGGCTTGTTCTTCCGGCTGGCCCGCGGCGGCCGCTCCGGTCTTACTCTCAGGCGCATCCGCAGCGTCTCGTCGCCGGTGTTCGCCGCGTCGGATCGAGGGATGGTCCGGAAGGTTCCTGAGCCAAAGCGTCCAGATTTGCTCCCCGATCTGTTTCTTGGCAGGGTTGCGATGTTGGTTGAGGGCCTCGAGATAACGAAAGACACGCACAAGTTTGTCACGTGCCACACGAAATGTATCGGCGTCCATTTCTTTCGCGATCCCCCAAGCGATTGCAGCGGTCGCGAGCCTGATGGATGACACTTTCAAAAGTGCTCGTAACTGCAGTGCTGATAGCTTCAGTGTACTAAACGCAGATGGAAAGTGGGCACAGCCTCAATCCAATGCATCACGCGAGTAAAATGAGGTATACCGTCAGACGGTCGAACGGTTCTAATAACCATTGTGGTTCAATTCAGCACATATACCTCGGCGGCGAGGCTGAATCGAGGTGTGATTTCGAAGTCCAGTGGTTCTCTGGGAACAATTTCTTATCCGTGTTCTCAGCAACCGACATTGTCAACTTCCTAGCCTGCCGCCATCTAGATGTGCTCGAACACCGGGCGGTCGCCGGGACGCAAGAGAAGTCATTTTTCCGATTCGACGCAGGAGCTGTTGCGAGAGTTCGGCATCCGCCATGATCGGAACTATACTGAGCTAGCTTTCGCTCCGCCGCGGCTAATTTTTCAACCTCAGTCCGATACACCGCCTCGAGAAGCGCGTCGCGAGTAGGAAGTGCGATACAAAGTTCCTGCTCCAACACCGGCGTGTTTGGCGATGTCATCCAAGCTGGTGCCTGCATCACCTGACCGGGCGAAAGGATAGGACAAGAAATCGGCGTCAGCAGTGCAACGGGCATCCGGAAGTTCGCTAGCCGTCAGATCAATAACGATAAACCGCTCGTTGTCCGTGTGCCTAAGGACTGCAGAGTTCAGCTCAGGGTAGCTTGTCGAAAAAGAGATAAAGGGCGGCAATCCGGCCGTCCCGGGCAATGATGAAATCAGTCCCGGCGTAAGCTGGCGCCTCATCAGGGCGGCCCGCTACCCATCGGACCCGTCCGCCGTTGCCCGTTTCCTCGGGTTCGGCAATTGGCTGATATCGAAAATCAAGGTGGGTAGCCCTGATCTCGCCCGCGATGCGGTCGATCTCGTCGCGGCCACGATAGACTCCCTTGCTGGGGTCGTAGAACACGCCATCTTCGGTGTAGAGCTCCTGAACGGCCGCGCGGCGGCGCGCGGGGTCGTTTTCACCGAACACGTCTTGAAGATTGCGGGTCAGCAAGGTCGTTATGCTGTATGACATGGCTGGTCTCCCTCGTTTCGTTTGTCTCAACTTGCGTTACGAATCCCTATCGACATCCTTAGATGAGTTACAACGATATTCGTTGCGACAAATACCTCCTCTCAACGTATAGCAGCTATTCGACCAGAAGGAGCAGTAAGCGACCAGCAGTATCGGCGGTGATGAACCCACATAATCTCGGTAGTGACCATGGGGGTCGGACTGATCGTGTCTGAATAACGCCGATCTTGTCAGTGCTTGATCTCCTGACGAGATGCCGACTTGTGGTTACTAATTTAGTCGCGAGGAGGAGGGCAAAAGACCTGACGCACTGTTTCTAGAAGCCACGCGTGTAGCAAATCGCTTTAGGGTTTCAAATGGACATCGACTACGTCGCCAATGAAAACTTCCGGGTGGTGTAGCTGACGCCGCCTGAGCCGGAGTACTCGATCATCAATCCGACTTCCCATTACTCATCGGGGAATCTTGGTCCCGCCGCTAACTCCTTAAAAATGAAATTGATCACCGTTGTGTTTTTCCGACCGGTGTAGTGTGTCCGAGGGCGAGGCACGAGCATCCAATGAACCGGCCCCCTCTGAAAGAAGGAGAATAAAAGCAAGAATGAGCGCGAGTTCTATGAAAATGAGCTCTGTCCTCGGCTTCAGAAAGCTGGTTTGGCTTAGCCTTGCAGGGCTGCTTGGCAGTTTTCCCGCTTGGTCTCAGCAGCCTCTGATGGACCCAATAGCGCAAAGCGCACTAGCTGACCCGCAGGCAGCAGTGGCTTCGGCCGGTGGACAGCAAATCGCTGGGCAGCGAACGGGAAGTATCAGCGGCAAGGTTGTTGATCAATCCGGAGCTAGCATTGCCGGAGCCGTAGTGAAGCTTACGCGTGAAGGCCAATCTCCGAGCCTGGAGGTAACCTCCGACGAGGACGGGCTATTCGCGTTTTCCAGTGTCGCCCCGGGCCCCTTCCAGCTCACAATTTCATCTTCGGGTCTTGCGTCGCACGAGTTCTCCGGAACTCTGCAATCGAGAGAAGCCTACGTCACTCCGCTGATTATGTTGGTTATCCCCACTCAAGTAACAGAGGTACACGTTGGACTTCCGCCGGAAGAACTGGCGGATGTGCAGATCAAGGAACAAGAAAAGCAGCGGGTGCTCGGGGTGATCCCGAACTTCTATGTCAGCTACGAACCAAATTCCGCTCCTCTCACCGCGAAACACAAGTTTGAGCTTGCGTGGAAATCGGCTAGCGACCCGGTCACGCTTGTCGCGGTTGGGGTCCTGGCGGGGATTGGCCAGGCCGGAGATCGGTGGAGCGCGTACGGACAGGGAGCGCAGGGGTACGCAAAGCGCTACGGCGCCAGCTACGCTAATGTTTTTGCCTCAACGTTCATCGGAGGCGCGGTAATGCCTTCGGTTCTCAAGCAGGATCCACGCTACTTCTACAAAGGAAGCAGCAGCAAGCGATCCAGGATTCTCTATTCCGTGGCCAGCTCGGTTATATGCAAGGGGGACAATGGACGCTGGCAGCCGAATTACTCGAATGTCATCGGAAGTTTTGCTGGTGCCGGATTGCAAGCTCTCTACCTTCCCGCGAACGATCGCCGCGGATCCGGATTCATCCTCTCGTCGGCCCTGATCAGACTTGGTGAGACGTCTCTCGCCGGTGTCCTTCAAGAGTTCGTTTTTTCGAAGTTGACGAAACGCTCCGGGCGCGAGGCATCGCAGCCCTAACCCTGCCATTGTGCCTGAATCATTAAGTGAGAACGAAGCCGGAAGTTCCCGTGCGTTCCGTCGGATCAGTACCGACAAACGTTATGACTCAATCGGAAACGCCCCGGCAGGCATAGTAGGAGTGGGCTTAACGAGTGATCCCGGGGCACTTTCGATTGGGTCGTTTGGACGAAGCCGCTGGTGTTTGCGGCGGATGCGGGCCATCTATAGGTTTTGAATTGGGTTCAGCAGTGAATGTATTGCTGGCGAGATGTCGACCGTAGGTTCACGTGGTCGCGGTTGGCCCGAACCGCGCCCTGCGACAATTTCGGCGCGGCCTCGGGAGATGAGGTCGAGCGTCGCAAACTCCTGAAAAACGCGAATGGGGTCGGAAGCACTCAGAACTGTGACCGCGCTGGTGAGACGGATGTTTTCCGTGCGCGCGGCCGCAGCGGAGAGGATTACTACCGGTGCTGAATCGAGGAATTCCGCCCGATGTTCGCCAATGCCGAAGACGTCGAGGCCGACTTTATCGGCGAGCTCAATCTCTTCGATTAGATGGTGCATCCTCCACCGGGCTGAGTGTTAACCCTGTGGCCGGGTCGGAAATGGCTGCTAGGAAACTGTCGATTCCAATCTGCATTAACGTCACTTCTCCGGGGCAACTTTTATTTCGATCGATTGGCGCACTACGCCCCTATCTCATCGTTGGCTTAAACACTTTGGATTGACTCCGCTCCCCAGACTCTCGGCGCGTTTCCCAATCCTTTTCAATGTCGTTTCAAGAGCTCGCAATTCTTTCGGGCTCGCATCGGCAAAGACTTTCCTGATTTCGGCTGCGTGTTTGCGAAAAATCGGCGCGATCAATTCTTTGCCTTTTGGGGTGAGCGACACGATCCGGACGCGCCGATCTTCAGGACTCTCGACCCGGCTTACCAAGCCCCTTTCGACGAGGCGGTCGACGGCCACGCTAATCGAGCCGGGCGTGAGGTACACCCTTGGGCCGATCGTATTCACTGGTAGGGGCCCCTTGTTGAGGAGAGCCTCAAGTATCCGGAAGTCGGTGTCGTCGATTCCCGTCTCCTCAAGTCCCGCATAGAGATATTTCGATGCCGCCCGGAAGGCCTTACCCCATATAAGCCAACAGCGAACCGGGTCTGGAGAGTTCTTGTCCATGACGACGCTATTTTGACCCTTTGCGTAACCAATGTCCATAAAGATGTATCTATATCAATAACCTCGGTATCAATAGATAGCAGAAGAGAGAAGCACCCTACAGATGGAACGCACAAACAGGAAGCTGATCGCCGTAGTCGGCGCAACAGGACAGCAGGGCGACAGGCACGCACACGCGTCACCGGACTTACACCACGATTTGATGAGGTTTCAGCCGTGACGAGCGATCGAACAATTCTCATCACCGGAGTGACAGGCAATCAGGGCGGCGCGGTCGCGCAGGCGCTGCAGGGCAGCGGGTTCTATCTGCGCGGCCTGACGCGCATGCCGGACAGCGAGCGGGCGGCGGCGCTGGCGCGCCACGGCGTCGACGTCGTCAAAGGCGATCTCGATGACGAGGCGACGCTGCGCCGCGCGTTGGCCGGCGCGTGGGGCGTCTTCGGCGTGCAGAGCACGGTGGAGGCGGGCGTCGAGCGGGAAGAGGCGCAGGGCAAGCGTCTTGCGACGCTGGCGCGCGAGGCCGGAGTCGAACACTACGTCTACACATCCGTGGGATCGGCGCACAAGCGGACGGGCATCCCGCACTTCGACAACAAGTGGCGCATCGAGGAAACCGTGAGCGGCCTCCGCTTCCCCTCGCATGTGATCCTG
>Ga0210384_10003033_pt1 | contig 19848 bp, 19 predicted proteins | sample IncBWH2MmetaG_FD_160574 | JGI IMG/M metagenome (GOLD analysis project Ga0210384, IMG submission 160574) | Forest soil microbial communities from Barre Woods Harvard Forest LTER site, Petersham, Massachusetts, United States - Inc-BW-H-2-M | ecosystem: Environmental > Terrestrial > Soil >...
TCCCGCCCAGAATGACCGCAGCCGTCGTTGCGGTGCTCGCGGGGCATCGAGCCCCGCTCCGCGCCGCGCCTAGTCTGCGGCCATTCTGGACGGGATTCGGCAGCGCCACTTCTTCGCTCAAAACCTATTCAACGAACTTCCAACTCACGACACTAGTCGGCGCCGCGATCCCCGGCCCGGCGCAGGAGTTCCACCGCGCGCAGCCCGTGCTCCGGGTGCGCCGCCGCGCCCACGCGCACCACCACCTGCATCAGCTCGCCGGACACGCGGTAGTCGCCGTTGATCAGCCGCTCCAGGCGCTTCGCCACCCGCTGGGCGGTCGACGAATCGGCGCCGGGCATCACCACGCAGGTGTCGCGATCGCTCTCGCGCAGGATGGAATCGCTGCCGCGGACGGCATTGCCGATGCGGTTCGACACCTCCTGGCGCACGAGACGCTCCATGCCGGCGCTGACCTCGCCCTGCGGCGACGCCACCGCGTCCACGCTGACGCACAGCAGCGCCAACGAGCCGCCGCGACGCCGGCATTGCGACAGGTGCAACTCGAGCCGGGCCGCCACCTCCGCCGCGCCGCTCACCGGCGTGGCGCGCGGCGCCAGCTGGCGGTCCGGCTTGACCGGGGGCTGGCCGCAGTCGTCCTCGTGTTCGGGGCGGGTGGGTGACATCACAGGGGAGTCCTCTCATGGGATGTTCCGGCGCCCGATGACAGGCGCGCGCCGCAACGGTGAGGAGCGGAGCTCCGAGGCGGCCCTCCGGCCTCCCTTCCGCCGAAACACCGCTCCTCGATGAATAAAACGCCAACCCCGTCGCAAACCCGACACGGGCATGCGAGAAAATGTGTAACTACAAGTTAGAGTCGGGGGTATGCGGGCGCCACGCCCGAAACGTGAGCCATGTCCGAGATCACCTCCTTGCTCCAGGCCGCGGGCACCGGCAATCGCCAGGCGGCGGACCAGGCCTTCGCCCTGCTCTATGCCGACCTGCAGCGCCTGGCCCGCAGCCGCATGCGCCGCTCGGGCAGCCTGACCATGCTGGACACCACCGCCCTGGTCCATGAGAGCTGGCTGCGCTTCCAGGGCGCCGGCGCGGGCGATGCGGCGTTCGCCGACAAGCAGCACTTCATGGGCTACGCGGCGCGCGTGATGCACGCCGTGGTCGTCGATTTCGTGCGCGCCCGGCGCGCGGCCAAGCACGGCGGCGACGTCGAACACGTCACGCTCAACACCGCCATCGGCGACGCGGCCCACGCGTACGACGACGAGATCCTGCGCGTCGACGAGGCCATGCAGGAGCTCGCGGTGGCCGACCGCCGCCTGCACGACGTGGTGGAGCTGCGCTACTTCGGCGGCCTCGCCGAGGCGGAGATCGCGGCCATCCTGGGCGTGACCGAGCGCACCGTGCAGCGCGACTGGCAGAAGGCGCGGCTGTTCCTTTCCTCGGCGCTCGCGAAATGAGCGTCGGCAAGGAGACCTGGGGCCGGCTCTCGCCGCTGCTCGACGACCTCCTGGACCTGCAGGACGACGAACGCGACGTCCGCCTCGAGGCGCTGCGGGCGCGCGATCCCAAGCTGGCCGACGCCGTCGCCGCGATGCTGCAGCACCTGCCCGCCATCGAGCGCGGCGAGTTCATGCCCTCGTCGGCGCTGCCCAAGCCCGCCGGCCTGGAGGGACAGGCCATCGGCCCCTACACGCTGGTGCGCGAGATCGGCCACGGCGGCATGGGCACCGTCTGGCTGGCGCGCCGCAACGACGGCCGCTACGAGGGCGAGGTGGCGGTCAAGTTCCTGCGCTCGGGCCTGTTCGGCCACGGCGACGCCGCGCGCTTCGAGCGCGAGGGCAGCATCCTCGCGCGCCTGTCGCACCCGCACATCGCGCGCCTGCTCGACGCCGGGGTCATGGCCGACGGCGCCCAGCCCTACCTGGTGCTGGAGTACATCGACGGCGAGCCCATCGACCAGTACTGCCAACGCCTCGCGCTGCCCACGGCGCAACGGCTGGCGCTGATGCTGGACGTGCTGGCCGCGGTGGCGCAGGCGCACAACCGCCTGGTGCTGCACCGCGACCTGAAGCCCAGCAACATCCTGGTGACGCAGGCCGGCGACGTGAAGCTGCTGGACTTCGGCATCGCCAAGCTGCTGGACGACGCCGGCGCCGGCGAGCAGACGGCGCTCACCGCGCGCGCCGGCAACGCGTTCACGCCGGAGTTCGCCGCGCCCGAGCAGCTGCAGGGCGGCGACGTGACCACCGCCACCGACGTCTACGCGCTGGGCGTGCTGATGTACCTGCTGCTGGGCGGCGACCATCCCACCGCCGCGGCCACAGGCGCGCCGCTGGACCGCATGCGCTCGGTGATCGAGACGGTGCCGCGCCGGCTGTCCGAGGCCGTGCTGCGGCGCGGCGGCCCGAAGGCGCGCTGGTCGCCCGAATCGCGCAAGCTCTCGGGCGAGGTCCGCGGCGACATCGAGACCATCGTGGCCAAGGCGCTGAAGAAGGCGCCGTCCGAGCGCTATGCCAACGCCGCGGCGATGGCCGACGACATCCGCCGCTACCTGGGCCGCGAGCCCATCGCGGCGCGCCCCGACACGCCGCTGTACCGCGCCACCCGCTTCGTGCAGCGCCACGCGGCCGGCGTGGCGATGGCCGGCGTGGCCGTCACGGCGCTGGGCGCGGGCATCGGCGTCGCGCTGTGGCAGGCGCGCGAGGCACGCGCCCAGCGCGTGCAGGCGGAGGGGCTGGTCGAATACATGATCGGGGACCTGCGCAAGAAGCTGGAGCCGGTGGGTCGACTCGATGTACTCGACGGCGTCGGCCTGAAGGCGCTGGATTACTACGCCGCGCAGGACCTGGACAAGCTGGACGCCGACTCGCTCGGGCGGCGCGCCCGCGCCTTCCACATGATCGGCAGCATCGCCGAACGCCGCGGCCATTTCGACGAGGCGGTGCGCGACTTCCAGCTGGCCGCCGACACCACCAGCCACCTGCTGAAGGCGCATCCCGACGACCCGCAGCGCATCTTCGACCAGTCGCAGAGCGAGTACTGGGTCGGGTACGTGCAGTGGTATCGCGGCCGGCTGCCGGATGCCGAAGTCTCGTTCCGGCGCTACCTCGACATGGCCGAACGCATGAACCACGCCAGGCCCGGCGACCACGGCTGGCAGCTGGAGGACGTGTTCTCCAAGACCAACGTGGGCATCGTGCTCACCGAGCTGGGCCGCGCCGACGAAGCGCTGCCCCTGCTGAATCAGGCCCGCGCCCAGATCGAGCAGCTCGCGCTCAGCCACCCGGAGGACGCGGTCAGCGCGAGCAACACCATCGGCTGGGGCGTGATGGCCTACGCCGCCCTGGGCCGCGACGAGGACGCCATCCGCGCCGACGACGACAAGATCGCCGCGGCGTTGCGCGCGCCCAATGCCGACAAGGACCAGGACGTGCTGTTCCTGGTGGCCAACGCGCACGACGAGATCGCGAAATGGCAGCGCAACCTGGGCCACCTCGACGACTCGCTGGCGATGGGGCAGCAGGGGCTGGCCGAACTGACGGCCCTGAACGCGCGCGATCCTGCCAACGTCAACGACATCGCCGAGATCGTCAACACGCAGCTGTTCCTGGCCCATGTGCTGATCGACCGCGGCAACCTCGCCAGCGCGCGCGAGCAGCTGCGCCAGGCCATCGCGCGCCAGGCGACGCTGATGGCCCGCCCCACGCCCAAGCGGGCCTGGCGCCTCACGCACCAGGCGCGCATCGCGGAGGCGCTCGGCCGCCTTGCGGACACCGAGGCGGAACGCGCCCAGGCTCGCGCCAGCCTCGAGGCCTACATGGCCGACGTGCGCAAGTACGAATCGGAAGGCGGCATGGTGCCGCCGTTCGACGACATCGCGATCGCCAGCGCCGCGCTGGTGCAGGGCGACCTGCTGGCGCGCGACGGCCTCGCCGACCAGGCGCGCGACGCGTGGCGGTCGGCCGCGAACCGCATCCGGCCGCTCGCCGAACGACTGCTTCCAGCGGCGATGACGCAGCTCGGACAACTGGACTTGCGACTGGGCGGCATTCAAGAAGCCCGCGCATGGGCCGATAGAGTGGTTCGCACGACCTATCGGCACCCCGCCTTCACCGATCTTCAACAAAGACTTGGACCGACGCAGCTGGCGGGGGGAGCGTCCGGGCCTTGATCAAGGGAAATCATCATGCAAGACAGTACTCCCATGCGCGTCGTTCCCGTCACGGTCGACGTCATCGCCAGCCCTACCGGCACCATCACCGTCAGTTGCACCCCCCCCACCGCCACCGTCGATCCGGGCGCCAGCAACGTGCTGCTGACCTTCACGCTGGCGACGTCGGGCTATCGGTTCAAGAAGACCAAGGCCATCGCGATGGACGTGCCCGCCGACGACTTCCCCTACGCGTCGTGGACCATCAACGACACAACGGCTGCGCTGTACGACAGCAACAAGATCGCCGACAAGCTGAAGTACACGGTGACCGTCGTCAACAACACCACGGGCAAACACTACGCCATCGACCCCGAGATCCAGAACGGCGGCGGCGGTGGCGGTGGCGCCGAGGACTGCTGAGCCGTCCCCTCGTCAATGCGTGTAGAGCGCCGCGATGGCGCTCACGCGCTCCAGCAGCGCGCGGCGCAGCGCGGCGGGCTTGAGCACCTCGGCCTGCGCGCCGAGGCGCAACACCTGGGCGGCGGCGTGTGCAATCGATTCGATCGGAATCGTCACGCGCCGCCAGCCTGCCTCATCGGGCGTGCTGGCCGACGCCTCGGCCGCCTGCGCCACTAAGGCTCCCAGATCCCGCAAGGCCTTCAGGCCCGCGGCCGTCACGCGCAGCTGCGCCGTGTCCACGGCCAGCTCCTTCTCGAAACGCTTCGTCGACGCCTGCCACCACGCGGCCAGGTCGAACGCGGGCGGCCGCTCGAACGCCTCGTCCGTCGGCTGCAACTCCAGGATGTTCGACAGCCGGTAGGTGCGCACGCCGTTGCCCACCTGCGCGGCGAGGTACCAGATGCCCGCCTTCAGCACGAGCCCCAGCGGATCGACGCGGCGCGATACCTCGCCCTTCCAGCTCTCGTAGCGCATCGCCACGCGGCGCTCGCTCCACACGGCCCGCGCGATCGCCGGCAGGTGATCGGTGGCCGACGGGCCGCGGTACCAGTCGATCGGGTCGAGGTGGAAGCGCGCGCTGACGCGGCGCGCGTCCTCGCGCCAGCCGTCGGGCAGCGCGGCCAGCAGCTTCAACTGCGCCGACGCCATCGCCTCGCCCAGGCCCAGCTCGGCCGCCGGGCCCGGCAGGCCGCCCAGGAACATCGCCTGCGCCTCGGGCGCCGTCAGTCCATCTACCCGCGTGCGCCAGCCGGGCTGCAGCTGGAAGCCGCCCAGCCGGCCGCGGTCGGCCCAGATGGGCACGCCGGCGGCGCTCAGCTCGTCGACGTCGCGGTGGATGGTGCGCACCGACACCTCCAGCGCCTCGGCCAGCGCGCTGGCGCTGACGCGGCCGCGCGACTGCAGGAGCATCAGGAGCGACAGGAGGCGGCTAGCACGCATGAACGGAAGTCTGCCACCAATACATGACATGCCTTGTCATTGATTGACTGCGACCATGGCGACATCGCAGATCACAGGAGTTCCCGCCATGTCGTTTCCCGTCGCCACCGAGGAGCTTGCCGTGCTCGAGCTGCGCCAGTACACGCTGCATCCGGGCCGCCGCGACGACCTCATCGCGCTGTTCGAGCGCGAGTTCGTCGAGGCGCAGGAGGACGCCGGCATCGCGGTCGTGGGCACGTTCCGCGACCTCGACGCCCCCGACCGCTTCGTCTGGCTGCGTGCCTTCGCCGATATGCCCGCGCGCGCCGACGGGCTCGGCGCGTTCTACGGCGGCCCGGCCTGGAAGCGGCATCGCGACGAGGCCAACGCCACCATGGTGGACAGCGACGACGTGCTGCTGCTGCGCCCGCTGGTGTGCGACCAGGGCCTGCGCGCCGCGCTGCAGCCGCGCCCGCCGGCGAGCGCCGCGCCACCGGCCGGCGGCGTCTTGCCTGCCGGCGATCCGCCGCCGGCCGGCGGCGTCTTCACGATCACCATCTGCCCGTTGCGCGTGCCGGTGGACGACGCGCTGGTGCACGCATTCGACCAGTGCATCCATCCCTGGTGGGTGGGCGTCGGCGGCGACCTGCTGGCGTGCTGGGTGACCGAGCACTCGCCCAACAACTTCCCGCGCCTGCCCATCCGCGAAGGCGAGTCCGTCATCGCCTGGCTGACCCGCTTCGACGACGAGGCCGCGCAGCAGCGCCACGCCGCGCTGCTGGCCGCATCGGGCTGCCTGGCGCGCCCGGAGTGGCGCGATCTTCTTTCCGGCGAGGCGACGCAGTTGCGCCTCGCGCCCACCCCCCGCTCGGCGCTGCGTCGCCGTCAACCCTGAAGGAGCCCGCACCATGACCACCCCCTGCATCGGCCGTCCCCACGACTTCGACTTCCTCGTCGGCGGCACCTGGCTCGTCGCCAACCGGCGCCTGCGCCAACGCCTCGTCGGCGGTAACGACTGGATGTCGTTCGAGCACAGCTTCCAGGCCCAGGTGCTGATGGACGGCCAGGTGTCCATCGACGAGAACGTGTTCGCCAGCGAAGGCTTCACCGGCCTCACCTTCCGCACGCTGGACGTCGCCGCCCGGCAATGGGCGATCTACTGGATCAACAGCCGCGACGGGCTCGTGCAGCCGCCGGTGCGCGGCGGCTGGGACGGCGACCGCGGCGAGTTCTTCGGCGACGACGAGGACGCCGGCCGGCCGGTGCACGTGCGCTTCCTGTGGGAGCGGCTGGGGCCGGACACGGCGCGCTGGTCGCAGGACTTCGCGCTGATCGGCCGGGACGGCGCCGCGGACGGGCCGTGGGAGACCAACTGGGTGATGGAGATGCGCCGCGTCAGGCAGTGAGCCCGAATTTCTCGACCAGCCGGACGACAGTGCGCCAGTTGCGCGTGGTGGCCGGCTCGCCCAGGTGGCGCTCCAGCCAGGCGTTGGGCGAGCCGGCCGAGGCGCCGATCCAGCGGCTGATGCTCAGCACGTGGGTGTCCTCGCCGCGCAGCAGTTCCAGGTCGCCGCGCGGCGTGGCGAACGGCAGCGCGGGCAGCGCGCGGCGCGGCGCACCGAGGAAGCTGATGCAACAGGCGTCGCGGCCGTCGGCCACCCGTCGCGCGAACGGATCGGCGGCGACGAGCGCCGCGAGCTCGGCCACGCCGCGCACGAACACCGGCTCGCGCATCCCGCAGCTCGCGCGCATCGCCTCGCACGCGCGCGCCGCGACCACGCGCGGGCGCGTTCCGGGCGCGCACGTGAAGACCAGCGTGCCGTTGACCTGGAACGACCGCGCACTCGCCGCGCCGGACACCAGGAACGCCGACTCCAGCTGCTCGCGCGTGGGGCTCCCCGGCCGGCCGAGATTGACGTTGCGGAAGAAGGCGGCGTACATCAGCGCGCGGTGCCGAACTCGGCCAGCGATCGCACGTAGACGGGATCGTCAATGATGGTGTTGTGGCTGGCGCCGGGAACGACCACGGTGCGCACCTGGGCGGCCCGGAAGCGCGTTCGCAGCGCCTCGGTGCTCTCGGCGGGGATCACCTCGTCGTGCTCGGCGCGCAGGATCAGCACCGGCGCGGTGATCCGGGGCACGTAGCGCCACGACTCGTACTTGTCGATGAGCAGCCAGCGCACGGGAAAGACCGGGAACGCGCGCTGCGCGATGCCCAGCAGGCTGTCGTAGGGCGTCACCAGCACGAGCCGCGACACCGGCCGCGTGCTGGCCAGGCGCGCGGCCACGCCGGAGCCCAGGCTGCGGCCGATGACGATCACGTCGGGATGCAACGCGTGTACCTCGTCGAACAGGCCGGCCGCGTCGGCGGCGATGCCGGCCTCGCTGGGCGTGCCGGCGCTGCCGCCGTAGCCGCGGTAGTGCAGCATCACGATCTCGCGGTCGGGGAACGCGGCCAGCAACGGGCCGACGCTGCCGGACACGTCCTCGGCATTGCCGCCGAAGTACAGCACCGCGCCCGGCCCGGCGTGCTGGCGCACGGTCAGCTGCAGCAGCGTGCTGCCGCTGCGGAACGTGCCGGCCATCTCCGTCGGGCCGAGGCGGCGCGACGTGGGGAAGTACTGGAACGAACGCTGCTTGAGATACAGCAGGAGGCAGCAGCCGAGGTAGAGGACGACCAGGGCGGCGAGGGTCAGGATCAGCATGCGCTTCACGAACGGCCAGGGCGGAGGAGCGACGGTGCGGGCCATTCTGCCTGCGAACGCCGGTGCGCCCCGACAATGGCCCGATGTCGATCGTCCGCCTGCCCGCCCTCGCGCTCGCGCTGCTGTGCGCCTGCGCCGCCGCGCGTGGCGCCGATGCGCCGCCGGCCGGCGGCATCGCCTGGATGTGGGACGGCGCCCGCGTGCCGCAGCCGCTGCCGGCCGAGATCGCGCCGGTCGTGCGGCACATCCTCTTCCGCGGCACCCAGGTGCTGGTGCGCCCCGGCCATCCGCCGCACGGCCTGCCACCGGACGTGCGCGTGACGCCGGTGGTGCACGTCGAGATGAGCGTCGTGCGGCCGCCGGTGGATGCAGCCGCCCACGAGGCGATCGTCGTCGACGCGGTCGTGCGCGCCGCCGCGCGCTCCACCTCGGGCTGGGTGCAGCTGGACCTCGAGGCGCATCCGTCGCAGCGCGCGTTCTACCGCCGCCTGGTGCGCGACCTGCGCGCCGCGCTGCCGCCCGGCACGCGCCTGAGCGTCACCGCGCTCGCGTGGTGGTGCCGATCGAACGGCTGGCTGGACGACCTGCCCGCCGACGAGGTGGTGCCGATGTTCTTCCGCATGGGCCGCGACGGCCCGGCGATGCGCGCGATGCTCGTCGCGGAGCCCGATCGCCTGCACGCCCGCTGCCGTGGCGAGGCCATCGGGCGTTCGCTGCAGGAGCCCCTCCCGGCCGGCGCGCCGCCCCCTTTCCGACGCACCTACTGGTTCGACAATCGCCACTGGACAGCCCCGACTCCCACGCCATGAACCTGCCCCGCCGACCCCATGCCCTCGCCCTGGCCGCGCTCACACTGTTCGCGGCGCCCGTCGCCCTGGCCAGCGGCGGCGGTGAAGAACCGCAGGACGAACTCGTCTCGCGCTTCGCCCCCGACCACGGCCGCGACCAGATGCTGCACGGCCACGTGGGCATCGTGCTGCCCACCTGGGATCGCGCCTCGCAATACCTCGCCTGGCGTGCCATCGTCACCGGCGGCAAGGTGCCGCCGGGACTGAAGCCGGCGGCCAGGGCGGCGAGCGACGTGCCCGCCGGATGGAGCGACGCCTCGAAGGCCCCGCCCGCCGCGATCGGCGGCGTCGCCGTGCCCACCATCAATGCCAATTCGAGCTTCGACCGTCCCAACTGCAGTCCCGACGCGCAGAGCTTCGCGGCCATCCAGCTGGCCGCCATCCAGGCGCGGCCGGATCGCACCAAGGCGCGCATCGACGCGTGGATCGCGGCCCAGACGCGGGTCTTCAAGCTCTGCGAGCGCGACCCGCTGGAGGTGCTGGCCGCGCCCGATCCGCTGGTCGAGCCGCTGCCCGCCACGGAGCCCCTGTACTGGCGCCAGCTGCGCGACTACCAGGCCGCGGCCGCCGCGTTCTATGCGGCGCACTACGCGCAGAGCCAGCAGGCGTTCGCGCGCATCGGCCACACGCCCGCGCATCCGATGCAGGGCTGGGGCGCCTACCTCGCGCTGCGCTCGCACCTGCGCGCGGTGCAGCTGCCGACGACGCCGCCACCCAAGGCCGGCGCCGCGGGCCGCGCGCCGGTCCGGCCGGAGCAGCTCGCCGACCTGGCGGCGCTCCGCAAGGAAGGCGCGGCCATCATCGCCGATCCCGCGCTCGCCCCCGTGCACGAGGCCGCCGCGGCCACGCTGCGGCGCGCCGCGTTCCTGCTGGCGCCCGGCCATCGATACGCGGAACTGACCGCGATGCTGTCCGACCTGGACGCCGACCCGTCGCGCGAGGACGCGCTCGACGACTGGCAACTGATCGGAAACTCCGGCGCCGAGTCGGTGGCCGACGAACACATGCTGGAGGCGCTGCTGGGGGCCCATCCGTGGTTCGACTGGGTGAGCAGCCTGCCCACGGGCGCGGACGCGCTGCCTGCCACGCCGGCACGCGCCGCGTCGTCGGCCTGCGCCACCGATTGCCAGCACGCGAACGAGGCGTTCGCCGATCGCAAGGGGCAGGCCGGCCAGCGCCGCGCCTGGCTCGCGGAGGCCTTGATGTTCGCGTCGCCGCCGTCGCCCGCGCTCGAGTCCGCCGCGCAGGCCGTGCCGCCGCAGGCGCCCGAGTACGCGACGGTGCGCTACTACCTCGCCGGGCACCTGGCCGCATCGGGACGATCCGACGCGGCGCGTTCGATGTCGCAGGGGCTGCTGGCTCAACTGAAGTCCGGCAAGCCGCTGTCCACCAGCGCGATCAACCTCGTCACGCAACAACGCTTCGGCATGGCCACCTCGGTGGCGGACGCGTCTGCATACCTGCTGATGTTCCCGGTCGCCTCCACCAATCCCGACACCGGCGAGCGCGCCGACCCGGCCGCGGCCGTGCTGGCGCCGACGGACGACGGCATCCGCTGGCTGGATCGCAGCCTGTCCGTGGCCGACATGCTCACGCTCGCGACGTCGCTGAAGACGCCTTCGACGTGGCGCAGCCGCATCGCGGTGGCGGCGTGGATGCGCGCCGACTTGCTGGGCGACGCTCCCGCGGCGCTGGCGGCCGCGTCGCTCGTCGAGCAATGGGTGCCCGCGCTCAAGCCGGCGGCGCTGCGCTACCGGTCGACGCCCGCCGGGCCCGAGCGCCAGCACGGACTGCTGGTGAGCGCGCTGCGCCAGGGCCTGTCGCCCGACCTGCGCCGCTACGGCCGCGACGCCGATGCCGCCTACCCGGCCGCCAAGCCCGACGAGACCGTGGCCGACATGTGGTGCCGCATCGGCGACGACGAGCTCGACGCCGATCCGGCCGCCACGCCGGGCCCGCGCAAGAGCCCGCTGCAGCCGCCCGAGGTGACGGCCGACCCGGCACGCCGCGACGCCGAGCGCGCGCGCCTGCTGAAGACACGCTCGGCCACCGGCTTCGTGGGCCAGCACGTGATCGCCTGGGCCGGCTCGCACCCTGCCGACAAGGACCTGCCGTGGCTGCTCTACGTGGCCGTGCAGTCGTCGCGCGGCGGCTGCATGGATCCCGACCACACGGCCATCTCGAAGAAGGCCTGGCAGATCCTGCACCAGCGCTTCCCGCGCAGTCCGTGGACGGAGCAGACGCCCTACTTCTACTGACCGTCGGGCATGGTGCGGCGCACCATGCGATGCGGTGCTCCAGGCTGGGACAGCCGTCCCGTGACACGGCGCGACATGATGCCCTCGCCATGTGTCCGCACGTCGGTATTTACGCGGACGGCACGACGCCGTCGCGGCCTTTTTCGGCCTTGTTGACAGGTTGGCACGCGACTCGCAATGTGAGCGTCCGGCAGCTCCCGTGACGACGCCTGCGGCGCCCTCGCGCGAGCCCGGTTCCCAAGTCGACCCCAGATCAGGAGACTCGCAATGGACATGCTCGAACCCGGCCGCTTCGGCTTCGCCGTCAACTTCAAGAAGCGCTACGGCAACTACATCGGCGGCGAGTGGGTGCCGCCCACCAAGGGCGAATACTTCGAGAACATCACGCCGGTCACCGGCCGGACGTTCTGCGAGATCCCGCGCTCCACCGCCGAGGACATCGAGCGCGCGCTCGACGCCGCGCACGCCGCCAAGGTGGCCTGGGGCAAGACATCGCCGACAACGCGCGCCAACATCCTCAACAAGATGGCCGACCGCATGGAGCAGAACCTCGAGCTGCTCGCCACGGCCGAGACCTGGGACAACGGCAAGCCCATCCGCGAGACCCTGGCCGCCGACATCCCGCTGGCCATCGACCACCTGCGCTACTTCGCCGGCTGCGTGCGCGGCCAGGAAGGCGGCATCAGCGAGATCGACGACACCACCTACGCGTACCACTTCCACGAGCCGCTGGGCGTGGTCGGCCAGATCATCCCGTGGAACTTCCCGATCCTGATGGCGATCTGGAAGCTCGCGCCCGCGCTGGCCGCGGGCAACTGCGTGGTGCTCAAGCCGGCCGAGCAGACACCGGCGTCCATCCTGGTGCTGGCCGAGCTGGTGGGCGACCTGCTGCCCAAGGGCGTGCTCAACATCGTCAACGGCTTCGGGCTGGAGGCCGGCAAGCCGCTGGCGTCCAACAAGCGCATCGCCAAGATCGCCTTCACCGGCGAGACGACCACGGGCCGGCTGATCATGCAGTACGCCAGCCAGAACCTGATCCCGGTGACGCTGGAGCTGGGCGGCAAGTCGCCCAACATCTTCTTCGCCGACGTGCTGAGCAAGGACGACGCGTTCTTCGACAAGGCGCTCGAGGGCTTCGCGATGTTCGCGCTGAACCAGGGCGAGGTCTGCACCTGCCCGTCGCGCGTGCTGATCCAGGAATCGATCTACGACCAGTTCATCGAGCGGGCCGTCAAGCGGGTCGCGGCCATCAAGCAGGGCAACCCGCTGGAGATGTCCACGATGATCGGCGCGCAGGCCTCGAGCGAGCAGCTGGAGAAGATCCTCAGCTACCTCGACCTCGGCAAGCAGGAAGGCGCCAAGTGCCTGATCGGCGGCGAGCGCAACATGCTCAAGGACGACCTGGAAGGCGGCTTCTACGTGAAGCCCACGGTGTTCAAGGGCCACAACAAGATGCGCATCTTCCAGGAAGAGATCTTCGGGCCCGTCGTCTCGGTCACGACGTTCAAGGACGAGGAGGAAGCGCTGGCCATCGCCAACGACACGCTGTACGGCCTCGGCGCCGGCGTGTGGTCGCGCGACATGAACACCGCGTTCCGCATGGGCCGCGGCATCCAGGCCGGCCGCGTGTGGACGAACTGCTACCACGCCTACCCGGCGCACGCGGCGTTCGGCGGCTACAAGCAGTCGGGCATCGGGCGCGAGAACCACAAGATGATGCTGGATCACTATCAGCAGACCAAGAACCTGCTGGTCAGCTACAGCGACAAGGCGCTGGGCTTCTTCTGACCTTGTGATGCAGGTCGGCGGGGGTGTCCGCGCACGTGCGCGGCGCCCCTTTCCTGTCTTCAACGGAAGCGCACTGCCATGACCGAGACCCCCGTCGAGACCGTCGCCCAGGTCGTCGCCACCGACGCCGCGCTGGCCCTGATCGCGGAGCTCCAGGGTCGCCACGGCGACCTGATGTTCCACCAGTCCGGCGGCTGCTGCGACGGCAGCGCGCCCATGTGCTTCCCGCTCGGCGACTTCATCGTCGGCGACAACGACGTGCGCCTGGGCGAGATCGGCGGCGTGCCGTTCTACATGAGCGAGTCGCAGTTCGAGTACTGGTGCCACACGCAGCTGATCATCGACGTCGTGCCCGGCCGCGGCGGCATGTTCTCGCTGGAGGGCCCCACGGGCAGGCGCTTCCTCACGCGTTCGCGCTTCTACGAGGACGCGGAATGGGACGCGCTGGTGGCCAGCGGCAAGGTGAAGAACTGACGAGGCGCATACTCGGCATCCCCCTCTCCAGTTCCGAAGCGCTCCGTGCGGGCTTCGCCTCCACGGCCATGCCCGGTTATGAAGTCAAGCAGGAACGCGTCGCCATCGGCGGCGTCGACGACCTGATCATCCGTTCGCTGCTCGACAAGCAGCAGTTCTCCGACCCGCACGGCGACGCCGAGCGCCTGGGCATCTCGTCCTCGCTGTGGCCCCTGTTCGGGTTGCTGTGGCCCTCGGGCAGCCACCTGGCCGAGCGGCTGGGCGCGCGCAACGTGGTCAAGGCCGAGCGCATCCTGGAGATCGGCTGCGGCCTCGGCCTGGCCAGCCTGGTGGGCCACCGCGCGGGCGCCGACGTGACCGCCAGCGACTGCCATCCGCTGGCCGGCCGCTTCCTGGCGCACAACCTCCAGCTCAACGATCTGGGCCCGATGAAGTACCGCCACGGGCAATGGTCGGGCGTGCTCCTGCCGCGCGACGCGATCGACGAGCGCGCGCCTCTGGTGGTGCACGGCGAGTTCGATCTGATCGTGGGCAGCGACGTGCTCTACGAACGCGACGAACGCGGCACGCTGGCCGACTTCATCGCCCGGCTCGCGGCGCCCGTGGCCGAGGTGTGGATCGTCGACCCGAACCGCGGCAACCGCGGCGCGTTCCACAAGAACATGGCGCGCCACGGGTTCCGCATGGAAGAGGCTTATCTCGACCGCGAAGAGGGGGATGGCGGGTCGGCGTACAAAGGGCGGATGCTCACGTATCGACGGCAGTAGGCGCGCCCGGGAATGGCGCTTGCTGCCCCGCAGCAAGGCCGCGCGCGCGGCCAAGGAGTCCGCATGAACCCGCTCGTCAACCGCAACACCGCCAACGCCGACATCGGCCGCCCGCCGCCGGCCGACGCGCCGATGCAGGCCCTGCCCTGGGCCGAGGACTCGTCGCGCTCGATCGGCGCCGAGGACGCCAACACGCGCTACCAGGGCGAGCTGTTCCTGCCGGGCTGGCTCAAGATCGAGCTGCAGCCCACGGCCGAGCAGGGCCCCGGCGCCTAGGAGGCGGCAGGCGCCGCCTCACTTGGTGGCGATCGCCTCGACCTGGATGCGCAGGTCGACCGCCATGCTGAAGCCGTAGGCCTTGCCGGCGTCCATGCCGAACTGCTCGCGGTCGATCGTCGCGTAGACGTCGGCGCCGCAGGCCTCGCGCTTGAGCATCGGGTGCGGGATGCACTTGAACTTCCTGATCTCCAGCGTGACCGGGTTGGTCTTGCCGTGCAGCTCCAGCGTGCCCACCGCGCGCGTGGGCGCGCCGTCGGTGAAGCCTTCCAGCGTGCCCTTGAACGTGGCCCTGGGGTACCTGGCCACGTCGAACAGCTCCTTGCTCTTCGCGGACTTGTTCATCGCGTCCAGCCCGAAATCGGCGCTCTTCATGTCGACGACGATGGTCAGGCTGCCGGTGCCGGCCTCGCGATCCATGGTGACCGAACCGGAGCTGCGGTCGAACTTGCCGCGCCACGTGGAGATGCCCATGTGATCGGCCTCGAAGCTCGGGTAGGTGTGCATCGGGTCGAGGTTGTAGGTGACCGGCGCGGCCTGGACGGCGGTGGCGCACAGCAGGAGGGCGGCGGCAAGTCGGGAAAGGGTCTTCATCGGGGGATCTCCAGGGTTGCTCGACACGATGGTTCGCGGATTGGCGGGGCGCCATGATTCGACGACGCGCGGGACCCGGCATTTTCGACATCCGCCAGCATCCGGGCCCGGAATCCATCCCGGGACGAACCCTGATCCCGCCAGGCCGCCCATCGCAGATGATGGCGATCCGTCCACGGTCTCCACGAAAGACGCCATGCTCACGATCCTGCTGATCCTCGCCGTCCTCGTCGTCGCCCTGCTCGCCTGGGCCAGCACGCGCCCGGACACCTTCCGCATCGAACGCTCCATCCGCATCGCCGCCCCCATGCTGCAGGTGGCCGAGCAGATCGACGACTTCCACGAGTGGGCCAGGTGGTCGCCGTGGGAACACATCGACCCCACGATGACGCGCAAGTTCAGCGGCGCCGACGCGGGCGTGGGCGCCGTCTACGAGTGGGACAGCCAGGGCAAGGCGGGCGCCGGCCGCATGGAGATCACCGAGATGCGCGCCGGCGCGGAGCGCGGCCTCATCTCGATCAGGCTCGAGTTCCTCAAGCCCTGGAAGGCCACCAACACGGCCGAATTCCTGATGACGCCCAGCGAGGCCGGCACCGACCTGAACTGGGCGATGTTCGGGCCAAGCCCGTTCATGTCCAAGGTGATGGGGGTGTTCATCAACCTGGACAAGATGGTGGGCAAGGACTTCGAGGCGGGCCTCGCGGCGCTCAAGCGCAACGCCGAGCAGGCGCCGCGCTGAGACCGGCGTTCAGGCCACGGTGGAGATGTCCCGCGCGCGCAGCATCCGGTGCAGGATCGGCGTCAGCAGCAGGAGCAGGACGCCCGCGCCGATCGACGCCTCGGTCAGGAAAAGATAGGGCGCGATGCCGGTGCCGTGCATGATCTTGGCCAGCGCACCCGCCAGGTAGTTGCCGGCCGCGTTCGACAGCATCCACACCCCCATCAGCAACGCCGCCACGCGCACGGGTGCGGCGCGCGAGGTGAGTGCCAGGCCCACCGGCGACAGCATCAGCTCGCCCAGCGTCTGCAGGAAATACGCTCCGGCCAGCCAGAGCGGGCTCACCAGGCCGACCGCCTCGGCCAGCGTCTGTGCGCGGAACATGATGATGAAGCTCAGGCCCAGCGTGATCAGGCCCAGCGCCTGCTTGGCGGGATCGGGCAGCGCGAAGCGAGAACGATTCAGCGCCGTCCAGATCGTGGCGAACACCGGCGCGAACAGCATGATGCCGAACGGGTTGATGCTCTGGAACCAGCTCGCCGGTACGACGAAGCTGCCGAGGGTGCGTGAGGTCTGCCTGTCGGCGAACAGGTTCATCGAGCCGCCGGCCTGCTCGAAGCCCATCCAGAAGAAGATGGAGAACAGCGTGAGGATGCAGATGGCGATCACGCGCTGCCATTCCTTGGCCGTGAGCTTCTCGTTGCCCGATTTGTTCTTGCCCGCGAGCAGCCCCGGCAGCCAGACGGCCGCGCCGATCAGCGCCAGCGCGAGCACCACCTTGACGGCGACGGACAGCGCCGAGATGGCCGGCGCGATGGCCAGCGCGCCGTAGACGAAGGCCACGCAGCCGGCCGTCCAGACAGCGATCCTCGGCGCATGCTTCCAGGCCACCGAGTCCTGGTCCGGTCGCAGGCCGGCGCGACCCAGCCAGGACTGGAACCACAGGAGCGTGGCCAGGCCGATCAGCATCCCCACGCCCGCGCTGGCGAAGCCGTAGTGCCAGCCCAGCTTCTCGCCCAGCGTGCCGCAGACAAGGGGCGAGAAGAATGCGCCCAGGTTGATGCCCATGTAGAAGATGGTGTAGCCGCCGTCGCGGCGCGGATCGTCCACGCCGTCGTACAGCTCGCCCACCATGGAGCTCGTGTTGGGCTTGAAGAAGCCGTTGCCCACGATCAGCAGGCCCAGGGCCACGTGCAGCAGCGACGGCACCGCCATGGCGAAATGGCCCAGCATCATCACGATGCCGCCGATGACCGCGGCCATCCGCATGCCCAGCCAGCGGTCGGCGATCCAGCCTCCGATGAGCGGCGTCACGTACACCAGGCCGGTGTAGATGCCGTACATCACCTGGGCATCCTCGTCCTTGTAGCCCAGCGAGTGGACGAGGTACAGCACGAGCAGCGCGCGCATGCCGTAGTAGCTGAAGCGCTCCCACATCTCCGTGAGGAAGATGATGGCGAGGCCCTTCGGTTGCCAGGCCTGCGGCGACGAGACGGCGCCGGCGGGCGGATTTGCAGCGAGAGTGGTCAAGACGAATCCCGGGGATCACGGAGGAGACATGCCGCAAGGCGCCTCGTGGGCGCGCGCGGCGGAATCGGCGATTGTCGCAAAGACCCCCTGCGCGGACCCTGCGGGGTTGCCCGGGCACGGGCGTGCGGATTGCTGTCGTGGTGCGGGCCGCCGCACGGGCCGCGCCGGGGCTCAACAAGCCTCAAGATGCCGCGATCGACACCCAACCTGGCCCAACTCCCCATGCAACGTCGAACTCTCTTGCGCAAGCTTGGCGAAGGCCTGGCCCTTGCTGTCGGGCACTCGACTTGCCGAGCAGCGGACATCGCACTCGCCGAGCCCGCGCCGAAAGCCGCCATGCCCACGCCCGAAGCGACGCCGTCCGTGGCGTTGACCGTCGACCTTTCCGCGCCATCGACGCCGCTGCGCCATCCCTGGCGCCATTGCGTGGGCAGCTGCCACGCGCCCACCGCGCTGCGGGCCGACTGGCAGCAGCAGATCACCCGCGCCCACCGTGAGCTGGGCTTTCGCCACGTGCGCTTCCACGGCCTGCTGTCGGACGACATGGGCACGCTGGTCAAGCAGGACAACCAGGTCCTGTTCTCGTTCTTCAACATCGATCGCGTGTTCGATTTCCTGCTGTCCATCGGCATGAAGCCGCTGGTGGAGCTGTCGTTCATGCCGGCCGCGCTGTCCTCCGACGGCAACAGCGTGTTCCACTACCGCGCGCACGTCACGCCGCCGCGCCGCATGGCGGACTGGCAGTTGCTGATGACGACGCTGGTGGGCCACTGGGTGGAGCGCTACGGCATAGACGAGGTGGCGCAGTGGCCGCTGGAGGTGTGGAACGAGCCCAACCTGGTGGCGTTCTGGACCGGCGGCCAGGCGAAGTACTTCGAGCTGTTCAAGGCCACGTGGACCGCCATCAAGGCCCTCTCGCCGCGGCTGCAGGTGGGCGGCCCGGCCACCGCGGCCAACGCGTGGCTGGACGAGTTCGACGCGTTCTGCGCCGCAAACGCCTGCCCGCCCGACTTCATCAGCACGCACTACTACCCCACCGACGCGTTCGGCTCGGTGGACACCGACACCGTGTCGCAGCTCGCGGACGCGCCCGCGAGCGTGATGCGCGACCGCGCGCGCGAGGCCCGCGCGTCCGCAGGCGCGAAGCCGCTCTACTACACCGAGTGGAACATCACGTCCAACCCGCGCGACACCATGCACGACGGCCCGTTCTGCGCTGCGCTGGCCGCGCAGTTCCTGCTGAGCGTCGACGACCTGGTGGACGCGTACAGCTGGTGGGTGTTCTCCGACATCTTCGAGGAGAACTACTTCCCCAGCATCCCGTACCACGGCGGCTTCGGGTTGCTCAACCTCTACGGCGTGCCCAAGCCCGTGTACCGCGGTTTCCAGATGGTCGACCAGCTGGGCACGCGGCGCTGGCTCGTGCCCGAGTCGCATCCCACCGTGCGGCTGCATGCGGGCGCACCGGACGACGAGGGCTCGACCAGCGTGCTGCTGATCAACGTGGCGATGCCGCGCCACCCGATCGCCGCCGAGGTCGTCGACGTCCGCCTCGCCGGGCTGAAGGGCCGCAGGCCGCGCGCGGCCCTGCTCTCGCGCATCGACGACACGCACGCCAACCCGCGGGCCGAATGGCTGCGCCTGGGCAGCCCCGAGTACCCGCACGCGCACCAGGCGGACGCGCTGGAGCTCGCGTCCACCGTCACGCCCAAGCGTATCGCCGTGCAGGCCGACGGCGACGGTGTGCGCTTCGCACTGCCCCTGCCGGCCAACGCGATGGCGCTGGTGCGCATCGAATGGGAGGCCGCATGAAGCGCACGTCCGCCGACGACGCCGACGACCCGGGCTATTCGGGCGAACCCGGGCTGCATCCCGAGGTGGCGAAGCACGCCGTCCTGCACGGTTTCACGCGGCGCGAGTCCATCGCCCGCGACACGATGCTCACCGACCTGCAGCGCGAGTCCTTCGGCTACTTCCTGCACGAGGTCAACGAGGCGAACGGCCTGGTCAGCGACAAGACCTCGCGCGACTGGCCGGCCAGCATCGCCGCCGTCGGCATGGCGCTCACCGCCTACCCGGTGGGCGTGCAGCGGGCGCTGATGACGCATGCGCAGGCGTTGCAGCGCACCCTGCTGACGCTGCGCACGCTGGCATCCCTCGAGCAGGGCGAGTCGCCCACCGCGGCCGGCTGCCGCGGGTTCTTCTATCACTTCCTGGACATGGAGACCGGAAAGCGGGCGTGGGAGTGCGAGCTGTCCACCATCGACACCGCGCTGCTGATGGCGGGCGTGCTCACGGCGGCCGCCTATTTCCACGCCGACACGCCCGGCGAGGCCGAGGTGCGCCGGCTCGCCACCGGGCTC
>Ga0210384_10003035_pt1 | contig 19839 bp, 19 predicted proteins | sample IncBWH2MmetaG_FD_160574 | JGI IMG/M metagenome (GOLD analysis project Ga0210384, IMG submission 160574) | Forest soil microbial communities from Barre Woods Harvard Forest LTER site, Petersham, Massachusetts, United States - Inc-BW-H-2-M | ecosystem: Environmental > Terrestrial > Soil >...
GAAAGGTCGTCGTCCATGATGGACATTCCGGCCCGAAAGAAATCGGCGTGGAATCCTGGTTCCTCGCCTGGCTCACCGATCCGAAGCTAAACGGCGCGGGCGCCCTCTTCGATTTCGGCTGCTATGGCGCCGACCTGATGACCTGGCTCATGGACAACCGCCGGCCCGACACGGTGACCACAGTCACGCAGCGCATCAAGCCAGAGATCTATTCCCGGGTAGATGACGAGGCCACGATCGTCCTGACCTATCCCAAAGCCCAGGCGATTCTCCAGGCTTCCTGGAACTGGCCGTTCTCTCGGAAAGATATGGAAGTCTACGGTCAAACCGGCTACGCAATCACAGTTGCGCGCGATAGTGTGCGCGTCCGTCTGCCGGGGCAAGAAGAAAAACTGCGCGACGCCAAGCCCCTCGATCCCCGAGAAAGCGATTCCGTGAACTACCTGAGAGCAGTCATTCAGGATGGAATGCCGCCACAAGGTCTCTCTTCGCTTGAAACAAACATGATCGTCACGGAGATTTTGGACGCCGCGCGGCAATCCGCCGCGACAGGGAAGACGGTTCGCCTTCAAGAAGCACGTTGAATAAGGGAGGGATAAATCCGACCACCGGCAGAGGCTGGGAATCGTCGAATCGGTGCGGTTCTTATTTCGCGTACACGTGGCTGTCGAGAACGTCGCGCACTTTTTGCACAAGCGCGCCCGGTGTAAAAGGCTTCTGCAGGAAAGATAAGCCCGCCTCCAGCACGCCGCCCTGCGCCAGCACGTTGTCGGTGTAACCGGACATGTACAGCACCCTGGTTCTCGGCTGCCGCGCCGTAATGCGCCGAGCCAGTTCCCGCCCGCTTGTCCCCGGCATAATGATGTCCGTCAACAAAAGATGAATTCTCCCGGTGTACTTCTCGGACAGCTGCTCGGCTTCCCTGGTACTCTTCGCAGCCACTACCGAATAGCCTTTCGCGGAAAGAATCCCGCTGGCCAGCTCGCGCACAGCTTCTTCGTCTTCAACCAGCAAAATGGTTTCGCTGCCCTTGCCTGGTGCGGAAATTTCCACCGCATCCGGCTTGGCTTCAACCTGTTCCTCGACGCGTGGCAAATATACTTTGAAGGTAGTTCCTTTGCCGGGTTCGCTGTACACCCAGATGTATCCCCCGCTCTGCTTCACGATGCCATAGACGGTCGACAGGCCAAGCCCCGTGCCCCGCCCACTCTCCTTCGTCGTATAAAACGGCTCGAAAATATGCGCCACGGTCTCGGGACTCATGCCTATCCCGCTGTCTGAGACGGCCAGCATGACATAGGGCCCCGGCTTGACGGCGACATGATCGCGCGCATACGCAGAGTCTAAGTCCACGTTCATTGTTTCCACCGTCAACCGGCCGCCCTGCGGCATGGCATCGCGGGCGTTCACCACAAGATTCATAATCACTTGTTCGACTTGAGCCGGATCAGCTTTCACGTGTCCCGCGTTTGTCCCACATCGCGTCACCATCTCGATGTGTTCCCCAATCAAACGGCCCAAAAGTTTGTCCAGCCCCAGCACGATGGCGTTCAGATCGATAACCCTCGGCTGCAGAACTTGCCTCCGGCTGAAAGCCAGCAATTGGCGGATGAGCATCGAAGCCCGTTCCGCCGCATTCTCAATCTGTTGAACATCCGCCCGCAACTCCGGCTGCATCCCCGTCCGTTGCACCGCCAGTTCTGCATAGCCCTTGATGATCGTCAAAAGATTGTTGAAGTCGTGCGCGATCCCGCCCGCGAGCCGGCCAACGGCTTCCATTCTTCGCGACTGCTGCAATTGATTCTCCAGCAGCTTGCGCTCCGTAATGTCGACGATGATCCCTTCCATCATCGGATGGCTGTAACTTCCAGAAACCACCACAGCGGTGTCGCTAACCCAGATCACCGCGCCATCTTTGCGCACAATCCGGTATTCCGCCTGAAATCGCTCACCGCGCAAGCTCGCTGCTTCCGCCGCCTCAACTACAGAGTGATCTTCCCGTGGAATGTGACGCGTCCAGTCGCTGGAGCTGACCAGCCATTCCTCCTGCGAGTAGCCCGTTATGGCCTGGACCTGGGGACTGATATAGTGCCACTGGCCGTGGATACCGAGTTCCGCGATATAACTGATCGCGGCGACCTGTTCCACAAGCGTGCGATATTTGTTTTCAGCATCGACACGCGCCTGCTCCGCTTTCTTTCTCGCAGTGATATCGTGGCCTATGCATGCCGTAACCCCGTTGGCCAAAGAAGTTATCGCCATTTCCACGGGTATGGCCGTTCCGTCACTCCGCCGCAGGCTGATTTGCCCGGACCATTTGCCCTCCGCCTCGAGGGTTTGGCGCGCTTGCTCATGGATCAGCTGGACATCGCGCGGGTCGTAAACCTTCTGCCAGTGAACGCCCAGCATGGACTCCGGATTTTCGTGGCCCATCATGCGGGCAAACGCCGCGTTCACATAAACGTGTTCTCCACTCTCGCCGATGATGGAGATTCCGTCGGCCGCGGAATCCATGGCCAGGGCCTGCCGGCGCACGGTCTCGGCGGTTTTTGCCTCGCGGTATCCGCTGATTCCGACGCGTAGCGCGAAGCAAAGAATGGAAACTCCCAGGAGCGAAAACCGCAGAATGCGCCATTCGGAAGGGAATTGCGCCACCTGCACCAAAACAATCAGCGGCGCCAACACGAAGAACGCGTTGGTCATAATGACTCCGCTGAAAGTTTTCCGGCCAAGTGGCCGCGCGGTTTGCGTGGCTTCGGATGGTGGCCAACGCGCCGCCCAGAACGCGCCCCAAAGAAACGGCAGCGTCCAGCACAGGTCAGCAAGCGTTCCGGTTGGCGTCGCCTTAATGGAGTGAAGGTAGGCAGACAAGCCGGAGCTGGCAGTGAAGATGGAAAAATAGAGTGCAAACCCCGTATACAGATTGCGAATCTGCGGAGCTCGCGCCCGGGCAATTTGAATACCGGCGAGTGCAAGGATGGCTAGCTCTTCACCAAACTCCATCCAAAGCCGACGTGCGGAGATGCTCTGCTGCTGGAGCTGCGGGGACGGTACGTAGTAGAGCCCAAGAAACACAAAGAAGAAAACGATCGCGATCTGGGCGAAATCCAGGAGAAACTCGGGTTCAAAGCGCGCCGCATCCTTGTCTTGATCGAGGAACAGCGCCATGGCAAAGAAAATTCCCTGCACGCTGAAGACGAAGCGCACGGCGGAATCCGCCGCCGGTTTGGTATGCAGTACGAGCTCGTAGTACATCCATCCGAGGTTCGCCACGCCCCAAGCGGCCATCCCGCAGCCTACCAGCGCCCAGAACGGCCGAGCCATCCCGCGCCCGCGCCGCGAAGCACCAAAACACATCACCGCGGCCAAAACACTTGCCAACACTTCCAGCAGATTTGCGAGAAGTGTGCCGGCGGGCGACACCCCTAGGACCAGCGCTTGCGCCAGGTGAGCGCCGACAATCGTGGCCGCAAGAATGAGGGGCTTTCTGGACATTCCTGCTGGTTCTCTAAACGTTGAAACCGGATGATCCTGGATTCCCAGTCTAACCGAATTAATAGAGGGAAACGGCGAGGTTGCGGGGCGCGTGCCTTGGCATGCAACGGGGCCAACAAGCACCGAAAATCGCCCGGAAGCGCGGCTTGGTCAGGAGTCTGGTAGACCCGCCGAGAAGTACCGGCAGTCCACCCGGCGCTTCATTTTGAATCTTTTGAAAAAAACGTTAGAGGTTCAGTCTCAGGAAGGAAGCAGCCTGGAGCATCCCCCGAGCATCTAAGACGCATGGCCACCGCTCAGCCTAATCCAAGTATTACCCCGCGCGAGATTTTGAGCGCTTGGGGAAAAATCTTAAGCGGCAAAGCGCCCATGCTCTCCATCGAAATCACGCGCGAATGCCCGCTCAATTGCCCCGGCTGCTACGCTTATGGCGATACGCACCTCGGCGGCGGCAAACTTCTCACCGACCTGAATGATTTCCGCGGCGACGCCCTCGTCCATGGCGTGCTGGACGTGGTTCGCAAGAACCAGCCTATGCACGTCTCTCTAGTGGGTGGCGAGCCGCTAGTCCGGCATCGCGAACTGAGTGCCATTCTGCCCGCTCTCAGCGCCATGAATGTCTTTTCTCTGGTGGTAACCAGCGGCATAATCCCAATTCCGATGGAATGGATGGATCTGCCCCGCGTTCGAGTGGCCATCTCCGTCGACGGCCTGCCTGAACACCACGACATCCGCCGCAAACCCGCTACCTACGAGCGCCTGCTAAAGAATATCGATGGCCGCAAAGTGAATATCCATTGGGTGATCACGCGTCCGATGTTCGAGCGTCCCGGCTATCTGGAGGAATACGTCTCATTTTGGAATGCCCGCCCCGAGGTCGATCACATTTGGGTGAGCCTGTACACGCCTCAGATCGGCGAAGAAAGCGCAGAAAAGCTGACTCCCGAAGACCGCCAAAAGGTAGCCCGCACGCTGCCGCCCCTGGCGCGGAAATATCCTAAATTTCTAATGAACGATGGCGTCGCCCGGGCCTTCCTTCATCCCCCGCAGAATCCCGCCGACTGCCTCTTTGCGAAAATGTCTGCAAACTATTCCGCCGATTTAGAGACCCGCGTCGAGCCTTGCGTCTTCGGCGGGTCGCCCAACTGCTCCGAATGCGGATGTGCCGCGAGCAGTGGCTTGCACTGGATTCGCACCGTCAAGGTCGCTGGTCCTCTGCGGGTCGGACATTTTGTAGGTGGTTCGATAAGCATTGGCTCGCTGGTCAACCGTTTGCGCCGCGGCGAAGGTGGGCCGTCGCGGTGGAGCTCCGGCGGTCCTCAGACTGGCAACAAGCCTGAACTGGTTCAGATCGCGACGTAAAAATCCTCGCCGACCACGTCCTGAGTCCCGGGAATACTGTTGAACAAGACACTTCACGGATTTCCGCTGGCGTTCTCCAGTATTCTTCTTCTCGAAGCGTGCCGTTACCTTCGCAACCGCAATCGGTTCGCCTTCCTACTGAAGATTCATGCGGCTGTCTAAACCCAGTGTTTCGGATTTTCAGCCACCCGCCAGCCAACGTAGAATTGCCAATCCTTCGGGAGCGGAACCATGTCCTGCGATTCCAATCCGTATGGAGGAAGTATTCTGCAAGTACTGCTTGTAGGCCGCGTGCATCGAGGTAAATCCAGGGAAGCACCAACGCACGGGAAGTACGCACCTATGTTGCCACGAAGTTAACCGGGGTTGAGGCCTTAGCGCGGCTCCTGCGCTTGAACTGCTTTCACTTTCTTCTGCCAGACGTGCCGGCAGCACGCGCGCCAGTTTCTTATCGGCTTTCGAATGGATAACGGTCCTGCGATTGGACCGCGGCAGCAACTCTGCGGCGCAACGCGATGGTGTCGACCGGTGCACGCTTGCCGAAACGCTTCAAAACAGCCATCTGCGTCGTCAGCATATCCCCTTCATGAACCGCCGCGATGGCGCGCCTGGTTTCGTGCTCGACGCGTTCGGCAGCGTCAGCGATAAAAACACGCGCCGCGTCGATCATGGTTTGCGTCGCGGATTCACCCTTGGCCGCGGCCGCCTTCTGTGCGCGAAGCAGGCAAGATTCCATCGCGTAGACTTCCATCACCACATTCGAAAGTGCCCCGATGAGTTCCTGCTCTTCGCCGAGTTTATCGCGGAATTTCTGGACCGCACCGCCGGCCGCCTGCAGAAACATCTTCTTGGCATTGGCCACCACACGGGCCTCCTCCGCAAGCACGCCTTCTGGCGCTTCTTCAAAAGATGGCCCAGCGAGAATTTCGTCCGCCAGCTTCATCGCCGCGGGGATCAGCGCAAGTTGCCCGCCCATCGCGCGCTTCATCAGCATCTGGATGATCAGCATGCGGTTGATTTCGTTTGTGCCCTCAAAAATTCGGTTGATGCGCGAGTCGCGGTACGCGCGGCACACGGGGTAGTCTTCATGAAAGCCATACCCGCCGAACATCTGCACGCCCTCATCGACGACATAGTCCAGCATCTCGCTTCCATACACCTTGGCGATGGAGCTCTCGATGGCGTACTCTTCGAGTACTTTCATGGTGTTCTGGATTTTGTCTCCCGACCCGGAAGCCGCAACCATGGCCGCCTCGATGTTTCCGGCCGAGCGGTAGACCATGGATTCCACGCCGAAAATCTGAATAGCCATTTCCGCCAGCTTTTCCTTCATCAACCCGAAATCGCCGATCTGCTTGCCGAACGCCTTCCTCTCCTTCGAATACTTGGAAGAATTTTGCAACACATGCTTTGACCCGCCAACACAGGACGCCCCGAGTGTGAACCTTCCCGCGTTCAATATGTTGAATGCCACGATGTGCCCGCGGCCGATGTCATGAAGAACGTTTTCCTTGGGCACCTTGCAATTCTCGAGGAAGATCGGCGTCGTCGAGCTGCCGTGAATGCCCATCTTGTGCTCTTCGTTCCCTGGTTTGAATCCCGGGAAGGTTCGCTCAACGATGAACGCTGTGAACTTTTCCCCGTTGACCTTAGCGAACACGATGTATACATCTGCGAATCCGCCGTTGGTGATCCACATTTTCTGGCCGTTCAGGATGTAATGCGTGCCTTCCGCATTCAACTCTGCGCGGGTCAGGGAGTTCTGCGAGTCCGACCCGGCTTGCGGCTCGGAAAGGCAATAAGCGCCGATCCATTCGCCCGTCGCCAGTTTCGGCAGATACTTTTTCTTCTGCTCCTCGTTTCCGAAATACACGATGGGGAGCGTTCCGATGCCCGCGTGCGCGCCGTGGGTTACCGCGAATCCGCCATAAATCGAAAGTTTTTCTGTGAGAACAGTCGCGGCGATCTTGTCGAGGCCCGCCCCGCCATACTGCTCCGGAATTCCGCCGCTCAGCAAGCCAACCTCCCCGGCCTTTTTAATTAGCTCAGGCATCAGGCCGGGTTTCTTGTTCTCCAGCTCTTTCACCAGGGGCAAAACTTCCTTGACGACAAATTCCTCTGCGGTCTGGCCGATCAGCTTCTGGTCATCGGTGAGATCCGCGGGCGTGAAAACCTCCTGCGGAAGAGGTGTCTCGAGAAGAAAGCTGCCGCCTTTGGCGGCTGGTTTGGTAATCGTTGCGGTGGCCATCATGGTCTCCTTGTGGCGTTCCTCGTACTCGCGCGACTATCCTGGATTTTGGTCACACGCCCCAAACGTGGGCTCCTCGAATGCCAGTGGATTGTTGTCCGAAGCCTTATGAGACAAGCCATTTTACTCCTGCGCGCGGCTCTAGGTAAACAACCGTTAGGAGGCGGATCGCCGATGGCTTCCAAGCTACGTACCGGGCAGGTACCAATGGCGCAGGACTATCGTTCTGATCACCTGGGACCCAAAAGAAAATCCTACAAAGCCTACGTGTTCGTCAAAGACTTCCCATGTGCCATAGTTGAAACCGGCCAGTTCGAAGGAGATGCACTCGTTTTCCGCACGGAATTCTCAGCCGGTGGCACCACCCTAAAGCTGCGCAACGTCACCCGCGTTGTCAGTCCTGGAAAACTCGTCAGTGAGGAGTACTTCGCCACAAAAGACGCGCCGGAATCCCTGCAAGTAACTGTCGAAGCAAAAAAAAAACGCTGACCGCCCCGCGCACGCGCCCCACCGAGAGGCCCGTTATTTCGCGGCAGCAGCGCCCGAATCTTTAAACGTGATCAGCACAAACTTCGACTTCGTTCCCAGCAAATCCACCACCTTGCGCGAAGTCCCTGCAGGCAACCACAGCACGTCAGCTTCGTGCAGAAATGCAGCGTGCTCGCCCCCCAGGGAGACTTCTAGGTTCGCATGGCTCATAGCAATCAGAAGAGTAGCCGCCCGCGGCGCGGCCTCCTCATAATCTTTTCCCCCCTCGATGGTCACCCTGTCCAAGCGAACTTCATCGCTCTCAAAACAGGCGACCATTTGTTCGAACGGCACCTGGTCGTTTTGTTTTGCGTCAGCAGCGTCCTGCTGGCATCCGCCCAGGGGACGATCGCCGCTCTTATCCCCAAGATTCCGCGGCGAACCCTGCGGGTGCGCCAGCTCCGCAGTAACGTTGTGAAACTGAATGCCTGCATCCGTCCGCGCAATATGCGCAAACCCGCCCGCCAAATAACGCGTCGATCCGTCCTCCAGCGTCAAGTGCGCTTCCGGCTTCCCGGCCACAGCATTGATGACGTCGGTCGTCCCCAAAGTTAAATAAATGTAAGGCAAATCGTGTTGATGAAGCAGCGTGGCATCCAACGGCGGCAACATGACGTTGTAAACGTGCACGTAGTCGTTCTGAAACACAAGCACGTGATGCGGCTCCGCTTTCACCGGAACGGCGGCCTCCGCCTTGATAGGACTCTGAACATCGATCTGGATGTCCTTTCTTACGTCCGAAGGTCTCGGCGCCGGCGTCTGCGCCACAACTACGGGCGCAAACACCACAGCAAGTGTGGGCAATACGGCCATCTTCATCGCGACAAATCCTCGGATCGCAGGCGGCGCACTGGTACGTTAAACGCCACCCAGCGTGGAAACGTTACAGGTAGGACGAACTGCGTGTCAAACGACCGTCGGACTTTCTGACTACAACCGCTCCAGAATCCCCGCGGCTCCCATGCCCCCGCCGATGCACATAGTCACCATGCCGTAGCGGGCGTTGCGCCGCTGCAATTCGCGCAGAATGGTCGCCGTAAGTTTCGCACCGGTGCACCCCAGCGGATGCCCAAGCGCAATCGCGCCCCCATTCGGATTGACCCGCGCAGGATCAAGCCCGGCCTGCTGAATCACCGCCAGCGATTGCGCCGCAAACGCCTCGTTCAATTCGAACACCGCGATATCCTGCAAGCTCAGCCCCGCCAGTTTCAGCGCCTTAGGAATCGCCGCCACCGGACCGATCCCAAACTCCTCCGGCAAAACGCCAGCGGTAGCATAAGCCACAAATCGCGCCAGCGGTTTCAACCCCAGCGCTTTAGCACGTTCGTCGTTCATCACCACGGCCGCCGCCGCTCCATCGCTCATCTGGGAACTATTCCCCGCCGTCACCGTTCCCTTAACATGAAAAGCTGGCTTCAGCTTAGCCAAGGCCTCCAGCGAAGTATCCGCCCGCGGACCCTCGTCCGTTTCAAACGTAAAAGCCTGCGTAGCGGCTTTTGCCGCAGCCTTTGCCGCTCCACTGCCCGAAGCACTCCCGGAAGAACTACCGTTCCCGTTAGCCACCGCCGTTATCTTCACTTCCACCGGAACGGTTTCTTCCTTGAAATGCCCCGCCGCAATAGCCGCCAATGCCTTCTTGTGCGACTCGACAGAAAACTGGTCCGCTTGCTCCCGCGTAATCCCAAACTTCCGCGCAATGTTCTCCGTCCCCAACCCCATATTGATATACGCATCCGGATTGTGATCCACCAGCCACGGATTCGGCGAAACTTTGTTGCCTCCCATGGGCACCATGGTCATCGATTCGGTTCCGCCCGCCACAATAACCTGGGCCGCCCCCGCGCGAATCCGTTCCGCCGCAATGGCAATCGCCTGCAACCCCGAAGAACAAAACCGGTTCACGGTCATCGCCGAGGTCTCAATCGGCAGCCCCGCGCGCAGCGCCGCTATCCGCGCCACGTTCATTCCCTGTTCCCCCTCCGGCATCGCGCACCCAAGAATCACATCATCAATTTCCTTCGCGTCTAGTCCCGGCACCCTCGCCAGCGCTTCCCTGATAGCCAACGCGGCCAAATCATCCGGACGCGTCGCGCGCAACGACCCCTTAAACGCTTTTCCAACAGGTGTTCGAACAGAAGAAACAATTACAGGTTCAGCCATGGCAACCTCGCAAACTGGATCTCCTCCTTATTGTTGGGCGACCAGCCGCGAAAAGCAAATCAAGCAAACTCCTCCAGAGGGCGCCAGTTTCAGGTATACCGCGCTCGTCCGGAATTCGCGTATCGGCACTGGCCCCGCTAGCGGACGTTTGACGGGTGTCGAGACTTAGTGGGTCTGAGTAGGGCTCCCTGTCCGCAAATGTCTTGACAATACTCTATAATACAGAGTACTCTATGTTCGTGAGGTACTAATGAAAGCCGCGATTTCCACCTGCACTCTTCCGCCCTTTGTTCCCACCACGTTGCTCGTAGCAGCATTCTTGATTTCGTTCGGTCTCTCGCTTGCCGCGCAGCAGCCCGCTTCAAACAGCGTCGACGCGCAGCGCGAGGCCATGCGCAAGCTTTCGTTTCTGGCCGGCCACTGGTCTGGGCCGGTCACCATCGTTCGCGGACCGGGGGAACCGCTTCATCTCATCCAGACGGAAGATGTCGAGTACAAGCTTGACGGCCTCGTCCTGCTCATCCAGGGCAAGAGCACCAGCGCCGACAACAAAGTACTGTTCAGTGCCCTGGCCACGATTGCGTACGACGATGCCTCCCATACCTATCGCTTTCGCGCCTACCATGACGGCCACTACCTCGACACGGAGCTTTCGGTGCCCGCCAATGGGTTTTCGTGGAGCTTTACGGCCGGGCCGGCGCACATTGCAAACACCATGCACCTGACCGGCACGGGCGAGTGGGACGAAGTCACCGAGGTGACCGTTGGCAGCAGTCCTTCGCATCGCAGCGTGGAAATGCAGCTTAAACATCAGCCTTGAAGCGAACGTGTGAGCGCTGACCGCGGGGCAAAGCAAGGGAATTTATGCGGTAATTCGTGCTTCGTCAAAGGAGAACTGCCATGCGCGACCAGACCACCGAGCAGGAACTGAAGGACAGGCTGAGCCTCATCGAGAGCATGATCTCCGAAGGACGCCGAAACACAGAGAGCTGGGGATGGACGTTCGTGCTGTGGGGTGTTGTTTATTGTCTCGCTATCGCTTGGTCCGCGTCGGGTCACAGCGTGTGGGCTTGGCCGGTCACGATGTTGATCGCGGTCATTGTTACCGTTGTCGTGGCTTCCTGGAAGGCCGGCAATCATCCGGAGACCACGCTGGGCCGGGCCATCGGTTCCATCTGGATTGCCTTGGGAATTTCGATGTTTGTGCTCTTTCTAGGCCTCGGTCTGAGTGGAAGACTGACCGATCAGCATCTCTTCGTGTCCGTGATATCGGCCATACTTGGCATGGCCAACGGAGCATCGGCCCTGATTCTTCGCTGGAAGGTCCAGTTTGCGTGCGCCGTCGTGTGGTGGACGGCGGCTGTGACGACGTGCTTTGGCACCGATGCGCACAGCATGGTCGTGTTTCTGGTCGCCATCTTTCTCTGCCAGATCGTGTTCGGCATCTACGGCGTGATCGCCGCGGCGCAGGAGCGCAAACGGCGCGGTCCAATCCATGCCTGATTTGCCGGCGCTCAATCCCGTGGTTCACGGCAGGCTGCGACTGGCTCTGCTTTCGCTGCTCAGCGGCGTGGAAGAGGCCGAGTTTACATGGCTCCGCGCCAAGACGGAGGCCACCGACGGCAACCTGGGCGCGCAACTGCTCAAGCTCGAAGAAGCCGCGTACGTGGCTGTCGAAAAGAAGTTCGTGCTGCGCAAGCCGCAAACCCTCTATCGCATCACCGAAACCGGCCGCCAAGCCCTCACCGAATACGTCCAGGCATTGAAACAATTGCTTGGCCCAGCTATCGATGCCTAGACCTAGAGCGTGCAAGCCAAGCTTCAGCCGGTCGCTCACTTCTTGATCGCTGCGCCCTTCCTCGGAATAAACAGAGTACCCGGCACGGTAATCTTATTCGCCTGCGAAAAATTCCTCTGATTCAAGGCCAACCCGATCCTGCCGCGCGAGTCGACGTACAGCAACGCTTCCCCCACCGGCACGTCCATAAACGTCTTCACGTAAGGCACGCTCAAAGGCTTCTTGTTCAACTGCACAATGATCTTGTCCCCCAGCCCGTAACCAAGCTTCTTGAACTCCTCGCCCGGTATATCGCTGATCAGCGATCCGTAAGGATCATCCAGCCCGATAATGTCCCCAGCAATCCCGTTCTCCGAAGTGCTCGAGATTTTCGGCGTAAGCTGCACAAGCTGCGGAACCACCGGCCCCGCCAAAGTCAAGTCCCATCCTTCCGCCAGATGCGCTGCCGCCGGGGAAAAAATATCGCGCCCATGAAACGTCGACGAAACCTGCGGCTGCAGCATCCACGCGGTGTTGGTAATCTCCCGCGCCGACTCCAGCCCGTCCCGCTCAATCACCGGCGTAATCAATCCATTGTCGGGCAGCACGAAGTACTGCCCCTTCTTGGATTTCACAATCACAGCCTTCCGTGATGTCCCCACCCCCGGATCCACCACCACAAGAAAAATCGTCCCCGAAGGGTAGTAAGGCGTCACGCCCGCCAAAAAGCGCGCCGCCTCTTCTATCTGAAATGGCGTCACCTGGTGGGTGATATCCATTAACCGCACGTCCGCCGCTATCCCCACAATCACCGCCTTGCATACCGCTACCGCATCATTAGCCGTGCCGAAGTCCGTCATAAACACAATCGTCGGCCGCGCCCCTGCCCCTCCCGGCCCCAGCCCCCCTCTCTCTGCCGGCGTCTTGCCGCAAGCCCCGCAAAAAACAATCCCTGCGAAAACCAAAATTGTGAAAAGCCGAATGCGTAAAGCCATCAAGTCTCCCAAGTGCATTGAGTTTTTGTTAATTCGGCGAGAGCCGCGCAGGTCTCACCGGATCGGAGATCGGAACGCAAACACAGGATGTATCACCCTGCCTGGTTAGCTCAAGACAATGGCTGTTCGTCCATCCCTCGAACGGCAGGCAGTATACAGGAAGCCGCAAAGCAGAGTCTCCAGGGTATCGCCCGGAACCTCAGCGCGACCCGTAACGACCCGTACACACTGCATAGGATTGCAGCTGCACTTCTAATAATATACTCGGGCTTGGCAACGAAGCTACGCAAGACCGAGCAGCCTGCCGCACGAAAACAAGGCCCTGCCAGATTGCGGACGTAAGTTCGTCAAGAAGGAGAAAGACCGTGCGTCAAACTGTTCTTTTAAGCGGGTTTTTGTGCCTCTGCGCAACGGCCGCCGAAGCCGATCAACTAACTCTAAAAAATGGCGATCGCCTGAGCGGAACCATCGTCAAGGCCGATGCAAAGGCGCTTTTGCTCAAAACCGACTTTGCCGGGGATATCAATCTCCAGTGGGACGCGGTCACTTCCATCATCTCTTCCCAAACCCTGCATCTCGACCTAAAAGATGGCCAGACCCTCGTCGGCATCGTTACCACCACGGACGGCAAATTTGAAGTTGCCACCAAGGAGACCGGCCCGATCGCCGCCAGCAAAGACGCCGTCGTTTCTGTCCGCAATGATGCCGAGCAAAAGGCCTACGACGATCAAATCGACCGCCTCCGCCACCCCCACCTCACCGACTTCTGGAGCGGCCTCCTGGACACCGGCCTCAGCCTCACCCGCGGAAATTCCGAATCCGTCACCTATTCGCTCGCGGGCAAAGCCGCCCGCATCACCGATCGCGACAAAATCTCCGTCTACACCACCGCCGTCTACGCGAACAGCACCGTCAACGGCCTCAACTCCACAACCGCCCACGCCATCCGCGGCGGCCTCCGAGGCGATCTCAACGTCAGCGAGCATCTCTTCGTTTTCGGCTTCACGGACTTCGAGTACGACCAATTCCAGGACCTCGACTTGCGCAACGTCGTCGGCGGCGGCCTCGGCTATCACGTCATCCACACAAAGGCCACCACCTTCGACCTGTTTGCTGGTGGCGACTACGACCAGGATTTCTTCGGGGCCATCGCCGCTACCGCAACCACTCCCGCCAAGGCGGCCATTACTCGCAAAAACGGTGAAGTGGACCTCGGCGAAACCTTCAACGCCAAGATCAACAATCGCACCACGCTGACAGAACAGTTTAGCCTGTTCCCCAACGTGTCGGACACGGGCAGTTACCGCTTCCAATTTGACGCCACCGCCGCCACCAAGCTGAAAAACTGGCTCAGTTGGCAAGTCACCTACAGCGATCGCTACTTGAGCGACCCGCTCGCGGGCTTCAAGAAGAACGACCTGATTCTTTCCACCGGTGTGCGCTTGACATTCGGCAAGGGTGCGTTCTAAATAAGCCGCACGCCCGCCCGCTACCGCTACATCTGCATTTAGACAAAGGAGGCAGGGCATGATCTATTGGCTCGTTGTTGGTCTTATCGCCGGCTGGCTGGCTGGCGTGGTTATGAAGGGCGGCGGTTACGGCATCATCGTGGACATCCTTCTCGGCATCGTCGGCGGCTTCCTAGGTGGCTGGCTCTTCGGCCGTTTGGGGATTTGGCCGGCCGGAGGTATGCTCGGGTCGATCATCGTCGCTTTTGTTGGTGCCGTCATCCTGGTGGGCATCACGCGACTCCTCAAACGAGTCTGACGCTTCGTTTTCGAAGCAATCCCAACCGTTCAAGTCGCTCTGCCGGGGCCACGCCCCCAACTGGGGCGTTTCTGTCTCTTCCCCACTAGAAAGCCGGTCTCCGGGCCCTTTCCCGCTTTCAGCTCTAGCTGTCCTTCGCAGCTTTGATACGAATCGAACAGATTCATCACAACCCAGTGCGTCAAAAACCCCTGTACAGAAGGTCAGGTTCGCGGTGCGTAGTACAGGGAAACAGAGGCGAAAACAGCAGCGAAAATCGCTGTCTCTTAAGACGCTGATTCTAAATGGTATATGGTGTTTCAAGTTGGGTCATGAGAGTACCGGGCAACTAGTTTAGGCCCTAAAATGTATCTTCTGTACCATCGCGTTTGGGACAGGTCTGGTGTCAAATGGGACAGGTAAGGCGACCTGGACCAAATAGCAGGTCTCACGCATCTAAGAGGCAAGCCAATCAGTGAGCAAGAACACCAAGAGGTTGGACGAGCAAGGATCGATCACAGAGGAAAGATGAAGAACAAAGACAGCAAGCGGAAATGGATGTGGTGGTTCTTAGGGGTTGTGCTCGCGCTGCAACTCTATTTCGTACGTGAACTGGTGGCGGCCTTTGCGCTTTTCGCGCTGGGATTTGCGGCCATTGCCTTGGTCGTTATGAGCCTGTACATGCTTCAAAAGGTTTGGGAAGTCGGCGTTCAGCGCTTAGCCGACAGCCAGCACCCAGTCGTCGATATCGCCCGGCGCGGAGTTAACGCCGTAGAAGACCTCGCGCGCCGCCCGTTGCGCCGCCCAGGTTCAGCTGCGGCTCGTTAAACCGCCCGCAAGTTTTTGGTTTTTGCCAGCGCACACAGAGCTGCTCAACCTGCGTCCGTCAGGATGATCACAGCCTCTGCGGCAGTAAAAAAGAGAGCAAGGCCAGCCGCCCTGAGAGAACGGCTGGCCTTCTTCTTTTTCCGTAGCACCCGCCTGGCTCTGTTCTTTTCCGGCCTGCATGCAACTCACACCGCTGGCCTTTCCTTCTCCCGTCCCCCCATGGATTGTCCCTGACCCGCATTCCGGGGTCTCGTCACAAACCGGTTGACAGCGAAACCGGGTTGTTGTATTTAACCAAACGGTTGAATACACATGACCTCGAAACACGCCTCCGAACATGCCGTCGACCAGCTCACTGCCACCTTTGCCGCGCTCGCCGACCCTACTCGTCGAGCGATTCTCGCTCACTTGATGTCCGGCGAAGCTTCGGTGACCGAGATTGCCGAGCCTTTTGAGATGAGCATGGCGGCCATCTCCAAGCACATAAAAGTGCTTGAAAACGCGGGGCTTATCACCCGCGGCCGGGCCGCCCAGTGGCGCCCGTGCCGGATCCATCCCGCCGCTCTTAAGGGCGTCGCCGACTGGGTCGAGAACTATCGCATAGCGTGGGAGAAGAGGCTCGACCGCCTGCACGACTATTTGGGTACGCTCGAAACCAAGGAGAAAAAGCATGGCCGAAACAACAAGTAGCTCGGCTGCGGGGCGAGCCAGGCAGGAACTCACCCTTACGCGTATTTACGGTGCGCCGCGGAGCATCGTTTTCAAGGCTTGGACCGATCCCAAGCACATGGCGAGGTGGTGGGGGCCGCGCGGATTCACCAATCCCGTTTGCGAAATGGATGTGCGGCCCGGCGGCCGCATTCGAATCGACATGCGCGGACCGGACGGAACGGTTTATCCGATGGGGGGCGTCTTTCACGAAATCGTGGAGCCGGAGCGGCTGGTCTTCACGAGCACGGCCTTTGAGGACGAGCACGGCCATGCAAAGCTTGAGAACCTGAACACGGTCACTTTCGTTGAACAAAACGGAACGACGAAGCTCACGTTGCATGTCCGCGTGCTCAAGTTCTCGCCCGAATTGGCCGCCGCGCTCGACGGCATGGAGCAGGGTTGGAGCGAAAGCCTTTACCGGCTCGCCGACGAAGCGGACCATATTTCCAAATCCGCGGCAGCAGAACGGGAAATCGTGGTCTCGCGTGTTTTCGACGCCCGGCGCGAACTCGTCTGGAATGCATGGACTGATCCACAACAGGTGGTGAAATGGTGGGGGCCGAGAGGGTTCACGACAACGATCCAGGAAATGGATGTCAGGCCAGGCGGTGTGTGGCGGCACACCATGCACGGCCCAGACGGCACGAACTATCCAAACAAAAGCGTTTTCACGGAGGTCGTAAAGTACGAGCGCATTGTCTTCTCGCACGGCGGAGGCAAAGAGGGAGGTCCTGGCGCGACCTTCAAGTCCACTTGGACATTCGAGGACGAAAGCGGCAAAACCAGACTTACCATTCGAATGGTCTTCGATTCAGCCCAGGAGCGCGACCGAGTGGAGAAAGAGTTTGGGGCCGTCGAGGGCGGCAAACAAACGCTCGAGCGGCTCGCGGAGCACCTGGCGACACGGCCCAGCTAAACTCGTTTTGCGAGCGAGAGAAACTTGCTTAACCAGTGAGAGAAATATGTTTTTCTGCCCATCGTTTTTCTTCCCATCGCTGTCGCACGTCGGCCAGGAGTTGCTCCTTGTCGGTGCGCATTTGCCGGACCAGCGCTTGATTGCCGGTCTCTTCATGTCGCGCTGCCCACAGTACCATTTCCGCCATGACTGGCGCGAGATCGATGCCTTTACCGGTCAAAGTGTAAATCGTCTTTCGGCCATCGGAGGGATCCCGTTCCGTCTCGATGATTCCATAGGACTCCAGCCTGCGCAGGCGGTCCGCCAGAATATTGGTAGCGATTTTTTCGTCCGAGTGCAGAAATTCGTTAAACGTGCTGTAGCCGCGCAACATCATGTCGCGAAGAATCAACAACGACCAGCGGTCTCCCAACATTTCCACAGAGGCATTCAGCGGACATCCAGAACGGCGCCTCGAGGCCGCCCTCTTTTTTTGCATGGTCTGGAGGGTAGCAATTTTAACTTGCACTTTGCAAGTGAGATTGCCAGACTGCCCTTTTTGAAATCGGAGCTTGACATATTCCGATATGGGAATGTATTGTGGGATTCATGGCGCGTGCTGCTACGACCTCCGACGCTTTTAACGCTGTCGCCGAGCCGCGGCGCAGAGAGATACTGAACTATCTGGCGCTCGAGGAGCGCCCGGTGGGGGAGATTGTGGATGCCTTGGAGATGGAGCAGCCTTCCGTTTCAAAGCATTTGCGCGTGCTGAAGGATGTCGGGTTGGTGCATGCGCGGCGCGACGGGCGGCAGATGTTTTATCGGACAAATGCGCAGGCGATCCGGCCTTTGCACGAGTGGGCTGGAACATTTGAACGCTATTGGAGGCATCAACTGATTCGTGTAAAGGAACGAGCTGAGGAAAAGAGCGGGCGGTCAGGGCCGTGAACATCCTCAAAGCCTGAAGCTGCGGGGCCTGAAGTGTCAGGGCCTGAAGTGATAGAAAAGAAGCGACATTTCAGTCGGGAAAGTAGAAACAACAAGGTAACGCAGCGCGTCCTAGTCAGTCAAAGGAGGGTGGCATGTACTTAAGTCCTTATATCGTGTTCAACGGGCAATGCGAGACGGCGTTCAAGTTCTACGAGAAGGCCCTCGGCGGCAAAATCGAAACGATGATGACTCACGGCGAATCTCCCATGTCTCAGCAGGTGCCGCCCGAATGGCGCGGCAAGATCATTCACGCCAGCTTGAAAGTGGACGGCATGAATTTGCTCGGCTCAGACGCTCCACCCAGCCACTATCAACAGCCACAAGGCTTCTCCGTCTCACTCACCGTTAAAGACCCCGCCGAAACCGAGCGCATCTTCCATGAACTGTCGCAAAACGGTAAAGTGCAGATGCCCATCCAGAAGACCTTTTGGTCGGTTCGCTTCGGAATGCTCGTCGATCAATTTGGGATTCCGTGGATGGTGAACTGCGAGCAAGCAGCTCAGCACTCGGCCTAAGATTCTGTCCCATGGAGGACGCCCGCAATCGGCACCCTCCGTTCAAGACTTCATCGATAACGCGACGAGGGGAAAGTTCATGAGCTCATCGACACAAAGTTCCACAATCAGTCCATCGGTTGCGACAGCAGCTACGACGTCGAAGAAAATGCTTTGGACGGGACGCGTCATCAGCGCCATACCCGTATTGTTAATGGTCTTCAGCGCGGTGATGAAATTGATCAAGGCCGCTCCTGTCGTACAGGGAATGCCGCGATACGGGTATCCTGAGAGCCAGATTGTCACAATTGGAGTGCTTGAGCTTCTCTCTTGTGTCGTCTATTTAATTCCGAGCACCGCTGTTCTGGGCGCCATTTTGATGACGGGCTATCTGGGAGGCGCCACGGCCACCAATTTTCGTGTCGGCGATCCATCCTACATTTTGACGGTGCTTCTGGGCGTTTTTGTGTGGGGCGGGCTTTTCCTTCGCGACGAGCGAATGCGCGCACTAATTCCTTTTCGCCGCTAGCCAGCTATTCGGTCAACGGGCTTTTTTGTTCGCGAGATTCAATAAGGAGATGCATCGATGAATTTCAAACCCGAGCTGTTCCTTAATGATTTGAAAATTGCCCTGCGGTCGCTGTTGCGGGCAAAAGGTCTGGCGATCACGGTGATACTCACTCTGGCGCTGGGCATCGGGGCCAACGCAGCGATCTTTACGCTGGTGCGCGGTGTGCTGCTTCGCCCGCTTGTCAATCGCGACGAAGACCGGTTGATTTACATTCGGCAAAGTGCGCTCGGCATCGGCAACGCGAACACCTACTTTTCCGTGCCGGAACTAAAGGACATCGAGTCCGGCGCCCGCAGCATTCGTGAGTTCGGCGATTTCTCGACCATCAGCTTTACCATGGTCGGCCTGGGTGAACCGCGCGAGGTCCAAGCCGGCGTTGTCGGTGGCACCTATTTCGACGTGATGGGGCTTCATCCCGTCCTCGGCCGCCTCATCGGCCCGCAGGACGATGGTGCAAAGGCGGACGGCGTCGTCGTTCTAACCTATCGTTTCTGGTCCTCCGCGCTTCACAGCGATCCCAGTGTCCTCGGCAAGACCCTTCGCCTCGGGAGCGGTCCCATGGGGACGCGAAGTGCCACCATCATCGGCGTGCTCGAACCCTCCATTCCCTATCCCGCCGAAACCGAGATTATGGCCAATGTCGTGACCAGCCCGCACCATCTCTCGGCGACCATGGTGGAAGGCCGCGTCCATCGCATGACCGAACTCTTCGGACGGCTCGCACCTGGGGCCACGCTGGAACAAGCTCGCGCCGAACTGCGCACGGTTTACAACTCTATGATGAGCCAGCATCCGGACGGGAATTACTCAAAACAGGCGGATTTCCAGATCAGCGCCACGCGCCTGCGTGATCAAATCACTTCCGGAGCGCGCACGGTTCTCCTCGTTTTGCTCGCAGCCTCTGGACTTGTCTTTATCATCGCCGTTTCCAACGTCGCTAATCTTATCCTCGCGCGTTCCGTGCGCCGCGAAGGCGAACTTTCGATTCGCGCTGCTCTCGGCGCCAGCACCTCGACACTTCGCCGCACGCTTCTTGCGG
>Ga0210384_10003037_pt1 | contig 19834 bp, 19 predicted proteins | sample IncBWH2MmetaG_FD_160574 | JGI IMG/M metagenome (GOLD analysis project Ga0210384, IMG submission 160574) | Forest soil microbial communities from Barre Woods Harvard Forest LTER site, Petersham, Massachusetts, United States - Inc-BW-H-2-M | ecosystem: Environmental > Terrestrial > Soil >...
GTCGCGACGGTCGCCGCGAGGAACGCGAGGAGCACTGGAAGGGCTGGAAGTGCTGGAGGTGAAGGGAGCGCCGGGAAACCGCGGACTGCCGTTCTGCTCATCACGACGACCTCAGAGGCAAGAATCGGCTCCGACGTCAGACCCACGCTCCAAGGACCCACCACCGCCGATTTGCACAGAAGGATAGCACGGCCGCCGCACACGCCGGCCTGAACCTGCCCTGCCCCTGCCCCGGCGCTCCGGCTCACGACATCGGCGGTTCGGGGAAAGTCTCCTCCGGCCGGGGAGCGCTCGCGGCCGAGGCGGCTGCCGCGGCCGCCGCCGCAGCGGCGATCCTGCTCTGCACCTCGCCCACCCGCCGGCAGAGGTCGTCATAGACGCGGCGCGCCTTCCGTGGCCCGTAGAGGAAGCGGATGCGGGCGCGCGCCCGCCCGCCGTAGGCCGTGACGATCGAAGAGCGGATCAGCGCCGTGACCAGCGTCCAGGCGAAGACGATCGCCGTCACCGTGACGAAACCGTTGGCGAGCTCCGGGGTCGACCAGGCGATCAGCGTGCCCAGCGCGCACAGCGCGCTCAGCACGACCAGCAGCCACAGCGTGCGGCTGCCGCGAGCCCGGTGCAGGGTCACCAGCTGGACCTCGTCGAAGAACAGCCGCCGCAGGCTGACGTCGAAGGTGTTGATGTAGGCGACCTCGAGCGCCTCGTCGGTGCGGTACACCCGGACCCGCTCCGCCCAGGAGACGTCCCGGCCGAGAAAGACCCGCCGCGCCGGCTCCGTCATCGGGCCACCAGTCCCGCCACGGCGCCGAGCAGCACGGCGAGGATCCACAGCCCGCCAGCGATCTGCACCACGCCGAGGGTCATCGCGAAGATCACTGCCAGGCGGCCGTCGCTCTCCTGCAGCCGCCGGCGCTGGCGCTGCGCCTGGACCGCGAAGTAGATAGTGACCGGCCCGGTGAGCAAGCCGAAGGAATACATCAAGCACCCCCCGAGGCTCATCAGGATGGCCAGGCCGCGATAGTTGCGGAAGTGGCTGCGGGCCGAGGGCAGCGCTCCTTCCGCCGCCAGGCGATCGAAGCAGGCGGGGCACAGCTCGCGGCCGTCGATGTGCACGCGGCAGAGGCCGCACATGAAGACGCCGCAGCGCGAGCAGTTGGCGACCGCGGCGTTGCCGGGGTGCTGGGCGCAGGCCACGGCGCCGTCAGGGCCGGCCTCCGCGACGCTCTGCACCACCATGCGAACGACGGGTGGCGAGAACGGCACCGCCTCGAAGCGGCGAGTGCAGGCGACGCAGCGCTGCTCGCCGGCAGCCATCAGCTCGACGAGGAGCGGGGCGCCGCAGTGCGGGCAGGCGGGGCCGGTCTCGGCCCGCGCGCTTACCGCCACGCGGCGCCTCGGTCGCTAGGGCGGCCGCGGCGGCCGCGGCAGCGGCAGCGGCGCATCAAGCGTCCCAGTTGATGACGCGGGTGCGCGCGGCCATGTCGTGGATGCAGGTCCGCTGCTCGCCGAAGGCGGTCAGGTAGTTGACCAGTCCCAGGCAGGGCACGACACCGAGCACCTGGCGCATGGCGGCGCGGCCGAAGGCCTGGCCTTGCGACAGCGGGCTGCCCTCGGCGCTGACCACCCTGATGTGCATCGCCTTCTTGCCCAAGGTCTGTCCGGTGCGGCTCAGCATCAGCCCCTCGTAGAGCACCCACGATACGAACGCCCCCAGGAAGAGCACGCCCTCCATGGTCCAGAAGAGCGTGGGGTCCGGCGGCTTTCCCTGGGAGATGCCGCTGAAGAGGCCGAGGCTGGCAAACAGGCCGAAGACGACCGCCGCGAGCGGCAGGCCGAGGATCAGGCCGTCCAGGAAGAGCGCCCCGAAGCGCCGGCCGATCGACGCCAGCTCCGGACCGGCCGCCGGCCGGCCCGAGCGCAGGTCACCCAGGATCTCGCCCTTGCAGACCGCGCAGTACGGGCTGCCGCCGATCTCGACGATGCAGTTCGGACAGAAGGTCTCGCCGCAGCGCGCACAGCGGACCAGCGGCTCCTCCACCAGCGGGTGGTTCTTGCACGGCATGAGCTCCAAGAGCATACCAGAGCGCAGCACGGCGGTAGTGGGTCAGTCTCCCGCGGCCTCCCTTTGGGCGAGGGGCCCAGGCTCCTGCGGCGTATGACTTTGGCCCCTCCCAGCCGGGGTGCCGCGACTGGCGACAGGCGGAGCCGCGGCCTCGCCCAAAGGGAGGCCGCGGGAAACGGACCACGACCAGCACGGCGCCGGCGTGTTCGATAAAATGAGGACACCACCTGTCCTCCAGGCATCACGACCACGATCACGACCACGACGACGACGCGGCCAGCGGACCTCACCCACCCCATGCCGAGCGCACCCACCGCCGCCGCTGCCCGCTGCCACAACCATCCCGAGCTGCCGGCGGTGGCGATCTGCGTCAGCTGCGGCAAGCCGGTCTGCGCCGCCTGCTCGACGCCCTGGGAAGGCATGCATCACTGCATCTCCTGCCTGGCCGCGCGGCGGGCGGCGGCGGGCGAACGCGGTGCCGCCGTCCGGACGCTGGGAATGGTGCTGCTGGCGCTCGCCCTGGCCGCCGGGGCGACCCTGCTGCGCGCCGTCGCCGGCGCCGCGATCGCGAGGCTCTTCTGAGCCGCGGTGGCGCACCGGTCGCGGCGGTGCTCGACGACGCGGCGGAGCTGGTGGTGCGCAAGGTCCCCGAGTGGGCGGCCGTGCTCGCGCTCGCCTCGCTGCCCCTGCGCCTGCTCGAGGTCCACTTCGCCAACCGCCTGCTGCAGCTCGGCGCACACGCCGGCGACCACCTCCACCACCTGCTCTCGATCTCCTGGCTGGTCACCATCGCCCTGCTACCGGCGCTCTGTGGGAGAGCGGTGTTCGCCCGCGCCTGCGCGATGGCGCTGCAATCCGGGACACGGGTGTCGCCGGGGCTGGCGCTGCGGCTGCCCGGCGCCGGGCTGGCGGGCTATCTCTACGCGGCCATCGTGTGGACCGGGTTGTTCCAGGGACTGGGCTGGATGATCCTCCCGTTGCCTCTGCTCGCGCTCGGCAGCGGGCTCGCCGTGGCGACCGCGCCGTTGACCCGCGATGCGGGCACTGCCCACGATGGGGGCGGGACGCGCGGCGGCGGCGGCGAACCTCCGGCGCGTCCGGGGCCGCTCGCCTCGCTCGCACGCGCATTGCGCGGAGCGCCACCGCCGGCGACCTGCGTGGGCCTGGCGGTCACCTTCGGCGTGGCGCTGGCGGTCGCGGCCCTCAACCTCTACGCCCTGGTCCGCCTGTGCCTCTGGCTGGCGGGTGGGGTGAGCGGCCTGGACCTCGCGGCCTGGTCGCTGGCGCTGGGCGCCGGCAACCGCCACTTCCTGCTGCTGTTGGCGGCCGGAGCGGTCGCCCTGGTCGAGCCTTTCTGGCTGGCCGCGCTGGTGGTCGGCGTGCGCGCCACCCGGGCGCGCGAGAGTGGCGAGGACCTGGTCGCCCGCCTCGCCGAGCTGCGTGCCGAGGTGGCGGCATGAACGGCGACCGGGAAGGGCGTCCGGGCGGGGCGCTGCGGCCGGCGCTCGCCGCGCTGCTGGTGCGGGCGTGGCCGGTGGGGCTGGCGGTGCTGCTGGCGCTGCCTGCGCTGGCTGCCCTGCCGGCGCTGCCTGCGCTGCCGGCGCTGCCGGCGCTGGCTGTGATCACCGCGATGCCGCGGGGGGCTGCCATGGCCGATATCGCCGCGCCGCCGGCGGCCGACAACGCCGCGGAGCGTGCTGCGGCCGCGGCTCCGGCAGCGACCGCGACGATCTCGGCGGCGGACTATCGGCACCGGCTGATCGAGATCCGGGCCAACCTCGGCCGCGGCGACTGGGAGGCGGCACGACGGCAGGCGCAGCGCCTGGCCGGCCGGCGCGTCGCCTTCGGCCGCGACCCGGCCGACGAGCTGGAGCCCGATCTCTCGGTGCTGCGACCGCTCGCCGCCGCGCGCGATCGTGCCGCCGCGAGCAAAGCGGCCCTGCCGCTGGCGCGGCTGATCGGCGCCCTGCCCGACGGTCCCGAGGCGGCGCCGGCGGCCGGCCCCGCCTCGACGTCCGCGGCGGCGCTCGCGGCGGCGCTCGCGGCCAGGCCGCGGGCCGACGCGGCGCTGCTCGAGCGGCTCCGGCGCAGCCAGGAGCTGGCGGAGATCGCGGCCGGCGGCAGCCTTCCCGACCCCGGCGTCCGCGGCGACGGGGTCCTCGACGCGGTGCGGGAATTCCTGCGGCCGGCCGCCCGCCTGCTCGCCAGCCTGCGGGACGGCTTTCGGGACTGGCTGGAACGATGGCTCAGGCGTCTCCTCGAAGGCGCCCGGGGGCGCCGGCCTGCCTTCGGCCTCCGCGGCGTCGTCTTCCTGGCCGTGCTGCTGGCGCTTGCCATGCTGGCCGTGGCCGTCCAGGCGGCGCGCCGGCGGCAACGTCGCCGCACGCCAGCCGCCCTGACGGCGGCGCCGATGACGGGGCCGGCGCAGGACGAAGACCCTCTCTCGCGCGCCTCCGGTCAGTGGGAGACCTATGCGCGCGACCTGGCCGCCGCGGGGCGCTTCCGCGAAGCCATCCGCGCCTGGTACCACGCCGTGCTGGTGACGCTCTACAAACGCGGCATCGTGCATTACCGCAAGGGGCGCACCAACTGGGAGTACATCGCCACGATCCCAGCGGCCACCTCGTGGCGGCCGGCCCTGGTCGAGATGACCCGCCACTTCGAGCGCGAGTGGTATGGGCGCGACCGCAGCTCTCCCGAGGCGCTGGCGGATTCGCAAGCGCTGGCGCGCCGGTTGCTCCGGGAGCTGGGGAGCTCCCCGGCTTGACCCCCGCGCGCTCGCCCGTGCAATGGGCGCTGCCGGCCGTGGCCGTCATGGCGTACATGGTCGCGGCCCTCGTCTGGGTCGGCAACGACCGGCGCGCGGCGCGCGCGGTCTTCCCGGCGGGATCGGTATGGAACACCGGCGACGACGGGCTGTCGCTCGCCTTCGCCTACCTCTCCGCGCGGGCGTCAGGGCAGCCGGGAGGCGGGGGCGCCAGGGTCGCGGTCCTGACCCGCCGCCTCGAATCCACGCCGCTGCCGCCGCGGGCGGTCCTGCTGCGCGTCGAGCCCGATGCCGGCCGCCTCGCCGCGTTCGCGCGCCGCCTCGGGGGTGGGAACGGCGACGAGGACGACGACGGCGACGAGGCCGGCGACCAGGGCGGGACCGGCGGAGGCAGCAAGACGGCCGGGAAGGGCAAGGCCGGCGGGAGCGGCAAGAGCGCCGGGAGCGGCAAAGACGGCAGCGGCGCCAGTGGCGTCAAGCACGGAGCCGGCCCCCATCCCAGACCGGTGCCGCTGCCGGTGCCGCTGCCGCTGCCGAAGGTGGCCGCCAGGACCGAGCCGCTCCTTACCGCCGCCGAGGAGGATTGGGTGCGTGACGGCGGGCGCCTGGTGCTGGCGGTCGCCAGCGGCTTCGGCACCGCCCTGGAGGTGGACGTCGGGCGGCCGGCCTCGGCCGGCATAGCCCGCAAGGCGTTCCCGATCTGGCCCGGGGTGCGGCGCCTGCTGCCCGATCCGCCTCGCACGCTCGGCGGACCGGCGCTCACCGGGATGCACGCGTTGTGGCTCGAAGGCGATGCGCCGATCATGGCCCGCCTCGCGCTCGGCGCGGGCGACCTGGTGCTGCTCGCCTGCCCCGAGGTCCTCCACAACCGCCTGCTCGGCCGGGGCGATCACCTCGCCCTGCTCGAGGCGCTCGCCGGTGCAGGCGGCGACGGCGGTGATCGTGGCAGGCCGGTCTTCTTCGACGAGCGCGGACACGGCGCCGAGGAGAGCGCGGGCATGCTCGAGATCCTCGCGAGCTGGGGCCTGGGGCCGCTGCTGCTGCTGCTCGTCGCCGCCGGCGGCGCCGCCTGGTGGCGCGCCGCGGTGCGGGTCGGCCCGCCCGACCGCGAAGACCGCGACGTCCGCTCCGACGCCGTCGAGCTCGTCGATTCCCTCGCCGACCTCTACGACCGGGCGCTCGGCCGCGGCGACGCTCTCCGCCTCTACTACGACAACTTCGTGCGCACGGTCGCCGCCGACACCGGCCTCGCGGGCGCGGCGCTCGCGGCCCGGACCGCCGACCTCGCCCCGGGGCTGTCGCTCGCGGAGCTGCCGCCGTCGCGGGAGCCGCTCGCGCCGGCGGCCCGGCCGGCGACGGCCGCGACGGCCGTCGCCGCGAGCATCCCGGCGGCCTCGCAGCCCGAACCGGACCTGCCGCGGCCGACCTTCGACCGCCTGCTGGACACCCTCAACCAGGCCTTCAGGAGATTGGACGATGCCAAGCGCAGGTGAAGCGGCCGCCCGCATGCAGGCGGTGCGCGGCGGGCTGGACCAGGTGATCATCGGCCAGGAACAGGTCAAAGAGCAGCTGCTGGTGTGCCTGCTCGCGGGCGGCCACGGCCTCCTCGAAGGCGTCCCCGGCACCGCCAAGACGCTCCTGGCGCTGGCGCTGGCGCGGTTGATCGGTTGCCGCTTCCGCCGTATCCAGTTCACTCCCGACCTGATGCCCGCCGACCTGACCGGCACCAACATCTTCAATCAGAAGAGCCTCGACTTCGAGTTCCGTCCCGGCCCCATCTTCGCCGACCTGCTGCTCGCCGACGAGGTCAACCGCACACCGCCGCGCACCCAGGCGGCGCTGCTCGAAGCCATGCAGGAGCGGGCGGTCACCACCGACGGCGAGCGGCGGGAGATCTCGCCGATCTTCACCGTCTTCGCCACCCAGAACCCGGTCGAGTTCGAGGGCACCTATCCCCTCCCCGAGGCGCAGCGCGACCGCTTCCTGCTCAAGATCTCGATCGGCTATCCGCTGTGGGACGACGAGGCGCGGATGCTGGCCTCCTATGCCGCCGGGCGCAGGCTGCACGACCAGGCCGTCGCCGAGCTCGCGCCGGTGCTGCAGCCGGCGGAGCTGCTGGACTGCCGGCTGGCCGCCGCGGGCATCCGCGTGGAAGCCGACGTCCTCGGCTACATCCTGGGCGTCGTCTCCGCCACGCGCGGCCACGACGCCGTACACATCGGCGCCGGACCGCGCGCCTCGCTGGCACTGCTCGAGAGCACCCGCGCCCTGGCCCTGCTGCGCGGCCGCGACTTCGTCACCCCGGACGACGTCAAGGAGATGGCGGCGCCGGCCCTCGCCCACCGGGTCATCCTGACGCCGGAGGCCGAGATGGAAGGGGTCGGCCTGACCGACATCCTGCGCCAGATCTTCGAGCGGGTGGCGGTGCCGCGGTAGCGCCCCGCTCGCTCCGATCATGATCCGCCCATGACCCGCCCATGATCCGCCCCGGCCCCCGCTTCGTGCGCGCCCTGCTCGCCCTCTGCGCGGCGGCGCTGCTGGTGCCGCTGGCGCCGGAGCTGGCGCCGCTGCTGGCCCTGGCGCTGGCCGCGGCCGTGGCGGTCGCCGGCGCCGAGGCGCGGCGGCTCGGACGGCTCGAGCTCCGCGTCGAGCGGCCGGCCGACCTGGTGCTGTCGCTTGGCGCGGCCGAGGTCGTCGCCTTCGGCCTCGCCGCGGCCGGGCCGCTCGCGGGAGCGGTCCGGCTGCGCGTGCGGCAGGTCTGGCCCGAGCTGCTCGACCGTCCGGCGGGCCACGCCGAGGGCCTCTGCCGGCCCGGCGAGGTGCTCCGCCTCGAGCTGCCGGTGCGGGCCGTGGCGCGCGGCAGCGCCCGGCTGGCGCCGCCGTGGATCGAGGCCTCGCTCGCCGGCTGGGCCGAGCGCATCGTCGCGGCCGCCGAGCCGCGGCCCGCCGAGATCACCGTCCTCCCCGACCTCGAGGCGGTGCGGCGGCTGCGGGCGCGCCTGGACCAGCTCTACCTGCGCGGCCTCGGCACCCGCGTCTCGCCCCGCCTCGGCAAGGGCAGGGACTTCGACCGGCTGCGCGAGTACGTGACCGGCGACGACTTCCGCGACGTGGCCTGGAAGGCGTCGGCGCACCACGGCAAGCTGATCGCCCGCGAGTATCGGCTCGACCGCTCCCAGGAGGTGCTGGTCTGCGTCGATCGCGGCCACCGCATGGCGGCGCGGGTGGCCCAGCTCACGCGCCTCGATCACGCGGTCAACGCAGCGGTGCTGATCGCCTCGATCGCCGACCGCATGGAGGACCGGATGGGGCTGCTCTCGTTCGCCGACGGCGTCGAGTCGGGCATCTCCCAGGGACGGGGCGCCGCCCATCTCGGCCGGCTGACCGGGTTCGCCGCGCGCCTCGAGCCCGAGTACCGGCACACCGATTACCTGGCGCTCGCGAGCCACCTGCGGCGGCGGCTGCGGAGCCGCGCCCTGATCCTGGTGCTCACCGCGCTGCCCGAGCTGAACGAGGAGGGCGACCTGCTGCGCGCCGCCGCCATGCTGCTGCCGCAGCACCTGCCGCTGATCGTCGTGTTCTCCGATCCGGAGCTGGCGGCGGCGGCGCGGACGCTGCCCGCCGACAAGCCCGAGCTCTGCCGCACCCTGGTCGCCCGCGAGCTGGTGCTCGGCCGCCGGCGGGTGATCGCCGACCTGCGGCGCCGCGGCGCCCTGGTGATCGAAGCGCCGCCCGGCGAAGTCGGGCTGGCGGCGGTCAACGGCTATCTGGAGATCAAGCGGCGGCAGCTGCTGTAGGGCCGCGGGCGCGTTGAGGCCAACGAGGGCGCGGGTGAGGACGGCGAGGGAGGGCGAAGGGGGCGACGAGGAAACGGGGATAAGCCGATGATCGACGTCGAACGCTGGGCCTGGGAGCGTGAAGACCGCTGGCGGCGACTGGCGGAGCTGCTGGACGTGGCCGACCGCGCCCCCGAACGCGAGCTTGGGCCGGCCGGCATGCGGGAGCTGCTCGGCCTCTACCGCCTGGTCTCCTCCGACCTCAACCGCGCCCGCTCGCTCACCGCCAACCCCGACCTGCTCGGGCGCCTCAACGAGCTGGTCGGGCGCAGCTATCGCTTCATCTACCGGCAGCGCCGCCGAGGGATGGCGAGGGAGCTGCCGCGTTTCGTGGCCCGGGTGGGCCGCCTGCTCGGCAGCGAGGTGCCCGCCGCCTTCCGGCGCGAAGCGGCGGCGGTCGCCCTGGCTGCCGGCACCTTCCTGCTCGGCGCCCTGTTCGGCGCCACCGCCGCGATCGTCCGCCCGGGCGCCGCCGAGGATCTCATTCCGCGCCAGTTCCTGACCGAGAGCCCGCGCGAGCGCGTCGAGCACATCGAGCGGCACCGCGAGCGGATCTCGACCGTCGCCCAGGCGGCAGTCTTCGGCTCGCAGCTCTACACCCACAACATCCAGGTGGCCTTCCTCGTCTTCAGCCTCGGCGCCCTCACCCTGGCGGGCGCGATTCCGCTGCTCTTCTACAATGGCGTCCTGCTGGGAGCCATCGGAGCGAGCTATGCGCTGGACGGCGTGGGCCTTTTCTTCTTCGCCTGGGTGGGCCCGCACGGGGCCTTCGAGACCGCCGCCATCGCCTTCGCCGGCGCCGCCGGGATGGTGGCCGGGCGAGCCCTGCTGCTGCCGGGTGAGCTGTCGCGCGGCGCCGCGGTGCGCCTCGTCTTCCCGCGCGTCTGGCGGATGATGACGGCGGTGATGGTGCTGCTGGTGATCGCCGGCCTGATCGAGGGATCGTTCTCGCAGTTCTCCGCCAAGGTCGTGCCCTACCCGCTCAAGATCGCGGTGGCGGTGATCCTGCTCGGGTCGCTCGTGCTCTTTCTCTTCCTGCCGCGCCGTCAGGGCGCTACCGGCGGAGACCGCGGCGGAGCAGGCAGCCCATGAGACGCCAGCGCCGCATCCTCACGCCCGAGCACGTGCCGATCGTGCTCGTCCCCGCAGGGGTGGGCAGCCGCTTCCTGGCGCTGATCGTCGACTTCGTCCTGCTGACCGGGATGATCGCGGTGCTCGCGGCGGTGCTGCAGCTGGTCCTGCCGCGCGGCATCGGCGCCGCTGCCGGGACCACGCTCGCTTTCGCGCTGACCTGGGGCTATCACGTCTATTTCGAGACCAGGCGCCAAGGCCGCACGCCCGGCAAGCGCGCCGCGGGGCTGCGGGTGGTGGACGGCCGCGGGCTGCCGATCAGCGTCGAGCAGTCGCTGCTGCGCAACATCGTGCGCGCCCTCGACTTCCTGCCGGTCTTCTATGGCGTGGGCGGACTCTGCGCCCTCCTCGACCGCGACCGCCGCCGGCTGGGAGACATTCTCGCCGACACCCTGGTGGTCCGCGACCGCGCCGCCGCCTCGGCACGCGCCGCGGCATCCGCACGGGCCGCCCGCCTGCCCGCGCCGCAGCGCCCCAACGCCCTCGCCGATCCCGGGACCCTGCGCCGCATCCGCCACCGCCTCACGCTCGAGGAGCGGGAGCTGCTGCTCGACCTCTGCCTGCGCGCCGACCGCCTCGGTGCGCGCGCCCGCTACGACCTGATGGAGGAGGTCGGCACTTACTATCGCCGGAAGCTCGAGATCGATCAGCCCCACCTCTCCGCCGAGAACCTGGTCCGCGACCTCACCGCCCTCGCCTTCGGCGCCGGCGCCGAGCGCCTGCACACGGCTCCATGATCGCGAGCACCCGTTGACAGCGCATCACGGAACAGATAGGCTTTCCTTTAAATCTGGTTCACTGACTCTCTGGCGGGATACCCTGGACCGCGACCCGGCCTGGCTCGGACAGGTCTCTCGATCCATTGCCAGCAGACCCAGGAGGATCCACATGAATGCCCGGCGTTCCGGTTGGATGCAGCTCGGCGGCGGCGGCGCCCTCCCGCTCGCGGCGCTCCTGGCCTGCGTGTGCCTCCCGGCGACCGCCTGGAGGCTCACAGCCGCGCAGGGCCCGGCAGCTGCCGAGCCGCAGCTCCGGGCCGGATCGACCTCGACGCCACGCCGCTTCGTGCTGTGCCTCGACGGCACCTCGAACAGCGACTTCGACGACAAGCTGCGCCCCAGCAAGAAACGTCCTGCGGACAGCCAGGCCGAGAAGAGCAGCCCTGCAACTGGTGACAGCAAGCTCAAGCCGATATCCGTTCTCAAGCCAACCAACGTGCTCAAGGTCTGCCGGGGCGTTCTGCCGTGGGATCAAGCGGCCCAGCGCGAACAGATCACCTATTACGAGATCGGCGTTGGATCGTTGACCAGGTATCCGGGCATCGCGAACGGGTTGCTTTTCAAGACCGACAGGTTCCTCGGCGGCCTCGCGGGCGCCGGCTTCGAATCCAACATCGAGAGCGCGCTCAGCTTCCTGGTCCTCAACTACCAGCCCGGCGACGAGGTCTTCGTCTTCGGCTTCAGCCGCGGGGCGGCCACGGCACGCGGGCTCACCCGCTTCCTGGATTGGACCGGCGGGCGGCTGCCCGGCAAGAGTGATGCTTACTACCTGCCGGTCTTCTTCGATGAGTTCGTCGTCGGGCAGGGCAAGAAGTCCTTCGACGACGTGGTGAAGGGGATCGACGCCGGTCGTGCGTCCGACGGATACCCCCCTTTGGACGTGACCTCCTTCCATACGATCAGCGTCCATTTCCTCGGGGTCTGGGACACCGTCATGGCGCTGGGCTCCCGCTTCCGTTCCGGCGGTGCCAGCACCTCGACCGTCAGCCATACCTTCTACCTGGAGGACCAGCCGGCCGCCTGCGTCAGGAACGCCCGCCAGGCTCTCGCCATCGACGAGGCGCGCTATGACTTCCGGCCCGAGATCTGGACGCGTCATCGATCCGGCCAATCCCTGAAGCAGCGCTGGTTCGCCGGCGTGCACTCGAACGTGGGCGGCGGATTCGTGGACGACGGCATGGCCAACGTGGCGCTCAAATGGATGCTCGACGAGGCCAAGGAGTACGGTCTCGCAGTGGACCCGAGCTTCATCAGCCATTACCGACCCTTCGTGTTCGACACGCTCTATCCCGAATCCTCTCTCTATCGAGTCGCCGACTTGATCCGGTTGCGCCGCGGCCTCGGCAAGCGGCAGCTGACCGGCGACGAGATGTCCCTGGACCCCTCCGTCATCCAGCGGATCCAGGCGGACCCCCGGGCAGACCCCAAGAAGTTCGCAAAGTTGGAAGGCCAGCCCTACCGGCCGCGGAACGTGTTCGCCTTCCTCGCGTGCGTACCGGATCTGCAACAGTACCTGGCCGATCTCGGCGTGACCACTCCCCTCCCTGCCGACGTCGTGGCGCAGATCCAAGCGCTCCGCCAGGATTGCGCCAAGGCCGGCGCGAGGCCGCCGTCGTGATGACCGGCAACCTGATCCTCCGGGCGATCTTCATGGTCGCGCTGCCGACCGCGGTCTTCTTCGGCGGCGTGGCGATCATGAAGAAGGTCACTCATCACGAGGAGGCCGAGAAGCGGGCATGCTCCGCCCCGAATCCCTCCGATCGCAAGCCGCTCGACCAACGCTTCGGCTACGATGCCGGCGCGGTCGGCCGTTACTGGGGAGCCGTCGACGGCGCACTGCCGGCGGAGCACCACTTCCTCGAGGTCGACCTGGTCTTCCCGTTCCTCTACGGCGGCGCCCTGGCGGCCAGCCTGCTGCTGGCCTGGAGCGCTCTCGGCAAGCCCTTCAACCCGGCATGGCTCATGGCGCCGGTGGCGATCACCGTCCTCGCCGACTGGACCGAGAACCTGGTGCAGCTGGCGCAGCTCCGGCGCTACTCCGCCGGCGGCGCGCAAGCCCTACAGGCCGGCTGGATCCGCGTCGCGAGCGCCGCCACCTCGCTGAAGCTGTCGTTCTTCGGCGCCTCCTCGCTACTCCTCCTGGTTCTCGTGGTGATGGTGCTCTTCTGCGCCGCTCGGAACCCTGCTCCGGGGCAACCCTGATGCCGTAGCCCGCACGGCGTCGATCTCCGCGCGGAGCCGGTGCCTGCCGCCCCATGCCGAGGGGTGAAGGAGAAAGGCCTGACCGATCGTTCCTCCCAGCCGGGGTGCCGCGACAGGCGACAAGCGGAGCCGCGGCCATGCGCAGCGCCGGAGGCGCGGCCTATAATCGCAGCCATTGCAGAGCCTTGCTTGAAGAGCTTATGAACCGACGTACCCTACTTGTCACGCTCATCTCGGTGCTGCCGGCCGCCGCCCTGGCTCAGAGCGGCCAGAGCGATCCGCTTGCAGCCAGCGGCCGGCCCCGCCCCTTGGGGCTCTATACGCCGCGGGAGGACGCTGCCGCCGTCGGCGCCGCCCGGGCGGCAGCGGCCAAGGCGGCCGCCGAGGCGCCGCACATCGCCGAGCGCTACGGCCTGGCGCCGCTGGCGGAGCTGGGCGACGCGGCGATCGCGGCGCCCGATCGCATCGAGAAGATGCGCAGCTGGAACGAAGGCCATCACCTGCCCCTGCACGACGGCTTCGAGCGGCCGCTGCCGGCGCCGCGCCAGGTCGAGCTGAGCGCAGGCCTGGTCGCGGCCAGCCCGGTGGCCGATCATGCCGGCGGCCTGGCCATCCAGAGCGCGTTCAACAAACTGGCGTGGGGCGGGATGGTGCGCGTGGCGGGCGCCTTCCGCCTGCGGCTGCACCTCTCCGGGGTGAAGCTGCCGGCGGGCGCGCGCCTGTGGGTCAGCGGCGGCGGCGAGACCGTCGGTCCCTTCGGCCGCGAGCTGATCGGTCCCGACGGCGGCCTGTGGACGCCCAGCGTCGCCGGCGAGGAGATGGCGGTGGACGTCGAGCTGCCGGCCACGGCGCTCACCGGCGGGGCGCGGTTCGGCCTCACGCCGGACAAAGTGCTCGAGCTCTTCGAGCTGGGCACGGTGGACACGGTGCCGGCCCAGACCAGCGAAGCCTGCAACCTCGACTCGAGCTGCTTCACCGCCAGCGACTTCCCCGCCATCGACAGCGCCCGGCACGCGGTCGCGATCATCTATTTCACCGACAACGGCCAGGGCGGGCAGTGCACCGGCCAGCTGCTCAACAGCACCACGCCCAGCGTCCCCTACATGCTCACCGCCAACCACTGCATCTCGACGCCGGCCGGAGCCGCCAACCTCGAGGCGTTCTGGGACTACTACACGCCGTCGTGCAACGGTCCCGTCCCGAGCCAGGGCACGCTGCCGCGGAGCAACGGCGCCACGCTGCTCGCCACCGGCGTCGCCGACCCGCAGAGCGACTTCACGCTGATGCGGTTGAACAGCATCCCGGCCGGACGCAGCTTCCTGGGGTGGAATGCCGATCCCGGCGCCACCGCCGACGGCACCCTGCTCTACCGCCTGTCGACCCCGATGGGCCTGCCGGAGAACTTCGTGATCACCAGGTCGGACTCGACCACGGGGGCGTGCAGAGGGGTGCCGCGTCCGGCCTTCCTTTACTCGGACCAGGTCAAGGGAGGGACCTTCGGCGGCAGCTCGGGCTCGGCGGCGATGCTCGCGGACGGCGAGGTGGTGGCCCAGCTCTACGGCGGCTGCGGCAGCAACGACGACTGCAGCCCGCTGCAGTTCACGGTCGACGGCGCTCTTGCGGTCACCTTCCCCTGGGTCGCCGGCTGGCTGAGCCCCTCGAGCACCTGCTATGCACTCGGCCTGAGCCATACCGGCTCGGGAGGCGATCCCGTCGCCTCACCCGCAGGCTCCAGCGGCTGTCCGAGCGGGATGTTCACGGCCGGCACTCCGATCCAGCTCACGGCTTCTCCGGCGGCGGGCTCGGTGGTGACCGGCTGGAGCGGCACCCTCGACGATGGCAGCACCGCCAGCGCTAACACGCTGAACATGCCGGCGATGAACTGGTCAGTCGGCGTCTCCTACGGGGCCTGTTATGCCCTCAGCGTGAGTCACACCGGGTCGGGCAGTGATCCAGTGGCCAGTCCGGCGAGCTCACCACCCGCTTGCGGCACGGGGAGCTATTTCAGCGGCGTCCTCGTGCAGCTCACGGCCAGCCCGGCGCCGGGCTGGATCGTCAGCGGCTGGAGCGGCACCAGCAGCGATCAGAACGTGACGACGGCCGACTACCTGGTGATGCCAACCTCCAACCATGCGGTGAGCGTGGCGTACCAGCAAAAGGGTTACTACACCCTGCCTCCATGCCGGCTGGTCGATACCAGGGGAACCGCCGGCCCGCTGGGCGCGCCCGCGCTTCAGCCCTCGACGCTGCGCACTTTCCCGCTCCTCGGCATCTGCGGTGTGCCAGACACCGCCCAGGCTCTCTCGGTCAACGTCACGGTCACTCAGCCGGCGGCCCCCGGATTCCTGAAACTTTTCTCGAGCGCACTCTCCATTGCCCCTGACACCAGCGTCATCAACTTCGGTACGGGCCAGACACGAGCCAACAATGCCGTTCTCGGCGTGAGCTCCGGCAGCATCCAGGTGCAGGACGGCTCGCTGGGCACGGTTCAGCTGATCCTCGATGTCAACGGCTATTTTCAGTAAATAACAGCCGCAGGGAGCAGCTCTAGCACGGCCGGACCGTCGCCGCGCTGGCGTTGCGCGGCACGGTCGAGGCGTGCACGCTGAAGCATCTTGACTCGCGCATGGGGAGACATCATGATGTCTCCATGCGCACCACCCTTACCCTGGATGACGATATCGCGAAGCAGCTGCGGGAGAAGTCGCGGCGCAACGGCGAGACCTTCAAGGAAGTGGTGAACTCAACTTTGCGCCGAGGGCTGCGCAGCGGCGAGAAGCCCTTGCCACCGCTCCCAAGGTTCGTGGTCGAGTCCAAGCCGAGGGGTTTCTGTGCCGGCGTCGACATCCTCCACCTCAACCGGTTGTATGACGAGCTGGAAGTCGAGGAGTTTCTGCGCAAGGAGGCGGACCGGCGCACGAAGCGATGATTCTCCCTGACCCGGCCTGAAGTGGATCAATCCCCTCGCTTGACGCTCGCCGACTCCGCCGGCCCCGTGACTCTGCCTCTCGGGCCCGAGGTCTTCGACGCGGCGTACGCGCGCGTCGCGCCGCACATCCATCACACGCCGCTCCTGACGTCGGCCACCTTGGGCGAGCTCACCGGCTTCGAGGTGCGGCTCAAGGCGGAGGTGTTCCAGCGCGGCGGGTCGTACAAGATCCGCGGGCCGCTGAACAAGCTCACCTACCTCACGGAGGACGAGCGCCGCCGCGGCGTGGTCTGCTCTTCGGCCGGCAATCATGCGCAGGGTGTGGCGCTGGCGGCGCGCATCCATGGCATCCATGCGGTGGTGGTGATGGCCGAGAACGCGACGCCCTCGAAGATCGCCGCGACCCGCGGCTACGGCGCCGAGGTCGTGCTGCACGGCACCATCTGGGACGAGGCGAACGAGCGGGCGCAGGAGCTGGTCCACGAGCGCGGCCTCACCTACGTCCATCCGTTCGACGACCTGCAGCTGATCGCCGGCCAGGGGACCCTGGGGCTCGAGATCGTCCGCGACTGGCCGGAGGTCGACGTCGTGGTGGTGCCGATCGGCGGCGGCGGCCTCATCTCCGGCGTGGCGATGGCGGTCAAAGGCATCCGGCCGGACGCCAGGATCGTCGGCGTCGAGTCCTCGGGAGCGCCCGGCATGCGGGACAGCGTGGCGGCCGGCCGCGTGGTGACGCTCGACCGCGTCGATTGCATCATCGACGGCCTGCGGGTCAAGCGCGTCGGCGAGACGACCTTCGAGGTGGTGCGGCGGTTCGTCGACGAGATCGTGACCCTGCCGGACGAGGAGATCTTCGCGGCGATGCTGTGGACGATGTCGCGCGCCAAGCTGGTGGTCGAAGGCGCCGCGGCCGCCCCGGTCGCGGCCCTGCTGCACGGCCTGGTCTGCGCGCCGCGCGGCGCCAAGGTCGCCTGCGTGCTGAGCGGCGGCAACGTGAACCTGGACCAGCTCCGCGGCATGAAGTGGAACTGAGGTAGTGGGTCAGTTTCTCTCGACCTCCCTTTGGGCGAGGGGCCAAAGTCATACGCCCCATGTGCCTGGGCCCCTCGCCCAAAGGGAGGTCGAGGGAGACTGACCCACTACCGGAACTGAGAGGATCTCGGGCTCGAGCAGACGCTCGGCTATACTGCACCGGCCATTTGCGTGTCGATGTCCTGGAGGATCGAGGGCCATCCGATGCCGGTATCCACCGCCAGCTCGAAGCTGGTCTACGAGGGGCTCAAGGAGTGCGGCATCCGGCTGCTCTCGGTGCTGCCGGAGACCTGGCTCGTGCACCTCGTGAGCCTGGCGGAAGCCGACCCGGACATGATCCTGGTGCCCCTGGCCAAGGAGGAGGAAGGGGTCGGGGTGTCGGTCGGCGCCCATCTCGCCGGCGTGCGGTCGGCGATGCTGATGCAGAACCACGGCCTGCTGGCGAGCGTCAACGGCATCGTCTCGCTGGCCCAGCTCTACCGGGTGCCGCTGCTGATGCTGGTGAGCTACCGCGGCGGCTTCGGCGAGGAGCACCCGTGGCAGACCGAGGGGGGCGGGGTGACGGAGGACCTGCTGCGGGCGCTGCGCATCCCCTACCTGCTGCTGGCGCGCGCCGACGAAGTGGCGGCGCGGCTGCGCCAGGCGCTCACTCTCGCCGAGGCGAGCCTGCGGCCGGTCGCGCTGCTGCTCTGCCGCGATCTGATGTGGGAGGAGTGATGCTGCGCCTCGAGGCGATGCGGGCGATCTATCCGCTGCTCGCCGAGCGGGTGGTGGTCACCAACATGGGCGCGGCGCCGGCCGAGCTCTTCTCGCTCGGTCACCGGCCGGGGTTCTTCTACGTCGAGCACTCGATGGGGCTCGCCTCCTCGGTGGCGCTGGGGATCGCGCTGGCGCGGCCCGAGCTCGAGGTGGTGGCGCTCGACGGCGATGGCTCGGTGCTGATGAACCTCGGCACGTTCACCACCATGGCGCGCCACCGGCCGCCGAACTTGCTGCACGTCGTCTTCGACAACGAGGTGCTGCTGTCGGTCGGCCGCAGCTTCTCGACCGCCACCGCCGCCGGCAGCGACCTGGCCGCCATCGCCGCGGCCGCCGGCGTGCAGCGCACCGGGACCTACCGCACCGCCGGCAGCCTTGCCGTCGCCTGCCGGGAGGCCCTGGCGGCGCGAGAGCTCGCGGTGCTGGTCGCCAAGGTCGAGCCGGTGGGGCCGGCGAGCTACTTCATCGACCTCCACCTGCTCGAGAACCGCTTCCAGTTCGAGCGCCACCTGCGCGGCCTGCCGCGCGCCGAAGCGGCTGGTGAAAAAAGCCCATAGCAAGGGGGAGGGAGGGGGCGTCCCCTTCCCCCCCGGAGGGGTGGGAAGGGGAACGAGGGGATGCGGGGGGCGATCCGATAGACGCTTTGAGTAGGCCTCGAGGCCACATCGCAGCGCTAGATTCGTGGCTCGGGGGCACCAAAGGTTGCGGGACTAGCAGCGAAGGGGGATATACACCGTGACTGAGATCCTGGCACAGCTGGTCGAGGCGCTCGACGCCGGAGGCGTGCGGGTGATCGATCTGACGCAGCCGCTCGGGCCGGAGACGCCGGTCATCGGTCTGCCGCCGCAGTTCGCCGCCTCGCCTGGCGTCACGATCGAGGTGCTCTCGCGGTATGACGATCGGGGCCCGGCCTGGTACTGGAACGCCATCCACCTGGGCGAGCACACCGGCACGCATTTCGACGCGCCGATCCACTGGATCACCGGCAAGGACCTCCCCGACAACGCTTGCGACACCATCCCGGCGCGTCGCTTCGTCGGCCCCGCCTGCGTGCTCGACGTCGCCGCCGAGGTGGCGGCCGATGCCGACTTCCTGCTCACCCGCGATCGGGTGCTGGCCTGGGAGGCCGAGCACGGCCGCATCCCGCCGCGGTCGTGGGTGCTGCTCCGCAGCGACTGGAGCCGTCGTGTCGATCATGGGGGGAGGGACTTCCTCAACGTCGCCGCCGATGGTCCGCACAGCCCGGGCTTCCACCGCGGCGCGGTCGAGCTGCTGGCCCACGAGCGCGACGTCCTCGGGGTCGGCGTCGAGACCGTCGGCACCGACGCGGGCCAGGCCTTCGCCTTCGACCCGCCGTTCCCGTGTCACACCCTGATGCACGGCGCCGGCCGCTTCGGGCTGGCAAGCCTGCGCAACCTCGACCAACTGCCGCCGACCGGCGCGGTCGTCATCGCCGCCCCTCTCAAGCTCGTCGGCGGCAGCGGCAGCCCGGTGCGCGTGATCGCGCTGGCGCCCGCGCTGGTACCCAGATAACCGGCGGCGCGAGCGGCCCCTCTCTCCCCGACAACCTCTTTCTCGAGCCCGCGTTCCCGCGACTGTCCGGAGCCGCCCGAGGTACCCCATGGCGCATGGCCTCTTTGCCCGCAAGCCGTTGCGGACGCTGCTCGCGGAAGCGCGGCAGGAGGGCGAGGGACGCCTGCGGCGGGCGCTGGGCCCGGTCCACCTCACCGCGATCGGCATCGGCTCCATCCTCGGCGCCGGCATCTTCGTGACCACCGGCGCCATCGCCCGCCAGACCGCCGGCCCGGCCCTGCTGGTCTCCTACGCGGTGGCCGCGGTCGCCTGCTTCTTCGCGGCGGTGTGCTACGCCGAGTTCGCGTCGCTGGTGCCGGTGGCCGGCTCCGCCTACACCTATGCCTACGCCACCCTCGGCGAGCTTCCGGCCTGGGCGCTCGGCTGGGCGCTGGTGCTCGAGTATGGCGGCGGCGCCGCGCTGGTGGCCAACGGCTGGTCCGGCTACCTGCAGAGCGTCCTGGCTTCGTTCGGGCTCAGGCTGCCGCTCGCGATCTCCGGGCCGCCGGTGCGCTACGACCCGGCGCTCGGCCACCTGGTCGCGACCGGATCGATCGTCAACCTGCCGGCGGTGGCGATCGTCGGCGCGCTGATGGTGGTGCTGATCGCCGGCATCCGCGAGAGCGCCCGCTTCAACGCCGCCATGGTGGTGGTCAAGCTGCTCGCGGTGCTGTTCGTGGTCGGCGTCGGCGCCTTCTACGTCGACCCCCGGAACTGGCGTCCCTTCGCGCCCTACGGCTGGGGCGGCATCGGCATCTTCGGCAA
>Ga0210384_10003039_pt1 | contig 19822 bp, 14 predicted proteins | sample IncBWH2MmetaG_FD_160574 | JGI IMG/M metagenome (GOLD analysis project Ga0210384, IMG submission 160574) | Forest soil microbial communities from Barre Woods Harvard Forest LTER site, Petersham, Massachusetts, United States - Inc-BW-H-2-M | ecosystem: Environmental > Terrestrial > Soil >...
GTTTTCAGCCGAGGACTTTAGAAGAATCGGCAAATGGAAGGACGGCGCGACGACAGAGAGTCAGTGGAAGCCCAACGTGGCGTCGGTGGCCTATCTAATTTGGGAGCAGGCGGCTGAAGAGTCCCCTCACTGCCCAGAGGAGAGCAAAGTAGCAGCTTTCTTGGAGGATTGGTCTAACAGAGCGTATACGGACATATTTAAAAACGGACCGAGGAAGAAACACTTTGGGCTGTCTCGTGCAACCACACTGCTCCATTTTGTCAGCGGAGGGCGTTACCCTATCTTCGACTCGCGGGTAAAAACAGCGATCGCTCGCCTGCTCGACCACCCGGAACTACCAGGCACCATTGGCTCGTATTTGGATTCATACGTCCCACTCTTCAAGGAGCTGGCTGATCGCTGCGAAACGGAGGATTTTCGCAAGTTGGATAAGGCGCTCTTCAGCTACGGTGCGCTGGGAGAGCGTGCATTCTCAAACTGAACGACTAACGGACCTGTTTTTCCGGAGTGTTTGATTGCTTCGAGGACATCGTTTTGGCTTCCATCTACGGCACAGGCGAAGGTTGAGCGCTTTGGAATAGTTCCGCCCTTTTCGGTCGTGTAAAACGTCACGCCGGTTTCCGGACAGGTTAGCCAGGGCGTGCGACGTGTAAAAGAAGACAGTAGTTTGAATGGCGTCGGCCAAGCGATCGAGGCACTGTATAATCCATTGTTCGCGAAGTACACCGCCGGCGCGACCAATTTCGAACGAATCATCTTAGGGCAATGGAACAGCAATGTCGCGGAAATTGGTACCGAAGCGGGCGGCACGGGAACCTTGCGACCGTTGCGTCTGATCGGACAGGAAGTCCAGGTCAACGCCGCTACGTTCGCCTCTCTCGCTACATGCAATTCAACCACTGAGGGTTCCTTTAAATCGCTGTCCGATTCAACCACGAACACCTGGGGTGCCACGATCACCGGCGGCGGCTCCAACCACGTAATGGCCTATTGCGAGGGAACCAATTGGACCGTGATGGCCAAGTAAGACTCCTCTCCTCCGTAGCCAGTTATCCGAAGCACGCCACCACCATCCGGTCCCTACCAGCGGTACCGCTGATCGACCAGATAGCCCACACGTCCGTAGCACCTATTCCCGTACTTATCCTTGTGCTCGTTCAGCTTGGTACTGTGCGTGGAACGTTCAAATCGTTTTCCGCAGTAGGAGCACTCAATAATGTAGACCGTCCCGGACTTCGTGGCGCGTGCGGTCCTTGGGCGACGGCTTGTCCGCGTGCCGCGGCCGAAGTTCTGGCGGCTGAAGTATCCGTCGCCTGGTGGTTCACCAGCCTTCGAGAGCTCAACGCTGAAGCGCGGTTCAAACTTCTCTTCCAGCACCTGAATCCCCTGAATCCGGGAATTCAGGAAGGACTTGATGCCGGGACCGGAGCTTCGCCCTCCAGTGCGGTCATAGACGTAAAAGTATTCCTCTGCGTGTCCGTCTTGGCGGCGCTTGTAAACAAGCGAGTACGGTTCAACAGTTCGGGTGACGCCATCATAGGTGACGGAAAGAAGGTGCATTCCACTTCCGGCATCGAGGATCAGATTGCGCATGGGGGCCGGATAAAAGAGCCGCTCGATGCGAGGGATTACCTCTTCTCCGAACAGCTCCCGCACGCTCGCACAGAATTGCTCGAATGCCGAGTCGAAGTCGATCACGCTTTGGCGCGGGCAAATGATGTATTTGTCCCAGGCCGCCTTGAAGATCTGGACAGGAAGTCCGAGCAGAAGATTTCGCACCACACCAGGACTTCGTTCGAAGATGGTCTTCTTCAAGAACGTTGAAACGATTTCGCCGCGGTTCACCGCCAGCTCGTTGTTTATGAAGATCGCGTAAACATAGTCGTACAGGTCAAAGGAGTGCCTGCGCTGAAGCAAGCATTTGAGCTTGGCAGCGAGCATCTCCTCGAGCTTCATGCAGCGAAGTTCAGCGTGGCACTCACCCGCATCGGAATATGGATGGATCAGATTGCGGGCTTGGGTAGGCAAGTAGAGGCGATCGAACTCCCTGATATCCAGCCGAACGCTTATCGTGATCGAGTCGGGGTTGCCGTAGAAGTCCTTAAAATAGAGGCGGGCTTGATATGACTTGCTGTCCTCGTCGGCTCCACGTTTTTCCTGAACTCGGCTCTTGTCCTTCTCAAATATGATGCCCGCTGCTGCTTGAACAAAATCGCAGACGGCATCCAAATGCAGCCGCAGCGAGGTTTCATCGACAGCGGTTTGCGTGGAGAAATCTAGATCGTTTGAAAAACGGGTCAGCGGAAAATACGCCTTGCGGAACGCATTGCCGCCCTTCAGTATCAGCACATCCTTCAAGGGACTGGCGGAATAGATTCCACAGAGCAGCCATCCGAACACGTAGTCCCGTTCCACGTTCGCTGGATGGATCTCGAACTCGTCGGCCTTTGCCTCAATTTCATCTCTAGTGATCATCGATGCAGACTGTCCTGTGAGGCGCCAGTGGAAACATCGTCCCCGAGGCGCGCTTAATCAGCTACAGAATAAACCCAAAAACGAATCTGCGTCAAAATGTTGCGGCGCTTCGCTGTTTTGCTGGCGTGTCCAAGTGCTCACGCCCTGGGCTGTAATGGTAGGATGGACGATCCCGCATGAAGGAAATCAACGAGGCGGACGGGTTCGTATCCGGGGCAAACCCGCGACCAGACCTCATAAAGAGGTTCAAAAAGCTTATCAACACCCAAGGTTTGTCGGAAAGCCGGTATCAAGCCTTCTTCGAGGAGCATCCTGAATTCTTGATGCAACCGTTCCTACTCAATCACCAGTTGCACTTTGACGCCATCGTCTCTCAGTTTCGCCTCACCACCAATCTCACGGCTGATTTTTGTTATTTGACCAAGAGCACCGCGTCCTGGTGGCTGGTCTTGGTTGAAATCGAGCCGCCCGACGTTCCACTGTTCCGAGCGAACAAATTACGGCTGATCCGAACGGCGGATTTCAATGAACGGATCGCGCAGATTGAAGATTGGCGTGATGCGGTTTCGCTTAACGGCCCGCAAATAATAGCGGGGCTTGACGCGATACGGAAACCATTGACGAGAAACCCGGTCCATTTTCGGTATGTCCTAATCGTCGGGCGAGATCCAATCGGCCGGGAAGAAGAAGCGTGGCGGCGAATAGATCAACTCAACGGTTTTGACCTCCGCATTCTTACCTACGACTCTCTCCTGCGCAACTATGAAGAACGGCGTGGCAGGAGGTGCAATATCATCGGCCTCAACAAGGGCAAGGTGCGGTTCAAGAATCTCAACGTGAGGCCCGACAACATGCTGGCATACATGCCACCCAGCGATCTCCTTCTTACCGAAGATGACAAGGCTAAATTGCGGCGTTGGAAGCTATCCATCGCGCCATTTGAGGCAGGCGATGCCTTCCGCCCGAAGAATTTCAAGAAGCGCGCAGTGCGCCAAAAAGGAGAGCCGAAGAGATGGGCCGCTTCGAAAGAAATCGAGATCACATGAAGTCTGCGATGATCAGCCTCCGCCACAGGTTGAGTCATGACCCAGACGCTGATCCTCTTATCTGGCCAATCCACGGAGAGCTAGCGTGTTCGCAACGCCCACTCCGCGACCATCCTGAGTATGGAGAGAGTAATCCGCTGCCAGTGGAAGCTTTTCCGCTGATCGATTCATGGATCAAGCGAATCGTTTCCTCCGGCATCAAGAGCGTGATTTGCCTGCTCACACCCGACCAGCTAAGGCGCTACGACATCGTCTATGGTCTGCGCGGCCTGCTTGGCGCGTATCGCGACACGGGTCTTACTGTCGTCCATATTGCTGTATTCGATTCGGCTCACCCGGAGAGCACCGACGGCTGCGAGGTTCTCGGTCAAGAGACATTTGACAAGGCCTACCGGGCTTTCACCGAATTGCCGAAACCGGTACTGCTCCATTGCAGCGCGGGAATTGACAGAAGCTCTCCGGTCGCTGCGGACATCGTTCTCAGAACGAAAAAGCAATTGTTGTGGGCGCCAAGGCCTCGGAGCTTCGGAATCACATAAGTTGGCAGACTGTTGTATCACGAGGCAAACAGCAGCTACAAAATTGACTACATGCCACTTTTTGAGTGTAGATGATTTCACCCAACTAATTGATAACGCACGACTTCGTCTTCGATTAAAATAGGCCTACCCATGTCTTGGGCGCAGGGGGTCGGGCGTTCAAATCGCCCCGCCCCGACCAACAGAATCAAGCTGATGCGGCCATTCATATGGGCATGGCCAAAACTGCTGTAGATAAATTTGTAGCTGTTGCTTTCCTCAAGATTCAACAGGCGAGTTCTTTGCGTGGAGCACGGCGGAGTTTCATCGAGAGAAGAAAACCCGCATGGACAAGGGGAGACTAGTACTCCTGACCAACCAAGGGGCCTCCCTAAGTCATTGTAGCGCTGGACGTTATTCGTAATTCGTGCTATACTACCTGTAGTAGATGTTCTTCCGCTCGCGGAAGCACCCTCCGGGACAGCCCCAAAAATCAGGGCCGCCCGACGAAACACAAACCAAAAAACAATAAAACCAAGAACCACCCCTATGTCCGCACGACCCGCTCCGCCTACGGCAGAGGAGATTGGAACGCTCGTTCCGATCGGGCGGATTGCCAAGGACACGCCGTACTCCGCAGACTTTCTGCGGCAGCTCGCCCGCTCCGGCAAACTCCGCGCTTATAAACTTCACCGCGACTGGCTGACCACGCCCGCCGCAGTCCACACCTACCTCAAGAGCCAGACCAAACGCCACGAAAAAGCCTTGAGCCTGCTGCAAGCAGCAGAAAAGGCCTTCTTGGCTGTCGCGCTGCTCGTCATTGTCTTGTCAGCCACACCCCAAGCCCACGCCCAAGGTCTGAGTAACCCGCCACCCAGCACAACATCGGCAATACTGCACAACCTCATATCAGGCTGGCAGCAATTCGCGGCCTTCTATAGCCAGGAGTTCTCAGCCGTTGGCGCGAAAACCAACCAAGCCCTGCTTTCATTCGGCCAAGCCCTGCTGGGCAAAACCACAGAAGAATATCTGGCCGACGCACCCGCCCCGCGCTTAGCTCTCGCAAAACAATCCATCCGTCCGCGAGACCTCTCCGAAAGCGCCCCAGCATCGGCCGCATCAGAAGCATCGCCCCAAGTCCTCGGCATCAGCACAAACCAGAGCAGTGCGGCGCCGCAAAACAATCAAGCAAGTTCAACAACGCAAATCCAAACTCTCGTTGGCCAAACTTTCCGAACTATGCTCGCCCAAGGTTTGCTGACCGGCCCGCAAGGACCGCCAGGCCCAAGCGGACTAACTGCCGGCTTCAGCGGCCCTAATGGTATGGTCAACAATGACAACGGCAAGACTACCTCTGTAATTGGCGGCACACCGATTGTCTCTTACTTTCCTCCCAATCAAGCCAGCGGCTACACAGGGGGCTCAATCGCCGGGTTCACCAGCCTCTCGGGTTCCAGCTTTACTGCTGACAATGCCACGGTCAACAGCAGTTTAACCGTTAAGGGCAATACCACGGTTGCCGGCCAGGTTAACGCTGGCGGTTATATGCTGAACGGTGCTCCTTTCACCGGCGGAGGATCTTCCCAATGGACCACTGCCACGGGCACAAGCGATGTTTTTTATAACATCGGCAACGTCGGCATTGGCACCACGACTCCTTCTCACACCCTGACCGTCTCCGGCAATACGCGGATCACTGGTCAAGCAACTATTGGTCCGGATGAGAGCACTTTGAATCCATTTATTCGGGGTTATGTCGGCCACAGCCAAGCTCTTATAGCTTCCCCGGATACGAATAATGACACAGGCCTAGGTGTGGAAATGATGAGCAATAGTAGTTCTAAACAAGCAATCTACGGCGTGATCTACGGTGGTGGGTCAGCTGTGGAAGGAGATGCGTATGCCAATGCAGATGGTCAGACAGCCAGAGGCATTATCGGGACTGCTGGCGCGGATGGGAACATCACTGCGAGTGCGGCTTATTCGCTTCTTGCTAGTAATGGGTTCACAAGTAACGGAGCTGTTATTACCAACTACGTTGGACTCGGAGTGCAGGATATTACTGCCGGCACCAACAACTGGGCCATCAAGACCGGTCTAGGCAAAGTGGAGCTTGGGGATACTTTGTCGGTGACGGGCACAACAACTCTTTCTAACCTCACCATCACCGGCACCTGTACGGGATGTGGGGGAGGAGGCGGAACTCCGGGAGGCGCGAACGGACAGATTCAGTTCAACAATAACGGGGCGTTCGGGGCGAGCGCAGACTTCACGTGGGATGCTGTAAATGGTCTGCGAGTCCAAGGTAACGGAACTAACGGCTTTGCCTCAGCAATCGAATCCGAGTTGGTTATGGGTGGGGATAACGCCACGGCTATGGTGGCGTATCTTCAGGCGAATGCAAACGGGCACATTGCCACGGATTTTGCTGGTGCTTATATAGACACACCTGTTTTAAGTGGAGGATCAGCAACCAATTTCTATGGCCTATGGGTGCAGGATCAAACCGGAGCCACCAATAACTACGCCATCAAGACGGGGTTGGGCAACGTTGACTTTGGCGATGCAGTCAGAGCCCGTTCTACCCTGACCGTTGGTCCGAATGAGAGCATGTTGGACCCACTGATTCAAGGTTACGTTCCAGGGGTTGTTCATGTCACTAATGATCGAAATATCACATCAATAACCCAAGGTATTGGGGTAGAGGTTCAGAATGGCCAAGCTGTTTACGGGGTGTCCCTAAATGCGAATGATGGAGCATTAGAGGGAGATGGGCTGACCAATCAAAGCGGTCAACAGGCCACCGGCATAACCGCTCTTACGAGGGCAGATGGAGGGGTAACTGTTCCTTCTCTAGTTGGATTTCACGCCTACGGCCCGCAATTGACAAATGGGGCTGCTGCCACGAATGCTATCGGTTTATCAATAGATGATATCACTGGCGCCACCAACAACTACGCCATCAAAACAGGATTAGGGTTAGCGCAATTTGGGGACCAATCTTTGCTCGATCCGGTGTTGCAGAACTATACGGGTGCTAAGGGCGAACTCGTTGCGGTAAACGCGGCAAATGGTTCGGGAGTGGGGATTACAGTCTCCGGAGGGGCGAGCCCCGCCCTGTATGTAGCCAGCCTTGCTCAAAGGGGCATTGAAAGCGATGTCTTTGCCGCAGCTAATGGCCAATCCTACCAAGCTATGAATCTATACACTAATGCGAACGGCTTTTCGGCGCAGAATTTTACAGGGCTTTATGTGCAGAGTTTTGATGCTTCAGGCGGAGGCGGGGCGGTTAACAATTACGGCATTCAAATTCAGGATCAAACCGCAGGAACTAACAACTGGGCAATTAAGACGGGGTCGGGGAAGGTAGAGTTTGGAGATGGCGTGCTTATCAATGTTAATCCAAGTGTCAGTGGGAATCCTGGGCTTGCCATCCAGAATGATGGTGCTAATAACACAGCCTATTTCCAGACTACCGCAGGCGGTGATTGGGCATCGGGCGCGGGTCTTCTTATCAATATGAATGCGAATGGGCACAATCTGGACCAAATGAATGCCTTGATTATAACTCCTACCTTGAGTGGTGGCTCGGCAAATGTGGCTCGTGGAATTTTGGTAAACGACGTGCCTCCTGGAACTTTAGGTAGCTGGGCTATCCAGACTGGTCTTGGCACAGTTTCATTTGGCGATAATGTTGGAATCGGTACCACCACCCCCACTCTTGGCCCACTGGTCATGGCCAGCGGAGCGTATGTTACAGCTGGGGGCACCTGGACCAATGCATCTGACCGAAACCTCAAGGAGAATTTTGCCACGGTCACTCCTGCGGATATCCTTCAAAAAATTGACGGCCTGCTCATACAGCAGTGGAACTATAAGGCAGAAAGCGCTACCACCACCCACATAGGTCCGGTAGCCCAAGATTTTTATGCTGCTTTCCATCTTGGTGGAAACAGCGGCAAGTCCTCCATTTCCACCATTGACCCCGCAGGCGTGGCCCTGCTTGGCATTCAAGCCCTTGATCAAAAAGTCACCGCCTTGCAAGGCAGCCTCACCAGCAACGCCACGACCGGTCGCCTCTCTGTCTACTTGCCGAGTAACTTCTCCGGCGATTCTGTGGGCGAAGCCAAAATCCTTACCGGCCAACGCTCCGTCCGCGTGACTTTCACCGAGCCATACCAATACCAACCCATCGTTACCCTCACCCCCGAAGACCAAACCGCCTCGGGTGAATTCGTCACCGACCGCGACGCAAGCGGATTCTCAATCCGCGTCCCCACCCCAGTGACTTCTCCCCTGAACTTCGCCTGGCACGCCTTCGCCTCCGCCGCCGAGCAACTCACAGTCTCCGACGGGAGCACCGCTGCCATACCGCTCATCCTGGCGACCAACCCGCAGCTCCCTGCGCCAGTCATTGCCGTGCCAGTCGTGACCGACCCCGCGGCCACGACGACGCCACCGGATTTCAGCGCACCAACCACACCGACCAGCGGTTCCACCTCTTCCACGCCCCCTGCGGTCCTCGGAGCCTCAACAACCACTCCGCCAACCACAGCACCTGACAGCGCAGGAGCTTCGGCGAGCGCTGGACCAGCATCTGCGTCCACTACGCAGAATTGAACATCTGGATTGCAGAGATAACAACCATTCCCTCGCAGGGAATGGTTGTTTTATTCTGTGGGCCGAATGGATTCTCGTTCCCAGTGACGGAGGCAATCCTTTGCTGGTACTTGCTGAACAGTTGGAACTAGCCCTTCTTCGCTGCTTCTTTCTTTCTTCTTGCCCAATATGCTTTCATTCGTGCTGCCTGAGCTTTCCTTTGGGCAGCCGTCCGGCGTTTCCGCCCTTTCTCAGGACGCGGAGCGGCGGCCGCCAGGGGGTTCTTGGGAGGACGACCTCGGCTTTTGGCAGGCCCCTGAAGAACTTCGATCGCGTGGTTCAGCCTATCGCGTTCAGCTACAAGGAGCGCGACGATGTGTTCAGTTGGCATACGAGGCTGATAGTAGCATCACTCTGTGCGAGGCGGCAAGAGACCTCACGGCGAATGTACTCTTATCCTGGCAGCGTTACGTGCCGGTCCAGAATCACCTGTCAATGGATCACCTCGTTTCTAAGGATCGGCTGGCTAAGGATTCTCCGAGCACGGATTGCCGTGGTGCTGCCATAGGCGGTAAACTAGGCCGACCAAGAACACCAGGAGCTGCGATGGCCATCGAGGAAACCCAGTCGAGCCGCTAGACTGCGGAGTCCGCCTTTGCTAGTCGATGCAGCACGGCGTGGAGACCTTCGAATGAAATTAAGAAGAGTGCGAATCGAGAATCACCGATCTATAGTCGACAGTGGAACGGTCGATATCGAGGATGGGGTTACAGTGTTGATCGGCAAGAATGAGCAGGGAAAGAGTAACTTTCTTAGGGCGATCAGGGCGTTCAACGCGGACCAACGGTTCAGCCCCAATGATCTGCCGAACCATTTACGCCCTGCGCTCGAAGACCGCGCGCCTGCCGACATTCCCATAGTGACGCTCTGGTTCGCATTGGAACTTGAGGAGCGAAAAAAGTTGGCTGGAGTCGTTCGGGATATCGACTCAGTCACCGAGCTTAAATCCATCAAGGACTACGGCAACAACTATCATTTTTCGGTTGTTAAAATCGACGGAGCCGAAGAACCACTGAAGTACTCGGGTCCAGACGTGTCGGCTCCGATCGGACAAATCAAGAAGATTGTTGAAGATCTTCGAGCAAAGCTTCACGCGCACGCTCTACGTTTGCCGACATTTGCCGCGAACGATGACAAAATCGATCAACTCACTTCAGGCTTGCTCGATGCGAATCTCGCCGATGCTGGCGAAGTGGACAACCTGATCAAGACATTCACCACCTCGATTAAGGTACTCACTGGACCGGATCAACCAATTCTCGATGACATCACGGCGGCAACTACCGAGCTCGAAGGACCGAGGGAGGCGATCAAGATTCAATATCAAGCCGATCAATCACGGCCACTGCGACAGTCGCTACCGCACTTTATTTTACATAGTACAAAGGCAGATCATATCCCGAATGAAGTGAACGTTGCGGACTTTGTTAAAGACCCCGATGGAACATCCAAGGGAATGTCCAATCTGTGCCGGGCTGCCGGACTGACTGTGCAGAAGATCCGCGAACTTGCCGCGACCAGCGATACGGCACAACGTGAGGCCTATGAGGATCACTATAAGGGCACGATATCTGGCGGCTTGAACGAGTTTTGGCGTCAGGCCGCGTACAATGTCCACTTTCGAATTGAGAAGGAAAGGTTGTCGGTTTCGATAAGCGATGGAACGTACACACAGAGGATTCCGCCTTCGGACCGTAGCGAAGGATTTCAATGGTATCTCTCTTTTTACGCGACACTATTGAACGACGTGGGCGTGTCGAACCAAACGCTCCTCCTGCTTGATAATCCGGGGCTTGAGCTACATCTTGATGGGCAGCGCGACATAAAGCGTTTTCTTGAAGAGAAGGTCGCCCTCGATTCCCAGGTGGTATACGTTACGCATTCTCCCGCGATGATTGAGCCGTTCAATCTCAAGCAAGTTCGTACAGTGGACCTGCAGGCCAATCAGAAGGGAACCGTGGTTAGAAACTTTGTAGTTAAGACCGACGGCGACATCGATCTCTTAGAGCCGGTGCGTGCCGCGATTGGAATGAGCCTAGTATCGAGCCTCGTGCTCAACGAATGGAACATTTTGGTTGAAGGGGCGGCCGATAAGCCGATCGTCGAAGGCATGTTCGTCAGTCACTACAACGAGCTGCAAGCCAAAATCGTGATCAATGGCAGTTTGTCGGAGAGCAAGGATGCGTTTTTAGCGCAGTTTTATAACCGTACGGGGCTGCCGTACGCTGTGCTGCTCGATGCCGACAGCGGAGGACGTGACTTGTTCAACGAACTAACCCGACTCGGGATTCCGCAGGACCGAATCATAAAGCTTGAGGCAATCTTTACCGACAGAAATACTGACTTTTCTCTTGAAGATATTCTCAGTTCCGAATTCTACCATCAGGCCGTGCTGGAGGCGTATCCCTCGAAGCCTGTTGAGCGACCCACCAAGGCGAATAAGAAATGCACTACGCTTTATGAGGAGGCTTTCAAGCAAGTTCACGGCATCGGATTCAACAAGAGGCGAGCAGGGGACGCTGTCAAAAAACTGCTCGGCGAGAAGCGCGAGGATGAGGAGACTCGAAACGCCCTTGGGATTCTCAGCACGGCGATTATCGACAGATTGAAGGCCCAGGTGCCGCAAACCCCAGTTCCACACGATCCAGGAGACGGAATAGCGGCGGCTACGCAAGTACCAGAGTGAAGTCACTGAAGCGGAATGCCGTTCAACTTTCCCCTCCGCCGGATTGCGACCACAACGCCTTCAGGCCATCTCCGCCGGGGACACCCGCTTAGATATGAGGAAAACGCGGAATCGGCGTTCAGCGGAGGAATGAAAATGCTCGTGCGGTCCTCCCGTGCGCGGGCGATAGCAGGTCACTTCTACGAAATGCGTCTGATTCGTCAAACTGACGTGACTTCACGGGAGTAATCTCCCACAACGCCGTATCCGGCCCGCGAGCGGGACACGCCGACTCCTCGACCTTGTTGCCATAACGAGCGAGATCGGGCAAAATGTTTCACAGCACCGATACTTACTAAGTTATGACGGCTAATCTGACACGTGAGGACATGGTCGGCCAGGTGGGGCTGGTGGTGCCGGTGTACTATCGGGAACAGGTGCCGGACGACGTGTGCGAGAACCTGCTGCGGACGACCCTGGCAGGATACGCGGGGTGCCTGCAGCCCCAGCACATAGTGCTGGTGGTGGATGGTGCGCAGCGGCTGACGGGGCTCGCCGAGCGGCTGAGCAGCGAGTTGGCCTGCGGGGCGTTCCGCGTCAAGACGCTCCGTGTGAATCAGGGTAAGGGTGGTGCGCTGGTGGTCGGTTGGGAGGAGCTTCTCGCGGACGAAGCGCTCAAGTTCATCGCGGTCCGCGACGCTGACGGCGACCATTTTCTCGATGATCTGCCCCACCTTTTCCGTCTCGGCGAGCAGATCGTCGAGGACACAGGCTCCGCTTCCGTTGTGATCATTGGCCGTCGCACGGCCGTTCACCCGTCCCTCGGCTGGCGGCGTGGGGAGTGCGAGTTGGCAGTGAATGCCATCCTCGTCGAAGCACTCCAGTTCTCGCTGGCGAGCCGCGGCCGGGTGCTCCCGCGGCAGTATTGGGCGGCGGATGTACTCGACCTCCAGAGCGGCTACAAGCTCTACTCCCGCGCGGCGTGCGCCGTGGCGACGAGCGCCCTGCGGAAAGCGGAGCAGGAGGGTTCGAAGTTTCAGCCGCTTCGGTATGGAATGGAGCTGATCCCCTTTGCTGCCATCTGCGCGGCCGGTGGCATCGCGGGGGAGGCGCCGCGCTACAAGGAATATCACACTCAGCCCGTCACGAACTACGGCGATGTGGACTGGGGATCCTTATTCGGCGATCCATTGGCGTGGACGCTGCACACGCTCTCCATCGACCCGGTCGCCGCCTGCCAGTTTTTCGACAACGCCCTCGCCCGCAGCTTGATGATGACTGACCCCGCCGGCCGGCGCGATCTCCTCACTCTCCGCGGCCACACGCTGGAGAAGCTGGCGGCTCTCTGGGGCACTCCATTGGGCCAGCTGCCGGAGCCGCAGACGCGGCGGTTCTTATGAGGTCGAAGGCGTTCTGAGGATAGAGAGCAGGCGGAGCAGGGCGAACGCGAGGCTCACGATTACTTGGTTGCGTTACGCCCGACGCGTAGATGTGGACTGCGACGCTGTTCTGGAGTCTCAATCTGGGAAGCTTGTCCGTGCAGCGCCGATCCCTCCCGTGAAACGCCGGTCACGTCAGCGCGATTGCGCCCCTCGCGTTGCTAGCGGGACGCGGACTTCACGGGAGTGATCTACTAGACTAGAACGCTGATCCCGATTAAAGATGTAGGTTGTCTGTCAGATCCATCAGCCCGCGAGGATGCTGCTTGGGGTTGTAAACAGACACGTCAGCGCAGGCGCTACGCCACAACGATCTGCCCGCTTCGTGCTGTCCGCTTCGTGCTGCCCCTTTAGCTCCGGCTTCTGATATCATCCGTCTCAAGAGAGTCTTGACTATGTGCAGATCCGTGGCATCTTTACTAGCTGTTGCCGTGCTTATGGCGGCTCATCCCCAAGTCGCTCCGCCCAGCGGTCCGTCCGAACCCAAGAAGAGCGAGCTGGCATTCCTGAACCTAGAATCCCTTGCGTCGGTAGTGAGGAACGCTGTCGACCGGACCCGCCAGCGTACGCCCGCCGATTCGCATGCGAAGGCCCCGCCGACCGCGCAAACAGAGCGCCAGCAATACGTCGCTCTCTATCGAGCGCTCACGAAGCTTCAGAGGACGCGAGCCTCCTACAACGCCGCGCTTCGACTCTACGTTGCTGGGGTGAAAAACCATTTGCCCCCGAGCAAACAAAACGAGCGTCACGATGCTCTGGTAGACCAAGTGCGAGAGTTAAGGACAAACCTCGATTCGCTAACCGCGGCCTTCGATCCACTGAAACTTTCGCTTGACTACCACGCACCGGAGGTCAGTGCGTTGATCGACGAGTTTGTCGGCGGCAAGCAAGCGCGTGTAGCTTCCCTGGGCGTAGTCGACACGCTCACCCTGCCCGAGTTAGACCAGCTTCAAAGCCAGGCGACAAGTAACGGAAAGACCTTAGATTCTGGGATTAAAAAGCTCCTAATATTCATAACAGGAAAATACCCTGACATTGATAAAGCTGCCTGATGTCGATCAGTGACGAGTTGTCAGATCCCAAATTCCTGACAGCCTTAGTTGGCGGCGCCTTTGGGATCGCTTCCACCGTGATTCCAATACTCGACAGATGGGTCAGGGACCGTACTGCCAAGGAGAGAATCTCGCAGGACCTCGAACAGCTCACAAAAAGAGTTGCCTTTTGGGACGCTTGGTTCAAGGCTGGGACGATGGTTACCGCTCCTGACGAGCTGAGCCGTATGAAGGCGACGGTCCAGCGCGAGCTCGAGGAACTGGCCGTAGTCTATAGCTCACAACCTCTATTAGCGGCCAGAGCCACGTTTGCTGCCGTCCAAATAGTGCCTAAGTCTGCGATCCGACGCCTGTTTCTGATTTACGCACCGAAACGACAAATCGCTTGGATCCCGAGGGTATTCTTTTACGTCTTTTCCGCCTATTTTCTTGCAGCGGTCGCAGTACTGCCGAAGACCGGCGGCATTGACGACCCGCTGGTATGGGCGTTGCTGTTATTGCTTGTTTCGTTTTCATGGTTGTTCAGATATTTGTCTCTGCGCATGCAAGGTCCGCTCGGTCAGGCGTGAGCGCCTACCCTGAAGTACGAGGCTTTGAGCTTGAAATCCCTGGTCCGCGGTCCCGTTCTAGCTTTGTAGCCTCGCGCCGATTCGAATCGATCCTGATAAACGCCGTTCACTGAAACCGATCGCGACCACAATGCCCAACGAACCGAGCCCGGCCTCTGGGGATAACTTGGCCGGTGGTTACAACAATCCAGGGCATCGTGACCGCCGGGCATGTCCGAGGTGAATTAGATCTTGGCTATGAGGAGTGCCGGATTGCGACCACAACGCTCTGATGTTGTGGTCGCAATCCGGCACTCTTCTCAAGCCGCAGAGGGAGAGATCGAGTGACATCCGGGCTCGTTGGGCCGAAGATTAATCTGTGCGTGACTCGGGATTGCCCGGCTCAGACCGGACATATCTAAGGCTTTGAATCCGCATAAACTGGCGCTACCCCGTGCGCCCGAGCGCGGGTTTGCCAAGCGCCACAAACGAGCGTATACTTCCCATACAGGGTGATCGCTACGGCCGTCCGCGGAGCGGGTCCGCACGATCGCCATTTGGAGCAAGTATATGTCCATCGAAACCCAGCTAGAGAATCAAGTTGTATCCGCGGTGCGCACCGTGTTGTCTTCAGACGACTCGGCTCATAGTATCGAACACCTGGATGAAGTCTGGCGCCTAGCGAAATGGCTTATGCAAAGCACGCCCGCGCGCCACCGGATTGTCGTCGCAGCAGCATATTGCCACGATCTGAAGTCCCGCGGTGAGGTGGGCTTCTCGAAGGCTGTGGATTCGTCCGTTGAACATTCGTTTCCTCTATTAAAAGAACTTGGTTACACAGACGAGGAAATAGCTACGGTTGGCCAATGTATTTATGAAGGTTCCTGGGAGTACTATGTGAAAGGTCGCCGACCCTCAATGGCAGAGGCCGTGATTCTCCGTGATGCAGACTGGCTTGAAGCAATGGGAGCGCACGGGGTTGCGCGCGTTTTCGCGTTCGCGGGCCGCTATTGTTTGCCCATCGCCTATCTCGATCTAGATCCCGATCAACCGGTTCGCTTACCAACTCCTGAGAAAGGGCCGAATCCGCCTTTCGATCATTTTTACTCGAAGCTTCTGTGGTTAAGGGATAACCTCATAACCACAGAAGCGCGGAAAGAAGGGGAGCGCCGACATGCATTTCTGGTTCACTTTCTCAAAGAGTATGGTCTGGAAGTTATTCGCACAACAGATCCTACAGGGCCAAACAAGAATGGGAAATCGTAAGCGGATATTACATTAGTATCTTCGTCGAAAATGTTGCTTCAGAGTATTGAACACACCATACAAGAGTACTTATCACGCTTTGATAGCGACGCCGCTATTCTGACGGATCTTACGATGTTAATACAGGATGGCGTCAACATAACATCACGCAAAGAATTCCGGGGGCATGTCACGTGTGGTGCGATTCTCTTCGAGCCTGATGGCAGCATCCTCATGGTTCACCATCGCGCCCTTGGTAAATGGTTTCTACCAGGGGGACACATCGAGGGCACTGACGAATGCCTGAGAGACGCAGCAATTCGCGAGTTAATTGAGGAGACCGACATCAAACAGTCAGATCTTGTGCCCTTCAATAGCTGGGTGGATAGGGAGCCGTTTGACGTTGATCGTCACATTATCCCAGCGAACGTGAATCGTAATGAGCCTGCTCATATACATTGGGATTTTCGTTATATCTTTCAGGCGAACTCGCAAGTCGGCAAGATACAACTTGCGGAAATCATGGACTGGAAGTACTTGAAGACCGAAGCCCTCCCGCCTACGCTAAGGGATCGCATTCGGTCTAGACTGAGCGATTAGCACTGGCGCTCGCCAGTTGGGACTCATTTTGAGCCGCCAGCATGTGTGGCGTTTGCCGGTGTAGCAGCTTCCCTCACGTGAAAACTAGTCGGTCAACGGGAAGAAGCACTGTTCGAAAATGTCGGCAACAATGCCTTCGTCCTCTCGCGTCAATCCTTGAATACTCCCCGGCGGAATATCTCTTGATACGATCTGGCGAATTCCGATCAGAATAGCCGCCTGAACGAGATGAATGTACGGTCGTACCTCGGCGCCGTGCAAGAAGTTCACGGCGTTACCATTGTTCGCCAAAAAGAAGTGCTGAGCACCGGATGAGTACCTGGTAAGCGCAAATCCGGCCTCCGAGCTCTGATAGGCGGCGAGCCCCGATAAGTCCAATTCATCGTCGGCCGAGGTTGCGGAAAACACGACTGCTCCGGGCCTGATTAGCGAGAAATCTGTACCCGTCAATGCTTTGTTTCCTGTGGCACAAAAAACCAAATCGCATTCTCGCAGTCCATGCGACTTGGTAGCTACAAGAAAATCCTTACATCTCGCATACAGCCGCTGGTGTGAATCGAGATCCCATATCGTAACATTCAAGCCCCGATTCTTTAAATTGTGTGCAATGCTCTGGCCAATTTTTCCAAACCCAATGACATAGGGGCGCTTCCCAATAAGCGTGGTTCCAGCGTTTCGCACGATCGCTTCTGCAGAGTAAATGATTGCCTGACCCACCCATCTATCTTCATAGCGCTTGGACAGGCTCCTTGCCACGGATGCGATTTGGACACTGTGGGATGGCACCGCTGCGTACTTCTGGTGTCCGTTTTCGGTGTCCTCGACGACGCCAAGGAGCCTGTCGCCTAGGGCCTCGTGCAAACAACCTAGAGCGCCGGCAAAGTAGCCTCCGACGTCCAAAATTATGACGTTTTCCGTTCCCAATGTAGGCAAAAGCGATGACTGAAGGTATTCCGACGCGACAAGAGTCTTCCGGTCAACGTGTAGGACACGATGCGAAGCTTGAACTCTGGATAGCGTTTGGTGATCAATTGATCGTGGCTTTGCTACTACGGCGGCGATTCGTCCGATTGACGATAATGCTTCTAACAACGGCAACAGCGTTGGAAGGACGTGCGCAACAATGATAAACGCTCCACGGAACGGGGGGATCCTTTCAGTTACAGCTGAAAAGAAGCGCCTTGTGGCATCCATTTGAAGAAATGGTGGCGTGAGATCACTCGCAAGATGTGACGGGGATCCCGGCAACCACCCGGCTTCTGCTGCCGGACCCTTTCTTTGCGAACGCGAGTCTGGATTCGGCTTACTCCGTCCCACGACGCTGCGGGGATTCGGTGTCCTCATAGACCCTCGCTACGCTGCTCGTAACGCGGAGAACCGCGACTATCTCGGATCCGAGTAGCGTGCTTCTATCATATCATTCGCGCATATGATCCAGAGACCATGAGATGCTCGGCGCGGACAACAGACCGTTGCAAAGGGCACGGATTATCGTAGCGTCTTTGAGATCGGCAATTCGATCAGGTCCGCAGCACCGCGTTTCTTGAGATCGGGAATCAACACGTTAAGGCATGACCTCTGTACAACAGTCTCCACACGATAAAATGTGGAATCGAAAACACACAGAACTGTTGGTGATGTCGTCGGCGGGAGTCTCGCAATTACTTCGTCTAGTTTTCCGCTCGGGACGTTCATCTTCAGCAAGACCCTTTCTCGGGCATCGAGAACACTTCCAAGCAACATCGCAATCTCGCCAATGGCGCTAGATTTTTCCGGATCGGTCCAGGCAACGTCGTTGGCTATTAACTTCAAGGAACAGGGGCTCAGCGTATCAAGAATGACTAACCCAGCTTCCTGAAGCGTGGATCCTGTTTCGGTCAATTCAACTATCGCATCCGCAATCTCGGGAACCTTTGCTTCAGTGGCCCCGTGCGAGAAGGAGATCTGCGCCTTAATTCCTTTCCCCGAAAAGTAATCATCTGCCAAGTTGGGGAACTCAGTGGAGACCCTGACCCCATTGGGGAGTTCGCCCGCGGACTGGATCCCGAGGTTGCCTGCCACGGCAAGGACGATCCGCGGCACGCCACCGGCGCGTCCTGTAGGCCCTAGGTCAAGTACTTCGACGACCGTTGCCCTTGCTTCCCGCACCGAATGGGCTCCACATAAACCGATATCGAATTGTCCCTTCTCGACCGCTCCAGGTATCTCCGCGGGTCGCAAGAACTTGACCTTCGCGATCCTCGGGTCATCAATCGCGGCGCTGTAGCTACGAGAGTTGCGGCGAACCACGGGTAACCCCGCTTCCTCGAATAACTTGATCGTGCTAGGCTCGAAGGTCCCATTTGGGAGAATCAGGTTAAGCAAACGATAGCCTCCTATGGCTAATCGGTCTTTCGATGCCGGTGAGCCGCACGGCATTACCTCACGGCAATCACCATACGATCTTAGCGGGTTTCTGGCCGCTCGATGAAGGAGAAACAAGGCGGTTGACGGAACGGACTTGTCGCCATCACTTCAGCGTGCCCTCCCGTGCCAATATTGATGGATGAGACAGCGCCCCTGGCGATAATTACAGAACCGGGGGCAAGGAGAATCGTGAGCAAAGGCAAGATTGCGTGCCGCCGACCAGCACGAAATCTCCCTCGGATCGCGGAGGTTCGGGCAGGTTGTGCCGACCTGAAAGGTCTCTACTACGAGATCACCGGCTACATGGAGAGCGGACCGGTAATCCGGCTACTGCCCTGGGTCGAACCGAAGCAAAGACTTCACACGATTCTCGCCATTACAGACGACCAATCAGCCGACAGCATCAGGCTACAACAGGCAGAAGAGGAATTGCGGCAGGTGCTAAATCAGTACGTGTGCATACTGTATGAAGGTGTGAAGGGGCCATCCAAGAACCCAGCGATACTGAACGCGGAGAAGGTTCGAACATTGCTCACAGAGTGCGGTCTGGCCTCGTAACCCCCGCGAATTCGGCGTGAGCGGGATAGTAGGCGGCCTTGTTGTTGGCGTTATTTTCTACGTCATATACCGTGGAAGCAAGACCCAGGACATGGAGTTGTCCTCAGCGGCGGCGCGCATTATCGTTAGCGTTCTGGGTGACGATATGCTACCCGCGAAACAATTTATTGAAGCTACGCTTGCGGCGAAGAATAGTAGATACCTTACGCCGCGGCTCGGCGACACGATGGCTCGAGGCGCGTAGCTTCTCGGAAGGCCTCAAACGAGGGGCTTTTGGTTGCGGCTTCGGCGCAGTAGTCAGTAACCCCTTTCGACTTGCTGTGGGAGGGTATCCACCTTGAACCCTAAAACTCTGCGCCGCGGTCCACTTTTCCCACCTTTACGGCACAAGCCTGGTTCGGTATGCTTCCGACACTATGAAAGTGCAAGAAGCCTATCCTTTGTTTTTGGCCTACGGCCGGGCAGAACGGCAGTATGCTCAGCAGACCTTGGTCAAGCTGAAGGACTGTTTTAATGCGTGGATCCTGCCTTGCCTCGGAGAGAAGGACTTGGAAGATCTGGCCCGTTCCGACCTGATCCTCTTCCGCTCCGAATTCGTCGATGCCAAGTTG
>Ga0210384_10003040_pt1 | contig 19821 bp, 18 predicted proteins | sample IncBWH2MmetaG_FD_160574 | JGI IMG/M metagenome (GOLD analysis project Ga0210384, IMG submission 160574) | Forest soil microbial communities from Barre Woods Harvard Forest LTER site, Petersham, Massachusetts, United States - Inc-BW-H-2-M | ecosystem: Environmental > Terrestrial > Soil >...
TGCGCGAGTCTCGTGCTAGTGTCTAACTGTAAGCGGGGGCGGCGAAATTGCGTGCCCGGGGCTTTCTTGTGATCTAGCATGGTCCGTGGTCAATCGTCACCGCAGTCGAGGGCATTGCTTTTCAAATCGACGCTTTCAGGCCGAAGATCCTTTTGCCTGCTAACCCTATGGGCGCTTCGGAAAAAACACAACACGCCATTCGGCGCAGCACGCGGCTGCCGCTGGAAGTTCCGGTGCTCGTGACCAGCCTCGACGCCGCTGTGCCATTTTCCGAGCAGTGCAATACCACCCTGGTGAACGCGCACGGATGTGGGCTGATCGCTCCGCGGGCGCTCGCGCACGGCATTCAGGTCCGCCTGGAAATCGTTTCGGCAAAACGGCACACCACGGCGCGAGTGGCGGAGGTGGTTCCACTCGGCGGTGATCCCGAGACCTGGCTGGTCGGCCTGGAACTCGAGGTCCCTGGCAACTTCTGGGGAATCGAGTATGCGCCGACGGATTGGAGGATCGAAGAGATCCCACCGCCCGCCGCAGAGCAGCCGCGGTTGGATCACGAGCCGTCCGCAACGGCGAAGCCGGCTCGATCGCGACGCTGGCGCCTGACCGATATCAGCGCGGGCGCTTGCTACCTCGAGACAGCCGCGCCGTTTCCCACCGATACTCCGGTGGTGCTGAGCATTCGGGAGTCGAACGCGGAGTGTCTCCTGGAGGGAGTGGTGCGGGTGTCCCATGCGCAAACGGGAATGGGAGTCGAGTTCACGGAGGTGCAAGGGCAAGATCAGCGGGCGCGGGTGGGGGAACTGATCGGCAGGCTGATGAGCAATCGCGAGGTTCCGCGAATTTTCGTCGGACGGAAAGAAGGCCAGCGTGCGGCGCCGAATCCCGCGCCCGACCCCGCGCAGAACGCCGAATCGCCCGACCCGCTCCTGGAGCTAGTTCGATCGGGAGCGTCGCTGACCATGGAGCAGTTTCTGAACGATTTGCGCGCGCAGCGGCTCGGCAAGCGCCGCGACCCGCGGATCGATCTGGCGTTGCCGGTACTGCTGACCGGGACCGACGTCAGCGGTCGCCCTCTGGATCAAAGAGTGATGACGGTCAATATCAGCCGGCGCGGAGCGCTGTTGGATGGCATCCACGGAATGCTTGAGTCGGGCAACAAACTTTCACTTGCCCGCTTACACAAGAAAGAGCAGTTTCGAGTCGCGTGGGTAGGAGGGAAAGACACTCCGGCAGCAGGTCAGATCGGGGTGGCCGCGGTCGATCCGAATACGTCGTTTTGGGATGAGGTGCTGGAAGCGACGGCGCAGTCAGGGCTGGAGGCAGCCAGTCTTCGCGGGAACGACGGCGGGAGCGAACCCGGAAACGGCGGGACGGGGCATTAAGCCGCTGAGAGTGACGTCGGCCGGACGCCGCGAGTTTTTCAGCAATCTGTCCGCGGCGCTGGAAATGCTACACTGCCTCGCCGGAGGATTTCGTGTCAGACGAATTCGGGCCATCTGAACTGGAAAAGAAACGCGACCGAGCACTGGGGATAGGCGCGAGAATCACGCGCCGGGATTTTCTGAACGGGGTGGCACTGACGGTGGGAGCTTCCATCGTTCCTGGCATTATTCCGCCTGAAATGTGGGCTGCCGCAGCCGCCGATCTGGAAGCGCAGGACGTCGCAGGTTACTACCCTCCCAGCAAGACCGGCTTGCGCGGAAGTCATGCGGGTTCGTTCGAAACCATGCACAAAGTCCGCGACGCCGCCTTCTGGGACGATGCTCCCAAGGCGGTGGACACTGGCGAATCGTACGATCTGGTGATCGTGGGCGGAGGCATCAGCGGACTCGCTGCGGCCCACTATTTCCGCAAGGCTGCGGGCGACAAGGCGCGCATCCTGATTTTAGAGAACCACGATGACTTTGGTGGACACGCCAAGCGCAACGAATTCCGCGCAGGCGACCGCACGATTCTGGGATTCGGCGGCACGTATTCCATTGAAAGCCCGTGGCCTTATAGCGCAGTCGCGAAGTCTCTGATCGAAGAGCTCGGTATTGACGTACCTTCGTATCACCAGTACGTCAGCAAGGATCTCTACCGTTCGTTGGGTATGAAGCCGCGCATCTTCTTCGATAAGGAAACCTTTGGGACCGACAAGCTGGTCACGAACGCGGTTCATATGGGAGGGGATGAGAGCGGTATCAACGACTTGGGCGGCGAAGCGGGCTTGCGAGAATTTCTGAAAGAAGCTCCGCTGTCCGAAAAAGCCAAGCAGGATTTTCAGCGGCTGCTCACGGAGGGAAAAGATTATTTTCCCGGCCTCAGCTCCGACGAAAAGAAGGCGCGCCTGGCTCGCATGAGTTATGCGAAATACCTGACCGACACGGCCGGCGTGAGCGACGAGATCGTGAAATTGTTCCAGGCCTTCCCGCACCCGCTGTTCGGCGTGGGCATTGATGCGGTCCCCGCACAGGACGCCTGGGGCCTGGAAATGCCGGGATTCAACGGCCTCAAACTTGATCCCACACCGGGCAAAGGGATGAACCGCGACGCCATCCACAGCGACGAAGCGGAAAAGTATTTCTTTCACTTTCCCGACGGCAACGCTTCGATCGCCCGGTTGCTGGTGCGCATGCTGATCCCGGCCGCGATTCCGGGAACCTCGACCACCGGCGTGGTGGTGGCGAAGGCCGATTACTCAAAACTCGATGATCCGTCTTCGTCGACGCGCATCCGGCTGAACAGCACCGTGGTCAAGGTGAATCACCGGGGCGACCCGGCCTCAGCGAAGGAAGTGGAAGTCAGCTACTTCACCGAAAAGAAGCTGAAGACGGTGCGCGCCGCCAACTGCATTCTGGCGTGCTGGCATGTGGTGATTCCGTACATCGCGCAGGAATTGCCGGAGGCGCAGAAAGAAGCGCTCGCTTCGGCGCAGAAAGTTCCGCTGCTCTACAACAACGTGCTGGTGCGCAACTGGAGCGCCTTCCAGAAATTAGGCGCGAGTACGATTTATTCGCCCGGCATGTACCACACGGGCGTCAGCCTGGATATTCCGGTCAGCGTCGGCGGCTATGAATGTACGAAGAAGCCGGACGAGCCGATCGTGGTGCATATGATGAAGGCCGCGTGCAAGCCGGGACGCCCGGCGCGCGAGCAGCATAAGCTGGGGCGCATCCAGCTCTATAGCACGACGTTCGAAACTTACGAGCGTAACATTCGCGAGCAACTGGCGCGAATACTAGGTCCTGGTGGATTCGATCCCGCCCGCGACATCCAGGAAATCACGGTCAACCGGTGGCCGCACGGCTACGCCTATGAATACAATTCGCTGGCCGACCAGTTCTGGCTGGAAGGCGGGGAGACGCCGTGCGAGGTGGCGCGCAAACCGTTCGGCCGGCTGGCGATTGCGAACTCGGACGCAGGCGCATACGCTTACACCGACAGCGCCATCGATCACGCCTATCGTGCTGTGCAGGAGCTGAAGAAGAATTAGTGTGGACGCGGGCCTCGCCCGCGCCGGCGGCGACTGAGTGATCCGATGCACGTGCGAAATGTTCATTCCGGGACGTTCATTCCTGGATGTGCAGGACAAAGTTCGCGCGTTTGCCATTCACGTCGAGCTTCCCACTCCAGTCGCCGGTGACCGGCAAATTCCGGGCGACGACCGTCCCGATATCGGCAAGCGCTTTTGACCGCGTCCATTTTAAAATTGCGGTGCTGCCGTCGCTCATATAAAGAGTTCCATCAATGGTGTTTCCATCTTCGGTTAGTGTGCCCTTGTACGCCGGATCACCACCAAATGAGAACTCAACAACTTGCCCTTTACGGCTGAATTCGGTCGATGGATTCTCAAATGTGCTGTTGGAAAGGTTGTCCAATGTTGCGTGCAATCCCGCTTTGGCCGGCGTTGTAAAATCTACGCTGGCTGCACCGCCACCCGACCAACCTGCACCTTCATATTCAAGATGCTGGACCGTTTCATCTGCGACCTCACGTCCGTAATAGAGTTCGACCACGTGAAGCGCGAGATCAATCCCTGAACTCAGTCCTCCGGCAGTAAAGATCACAGGATCGCTCTGCACATATCTCATCCGCCTTTGCACCGAGATCTTCGGATAGGCATGTTCCATGGTGGCATACGCTTCATGGTGTGTCGTCGCGCTTTTTCCGTCGAGCACACCGGACTGAGCGAGCAAAAATGCACCCGTACACACCGACATCAAAACATCGCTTTGCTTACTCATTTGCCGGATCCACGCCATCATTTTTGGCGAGTCATTGTTCTGAGCGGGCACGATGACGACATTGGGTTTCGGTGCATTCTCGAAAGTGTAATCAGGGACGACCTGCATCCCCCCGGAAGTGCGGATGGCTTTGGCGCTCTCTGCGACGGTATAAAGGTGAAACGGATGCAGCTCTTCGTGAGCTTGACCCTTCGTATGCAGCATGACGTCGCTAAAGACCTCCCACGGCCCAGCAAAGTCGATCATCACGGCGCCATCGGAGATGGCGACTGCGACTTGAATCTTGCCAGCGGCGGGCGGCGTGAGTTTTGCCGATTGTGCCGGCAATGCCGCAGCCGTGATCATTGCCAGGTATAAAGCGAGCGCAAACTTAACCAGTCTCATTCGATTTCCCGCCAATTTTCCGTCCATCAACCGAAATTGCGAATCCTCCCAGCCGGACTCCGTAGCGTTCCGCCATATCGGGCGTAACAATTCAAGCCGACTACTCAAAAATTCGTGACCAGCTCCGCGGGTTACCGCTTGCCGGCGATCATCTCGTAATCGGTAAAAATGACTTCGCCACCAACCAGCTCCGGAGAATAGATTGATTCGAAGCGTCTCACAGCTTCTGACTGGCCATGAAGCGTTTGTGCGGCGGCGTCCTTAAAAATGAAAAGGTGCAAAAAACGAGTCGGATCATCTTTTTGTTGCCACGCAAGGTACATATGAGTGCCAGGTTCATTGGCTTGCACATAAGCAACGAACTCTTTGATGGCCTGCTTAACTTTGTTCACACCTGACGGCTTCACTTGGTATCCACCAGTTTGATAGAGCGGCATTGCGAACTCTCCTGAACTCCTGATACATACCTCAATGGCCCCATAACAGACGCACCAGAATGAAATTCGTTAGCTCGGCCGCTTATCATTGTGTAGGATGACTGCCTGAGTAGTTTTGACCCGCGTGGTGCGGTACGCCCGCGCCACACGAGTCAAGGAGGTTCTTATATGCCTGCGCGTCCTACGAAGCGATCGTCGTCGCAATCAAAGCCGCGATTATCGATAAGTGCGAAGACGACCGTCAAGTCGCAACCCAAGGCGGACCGTCCTTTCGCGCCCGGCTATGGCATTGTGGGAGCTGAAGACGGTAAGGGCCTGCTCTCTTGGGCCTGGGTTGCCAGGAAAATGAACAACTGCCGGACGTTCTGGCTGGCCACGATTCACGCGGGTCGCGCACTTCCGCACGTCATGCCGGTGTGGGGAGTGTGGCTCGACGACGCTTTCTTCTTTTCGACCGGACGCAAATCCCGCAAAGGTCAGAACCTCGCCGCTAATCCCGCATGCACGATTACCAACGACGATGGCGAAGAAGCTGTGATCGTTGAGGGACTGGCGACTCAAGCCGAGGATGCAGCGGAGCAAGAGCGCGTCGCGATTGCCTACAAGAAGAAATACAAGATGGATCCGCGAAGCATGGGAGAACCGATCTTCCGCGTCCAGCCGAGCCGAGTCTTCGGTTTTGTGGAAAAGACTTTTCCGCAGTCCGCAACACGATGGAGACTGTGAGCCATGTTTGATCTCCCCTAGAGACGCGGCTTGCCGCGTCTCCGCCGCAAGACGGGGCAAGCCCCGTCTCTACACCAGCACATGTTTTCGCGCCGACAGATGAGCTCCCGTCAGCAGCAGCAGCCCTGACAGGAATGCCCAGAACATCAGGCTGACCGAGATGGCGAACGGCCCATAGACTTCCGCGAAGTTCAGCCGGGGCAGGGCATAGATATAAGCGTACTTCAGCGCCTCGGAGAGTAATCCCATGATCGCCGCCGCCGGCAGTACTCCCTGCGCCGGCACCTTGCCGTTCGGCAGCAGCCAGTAGACGAGGAAGAAGATGGCGATGCTGGCTCCGATCGCAAAGATCTTCATGATCACAAAGTCCACCACTTGCACGTACCAGCCGTCATAGCCGTGCAGCACATTCTTCAAGACGGTCACGTTTCCGGCGGTCAATCCTACCGAGAGCAGGGCAAGCGATCCGCAGGCAAACACCAGCCCGAGCGACATCAACTGATTCCGCAGGTAAGAGCGGTTGTTGCGAAATCTCCAGATGCGGTTCAGCGCAACTTCGAGCGGCAGAAAAATTCCGGTGGAGGTAATCAGCAGCATGGCCAGCGAGAACACTTTCGCCCGATGATGCGTGCCGACCAGCGCATTCAGGTTCCGGATCACAAATTCCTGGCCGGTCGGAATATAGTCGCGCAGCAAATTCTCGACGACGCCGTACATCACTTGGGAATGAATGACGTATCGGATCAGCGTCATCAGCAACAGCAGGAACGGGAAGAACGACAGAATGAAGTTGGCGGCGACGGAGAAGGCGAAAGTGTGCACCTCAGTCCGGAGCAGATAGCGCGCGGTCGAGCGCAGCAGGCCTTCGGCCGGAGCCGCGCGAAGCTCGGCCGCGCCCTTCTTGTCGGAAAGCTCGATGGGAGTGATTGACGACACGGTTTCTCAATATTATCAAATACTTACAGGTTTCCGTCGAGGCACTCCAGGCTGGGGTCTAAGGTGCTTGGCGGTGGATTGAGCCGTGGGTCATAGTCGCTTCCATTCGTTCAGAGCGTCGTTTCCGGTCGTTCCCGTTCGTTCCTGGCAATGTCTCAGCAATTTCGCTCTTGCCAATCGGAATCTTCCTGCTATTATCTGGTGCTTCGTCAGCCGGACCCGGTTGGCGAGTGTGCAGCAGTGATCAGCAGGCTTGACGTTTCCGTGTCAGCAGTGGGATATCGCGCCTTCGTTTTCGCGGCTTCACGGCATTTCGTCGCGGGCAACCGTTCGACGGAATGCAGGGGAGCCGTTTCTGTTGGTGTGTCATTGCTCGCGCGCGGCGACGCCAGCGAGATTCTTACCGTCACTTCGAGGGAGTGCCTTGTATCGGATGTCCGGTAAAGCGGGGCAAACAGAAAAGAGACGGAAGAATAATTCTTAGACCAGGCGAAAGGAGTTTCTTTGTGAGAGAGAAGGGTACTGTGAAGTGGTTCAACGGGGCGAAGGGATACGGATTCATCCAGCGCTCCACCGGCGAGGATGTGTTCGTGCATTTCTCGGCCATCCAGGAGAACGGCTACCGCTCGCTGAATGAAGGTGAGACCGTCGAGTTCGATCTGCTCAAAGGCCCGAAGGGCTTCCAGGCAGGCAACGTCGTGCGCGCGGCATAAATTTCTCCAACCAGTTCGCAAACCCTCTCAGTATTGTCGAGAGGGTTTTTTATTGTCCGTAGCGGATGAAGATCAATCAGTTGCTGCGGGCGGAGTTAACGATCCAACCGGCGGAGCAGGGACATCACGAATGTAATTGGCAATCGCAGAGAGCAAGGGATGTTTTAGGTCCCCATTGGAGGCGAGCAGAACAAAGCACGCCTGGGTTCGACTGATTGCCACGTTAAGCAAGCGCGGCCCGCTCTTAGGGTCCATTAAAAAACGGCTGTTTCCTTTAACAGGATCAAAAATGACGGCGTGAAACTCAGCACCCTGGGCGGCATGAACCGTATTGACGCGGACTCTACGCATTCCTCTGGCGTCCATCTCCTTCCGGATCAGCTTACGCTGGGCGAGAAAAGGAGTCAGAATCAGAATGTTCTTATGATCGATACGTGTGCCGAGCTCCTGGGCTATCGCAACCGCAGCTTGGGCCGACTTTAGCCGACGGTGTGACCCAGTATCGGCCCTTTCTCCTGTGGCATACCAGCACCCGGTCGTGTCGCCTCAAGGCTGGCCTTTCGCAACACAAGTTCGTCAGTTGCTTCGGGCAGTAGATGGCGCCGTCCCTCGTAATAACGCGCAATGAAGTTGCTACCGATACGCGCGCACTCTGTTTTGGCTAGCTGACCCTTTAGCGAACGGGACAGGCGATCGTCGACTGCTGTTAGTAGCTGCTCAACCGTTGAATTCGTAGGAGCAATCAGTAGCACCCGCGCATTCGCGTCAGATGCCACGAGATCGGCTACCATCGCTGCGGCAGTGGTTGTTTTGCCTGTCCCTGGAGGGCCCCAGAGAAATCCCGCGCGATACGAGAGGAGAGAGTATGCCGCCCGTTGACGTTCCCTGAGCCCGGGAAGTGAAGGGGAAAGCGTTAATGGACGTTGGTCGTGTCCCACCAGCGCGTGGGTCGCCCACGAGAAGCATTCGGTCGCGAATTCTTCATTCTTCCAACATCGAAGTAGTGACTCAAGAAACCTTGGTGGGCTAACCGTAATCTCTGTGCCTGGTGCTGCCACGGGCGCATCAATCTGGTGCACATAAATTAAGCTTTCCTCCGCCGACACTTCGACCACTGAAGAGGACCAGTCGCGCCACACAGCCACGCCCCCCTCTAGCGCAGACTCGACGCCGTCATCCTCAGTCAGGGGCTGTACCTTGATACCGATGATCCCGGGTTGTCTAGCAGCCGAAAGAACTTTGAAGCGTCGTTGTCTGCTGGAAGAGGCTAGCTCCTCCTCGATCGCCCTTATGATTTCAATCTGCTGGTTCGTCACTCGACGATCCTAATGTTAACGCTGGTTGAAATTTGTAATGAACTTTTCTCAGCTAGCAAGGTAGCTATGTCGGGGAGAGGTGCCGAAAGTTGTTTAAAGCTGGCCTTTTAGTTCCGGGATTTGAACTTGTTGACGACCGACTCCGGCGGAGCAATTGTCCCACTCTTGAACAGCACACCTAAAAATTTTAGTCCCTTATCAAATTCCACCATTCGCATTTTGGAATTCTCTTCACCAATACGCGGAGTCGCAGATGCAATCGATTTTCTAGAATATTTCCCAAGACAGACCTCGACGCCGCTCCAAAACCATCCGAATCTTTGAAAACAACAAAACAACAGAGTGCTCCAAGAGGAACCGGCCATGTTCATAGCCTAAGGTGTCAATAGGAGATGGGGTTTTGACAACCGAAAGTTGAGGCGTTTAGCGGAGGTGGGCCATTAGACCGGGGGAGGGGGGGTACCGGTACCAGGTAGTAAACTCCCGGTGCCGTCACAGCGGCACGAACGAATTCGTGAAGCCGCCTGAGATCATTTTTCGACCGTCTTAATATCCAGACTTCTCCACAGATACCAGCAGGCGATCGAGCGATAGGGCGCCCACGGTTTCGCGATCTTCTCCATCACCGCGGGCTTGGGCCACTTACGTTTTTTATAGTGCTTCTTGATGGCAGCCTGCACGCCGTAATCGCCTGTCGGCAGAATATCCGGACGTCGCAACGTGAACATCAGGAACATGTGCGCCGTCCAGACGCCGACACCCTTGACCTGGGTCAGATGCGCGATTACTTCTTGTTCTGTTAATTCCTGCATTCGCTCAAACTCCAGCAAGCCCGCAGCGGTCTTTTCGGAGAGATCGCGCAGATACGCCGTCTTCTGCCGGGACAGCCCGACTCCGCGCATTTCGTCATTGGTAAGTTTGAGAATGCCCTCGGGCGTCAGCGGATCGCCGACCAGAGCGGTGAATCGATTGAAGATGGTCACGGCCGCTTTGCCGTTCAGTTGCTGATAGAGGATCGCCTCGGCCAGGGCGTGAAACGTGGGCTCGCCATACTGCATGCGGAATGGGCCGATCCGCTCGATGATTGCCGCCAAGACGGGATCGGATTTCTTCAGGTGGCTGATTGCTTTTTTCATTCCGGCTGGTTCCTCGAGGGACGGGAACATCGACTGGAAAGAAGTTTAGCACAGGGGCGAACGGATGGCGAATTTAGCCGGAGAGAGCGGAGAGAGCTGAGAGAGCCAGTGGAGCGACGGGCGTCCTTGTCCCTCCACCAGCTGACTGCTTGAAATTCCTCTGCTAGTTAGACTTACGACGGAAAATGGAAGTGCACGTCGTGCCTGGAGGCGACTGGCGTGCCGTCGAGCGTGGCGGGCTGGTAGTGCCACCGCCGAAGGGTGGCCTCGATCTTTTCGTCGATCCCGTGGCCGATCGCCTGCACAATTTTGGTTTCGACAACGTTGCCCTGGGAGTCGATCGTGACTTCAATAACGACGTCGCCCTGCAGGTCCCGGGGAAGCTCGGCTCGCTCTACGGGAGGATCTGGGTACACGACCGGATAAGCGACATGGACTTCATGGCCGGTGATCGGGCCATCAATCATCGTGCCCAGCGGAGATCCGGTGCGGGTATTATGATCGCCCGCTTCCGCGTCGGTAGTTGCAACGACCGGCTGAGGCTCAGGCGTCGGCTTTGGCGGCTGCGACCGCGGTCGCGGCTTGCTCACCCGCGGCGGGAATAGCAACTTGGCCGCGTCCGGTGGCTTGTCATCATTATTGGCGCTCGCTGGAAGGTAAACCAGTTTGTAGGTGTGGGCGGCGTCTCCGTAGGCGAGCCAGGCGGGGCTCAGGTCAATCACTCGAGGATTATGGAACACGAGCACGGCTAATACCGCCAGGTGCGCGGCCACCGACACTCCGACCGCCCGAGGGCGTCGGAATCCCGAACTCGTGAGCTGAAGATCAGTGAACACGCACTTACTACCTTACCTGATTGACGTGCCAAGAGAGAAAGGGTTTCGAAGTGATTTTTCGGCAGACACGCGGCTTGCCGCGTCTCTGGCGGCGGGGAGACGGGGCAAGCCCCGTCTCTACTTAGCCTGTTGCTCCGACATGTCACCGATCACGGGCAGCTTGAACATTTGTCCCTGGTAGGCCTTGAGCGCCAGGATCAGCAAGATCACAAACAAGGCCAGACTGATCAGCGGCCACAGCAGCACTGTTGCCCAGCCAAGGAATGGGATATGGGCAATGAATGCCATGCCGATCCCGAGCACGGTCCAGGCGATAAAGAAGAAAATGGATTGAAAGGCATGGAAGCGGACGAAGCGCTTGCGGTTGAACGGCTCCAGTACTAGAAACACAATTGCGGGGAGGATGGTCACGTAGGCCAGCGCGCCGGCCACGTTATCGGTGAGTCCGGCGGTCGCGGGCGGGACTGCGCTGGCGCCTCGGCCTGCGTCGCCCGCACAATTCGGACAGGGTGCTCCATCCGCGATCTGTGTTCCACAGGTCGGACAAAAAGGCACTTCGGGCCTCCTTTGAAAGACGAGAAGCAAGTTATCAGAACGCTCGTTGAGGCGCAATGGCGGCGGGCCGGGCGCTTTGGAGGTCGACCGATTTCTTGGTCCTTTCTCGCGTGTGTGTCCGCGCGATCAGGCCGCTTAGAATTTCTAATCGCTCGGTCACTTGTTGTCGTCTTTCGATGCCCGTCTCTCTGGTATATTTCCCGGATTCCCCGGGGCAGTTTTGGGTCGACTTACCCGCTCGCGCCGCCGGGAAACAAATTCAGGAGCCAGTTACGGCAGCGGTGTCCGACCGCTTCAGGGTGTCGCCTTCCCCAAACAGCGCGCCACTCGAAAGTAATCGGACACCTCACCGCGCCCTGCGCCACTTGGGGAGATCCAACGTGGCGCCGGGCAAACTGGTTTATCTCGTCCCACAAGATCTTGTCGCGTGGGATCAGGAGCTTTCCGGCATTGAATCGTGCACTTCGATCGCCTCCAAAACGGCGGCAATCGCATACCGCTCCTCGATCGGATCCACAAAACCGCATGCCAGGATCGCGCTGGAGATGAGTTCACTGAGTTCGCTTTTCGGCAATTCTTCCAACCCCGCCATGGATTCGTCGAGTTCGTACAGGAGGAGCAGCAATCGGGCCACTCTTTCATCCGTGATGCGAACCATCGAATCGGCGAAAACCTGGCTGACTTCAGGGGTTGGCCAGATGTGTTCGGTGGAGAGATCCAGAAACGGCTTATTTATTTCGTCCATCGGTGCCTCCTTGCTATGCGCTCCCATGAATGCGGCGGCGATCGTGTCTGTCCATGTTGGGGTTATCGCCTGGCAGCAAAGCCGCACCACGGAACAGAGAACGGAGCTCCACGGTGGATCGATCGGACTCTGCCTGGGAGCCTGCGCGCAGCATCGCGCGACTGATCAATGCCCCTGGGTCAAGGCGAAATTATCAGACTCGAGTGCGGTTGCTTTTCAGATCAGAAACGTGCAGAGGAGATCCTGGAGAGACTGGGGATCACGCCGCACGAGGGTGGCGGCTGATTTCGGCTCGATTGCTTGAGAGCTGACTCCGCGCCCTACTTCCCAAACGCGCCTCGGCAGAATGAGAGGGGCGGTGGCGGGACGGACATACCTGACGCCAAGGACAACGGGAGGCGCCTGATTTACGGGTGTGTCAACTTCGTTATAGGCAGTCTCAGGGAGGTCAGTGCGCGGGATCGCGGAAACGCATACTACGGCGCTTAGTAGGAACAGAACAAGTGTCCAGACTCCTTGCCTCACCGCAGCACCCCCGCGAATGTAACAATAGCTGCGTAAGGGCAGGTTGTCAAAGGATTGTGATCACAAATTACGTAGTGGCTTTGGAATGTTACTGCGAGACATAACAAAGTATGTTTCCATGTCGCAGGCGCAAGAAAAGGATTGGGTGCAGCCATCGTCTTTGCCCGTCTTTGCCCGGCGGCCATGGTCCAACTATCATTTCAACTGCAAGACCCTAAATCCGACGGAGCGTGGAAGCCGCCTTCGCTACTTCGTGAAAGGCACTAATGATCACTATTGTTTCGGGACTGCCGCGTTCGGGGACATCGCTGATGATGCAGATGCTCGATGCAGGCGGGCTGCCGGTTCTCTCCGATGGCAAGCGTAAAGCCGACGCCGACAATCCCAAGGGCTACCTCGAGTGGGAGCGCATCAAGCAGCTTCCGAAAGATCCCAGTCTGATTGCGGAGGCCGAAGGCAAAGCGGTGAAGGTCATCTCGCAACTGATTCTGTCGTTGCCGTCGGGCCACGAGTACCGCGTAGTTCTCATGCAGCGTCCGCTACCCGAGGTGCTGAAATCGCAGGATGAAATGCTGCGACGCCGCGGCAAGGCCGACTGGAATGCCGATACATCCGCGATCGAAGAGGCCTTTCAGCGCCACCTGATCGAGGTGAACAAGTGGCTCGCGGGTAATTCGAATGTGCAGGTCTCGCGCGTACATTATCATCGCGTGCTGCGCGAACCGAAGGCAGTTGCTGGAGAAATCGCCGCGTTCCTCCGACTCCCGCTCGACATGGAGGCCATGGTCCGGCAAGTGGATGGAAGCCTGTATCGCAATCGGATGAAGTAGGGCAGGGAAGACAGACGTTGATTCGCGCCACGCTGCCTCCGGCCGACTACCGGCTAGCGTAGCGTTTTTGAGGTTGCAAATTGCAACCTCAAAGCGGCGAACCCTCGCAGTAAGAGATGGACTTGAAGTCAGGAGAAAACCGCTGCCGATTATGGCAGAAATTTAGATGACCACTACCCCGTCCGTGTCGACGGGAGCGTGAATCCAATCTTGCTTCGTCGACGGGCGGCTGGGTCATTGTCCGCGAGTTCTCTGTTTGCCGCCAGCATCGCTCGTAAACGGACAAAGGCGCGCACCACAAAAACACTCATTATCTACTGCCTGTTCAGAGTTGAGCACCGTCGCTGCCATGATTGCGCCATGTTCGGTGAAGGTATATGGCAGAGACCGCCGTCCACCGCGGCCAATCTGTGAGCTGAAACGTGAAATCCGCGGGGAATCTTTTGCGGTTGCGTTTCGCTTGTTCATGCAAACGCTTCACGGACACGTTGTAGAGTCCCGCTAGCGCGGTGTCAAGAATGATCGTCTCGTGTCGCGGAATCATGATCCGAGGATCGATTGAGACTGAAGCCGTCCTTTTCGGATGGCAAGTGTGTGCTGCTCTCGTTTAGGTTTCTGATCGGATTTGCATTCAGTCATCATAGTGGTCGCGGGCATTCCAAAGCTGTGACCAATGGACGCCTCAAATGTGATGAAAAACGAAGCTCGCATGCGCGGTGCCCCGGCCAGGGAGATGCACCGAACTCGACAATAAATTTTTGCGGTCGCAAATTGCGACCGCAAACAAGACATCACGTGACGCTTACTTCCGTATACGTTCCGTACACCTGCCGCAACGCTTCGCAGATTTCGCCAACGGTGGCGTAGGCGCGGACAGCGTCGACTATGTACGGCATGGTGTTGACGTCGGACATGTTGCCGTTGATGCCCGCGGTGGGAGTCTTGGAAGCGGCTTGCTTTAAGGCATCGAGGCGACGACGGACTTCCTCGTTCGAGCGGCGGGCGCGCAAGGCTTTAAGTTTCGCCTCCTGAGTGCGGGCTACCGATTCGCCGATGTAGAGAATGTTAGGCGACTCTTCTTCGATGACAAAATCATTTACGCCGACCGTGATCTTCTCATTGGCTTCAACCGCGCGCTGATACTGGTAGCTGGCTTCGGCGATTTCCTTCTGGGGATATCCGCGCTCGATGGCTTTGACCATGCCTCCCATCTGGTCGAGCTTTTGAAAGTAATCGAAGGCGCCGTTCTCCATGTCGAGCGTTTGCTTCTCGACGAAGTAGCTTCCGCCAAGCGGATCGACGGTTTGGGCTGCGCCCGACTCGAAGGCAATGATCTGCTGCGTGCGCAGCGCAATGCGCGCGGCTTCTTCGGTGGGCAGGGCGAGCGCTTCGTCGTAGGCGTCGGTGTGCAATGACTGCGTGCCGCCGAGCACCGCCGCCAGCGCCTGCAGGGCGACGCGCGCGATGTTGTTCATCGGTTGCTGCGCGGGCAGCGAGACGCCGGCGGTCTGGGTGTGGAAGCGCATCAGACGGGTGCGATCGTTTTTTGCGCCGAAACGGTCCTTCATCAGGCGATACCAGATCTTGCGCGCGGCGCGGTATTTGGCAATCTCTTCGAAGAAATCGTTGTGCGCGTTGAAAAAAAAGCTGAGCCGCGGGCCGAAGTCGTCGACATCGAGGCCGCGACGGCGCGCCCACTCGACGTATTCGACGCCGTCGTAGATGGTGAAAGCGAGTTCCTGAAGCGCGGTCGATCCGGCCTCGCGAATGTGGTAACCGGAGATGGAGATGGTATTGAAGCGCGGCGTAAACTTCGATCCGAACTCGAAGGTGTCAATCACCAGGCGCATCGAGGGCGCGGGCGGATAGATGTACTCCTTCTGCGCGATGTATTCCTTGAGGATGTCGTTTTGCAGCGTGCCCGAAATCTTCTTCCAGTCGGCGCCTTGTTTTTCCGCCACGACCAGGTACATGGCCCAGAGGACGCTGGCCGGCGAGTTGATGGTCATCGATGTGGTGATTTTTTCGAGGGGAATGCCATCGAAAAGAATTTCCATATCTTCGAGCGAATCGATGGCCACGCCGCACTTGCCGACTTCGCCTTCGCTGGCTGGGTGGTCCGAGTCGTAGCCCATGAGCGTGGGCAGATCGAAGGCAACGGAGAGTCCGCCGCCACCGTGTTCGAGAAGATATTTGTAGCGCTGGTTTGTTTCTTCGGGCGAGGCGAAGCCGGAGAACATGCGCATGGTCCAGAGCTTGCCGCGGTAGCCGGTCGCGTGAATGCCGCGCGTGTAGGGCGGTTGGCCGGGATAACCGAGGTATTGCTCGTAATTCCAATCGGCGGGGAGATCAGCCTGGGTGTAAAGGCGGCGGATCGGAGCGTTCGAGATTGTGCTGAAACGCGCGTGGCCATGCTCGTCGAGGTTGGTGCCGGTGGGAGCGCCGATCGGCTTTTCGGGTGCCTTGTGGAGCGTGGGCGCTAGAGTCTTCTCGGCCCAATCCTTTTCGGACGCGGAGGGATGACGGCATTCAAAGACGTCGGAAATCGGGCTCTCAACTACGGTCTTGTGCAGATCGGCTTTTGGTTGGTTCTCGGGCATTCAGTTCCCCACGTCAGTTGCCACTATGACTCTGATGATAGAAGAGGATCGTCATGCCGCAAAATGGCGCGACCGACCGAGCGGTTGGTCAATTGGTAAAGGTGAAGGAGAAAATCTTCATCACAGGCGACACGGAGGACACAGAGGGGCACAGGGTAAAACCCTCCCTTGACGCCGGTTTTCGTGCGCACCTATTCTTGACGTTCTTCCAGGGGAGGGATTCTGAAAGCGTTCCGGCGGTTGTTGCAGCGCACTCCGGTGTACGGCGCGTACAAGGCGCTTGGCCACTATCCCGACTACTGGTACTGGATACTGCGCGGGCGGCCGTCGCGATCTCCGCATCTGTTGAAACAGAAAGTCGTGCGTGAATACGGAGAGAAATTTGGGCTGAAGACCCTGGTCGAAACTGGAACTTACTACGGCGAGATGGTCGCCGCGATGAAAGGCCGTTTCGAACATGTCTATTCCATCGAATACGTCCCGGCACTGGCGGAACGGGCCACACGCAAATTCGCGCGCGACGAGCACGTTCGAATTTTCTGCGGAGATAGCCGCGTGGTTATGCCCGAAGTGCTCGCACTACTGACCGGACCGGCACTGTTCTGGCTGGACGCGGGCTACTACGGCGGTGGGGGCACGCAGGGCGACCAGCAGCGGCTTTCGGCGGAACTGGAAATGATTCTGAGCCATCCGTATTCGCACGCGATACTGCTCGACGACGCGCGCGGACTCACGGGCCGGGACGGGATCCCTTCGGTCGGCGACGTGAAGGCTGATGTGGAATCGAAATTTCCGCAGCGGTCGGTGGAAGTGAAGTTTGACATGATGCGCATCACCCTGCGGGGATAACGGATCTCTGTCGGAGACGCGGCGAGTCGCGTCTCTACGATTATTCTTTCTTGTTCGCAAGTTCCCATGCCTTCGCATATTTCCACGATACATAAACGGCGTGGTAGAGATGCAGGAGCAGGCCTTCGCGGCCGTCGAGAAATCCCAGGCGGAAGAAGTAGTTGTATATAAAAGTTGCGATTGGGCGCAGCACGATGTTGAACAAGCTGAAGCCGCTGCGGCCGCTGGCGACCGCCATCTCCGCGCCGAGGGACGAGTAGCGGTTCATGTGGTCAATGTAATCGGTAAGGGTGGGGTAGGAGTGATGGCGTAGTGAGTGCTTCAATCGCCCGGAGATGCCATCTATCAGTTTCGTATCTTCATGCACAATACGCCGTTCGAATCGCGCCAAGCCCCTCTTGAAGAGTCGCAGTTTCGGATCTGGCCAAAAACCGCCATGCTTGATCCAACGGCCGAGGAACTCGTTTTTCCGGGAGATCCAGAATCCCGTGACGGCCGCGAAGATCCCGCTTTCAGTCGGTCCCTTTTCCTTTGCTAGTTTCTTGAATTCTCGAATACTCTGGCGCGTGATGAGGTATCTGGATTGTTTAACCCGTTCGAGAAGCTCCGGCTGGTCGGGTCGAGTAGATGGTAAGCGGACTGCGATTTCCATTGCAAGCGGCTGTTCCACTTCCTCATCCGCATCCAAAGTCAGAATCCACTCGCCCGCCGCCTTGTCGATAGCGGAGTTTTTCTGCGCCGCATAGCCTTTCCATTCTTCAATGAAGACTTTTGCGCCGAAGGATTTCGCGATCTCAACGGTCCGATCGGTCGAGCCGGAGTCGACGACGATGATCTCGCCTTTACCGTCGGCAATCAGTGGCCGAACACTGGCGAGCGTGCGCCCTATATTGTCCTCCTCGTTGTGAGTGATGATGACGATGGAGAGGATCACGCGGGACTCCTGCTGCTGTCAGCAAGGGCCTGCCGAGTTCCGCTCGGATTGGACCCTTCGACTTCGCTCAGGGCAGGCTGGTGGGGGCGCCCGTCCCCACGCGAGCCTGAGAACCAGCCGAGCTTTGCTCGGCTTGCGCGGGCGGGGGCGCCCGTCCCCACACAAACCTTCTCCACACTATCCTTGCCGACTACCGAGAGCTTCACGGAGAGAGGATACGCGACAGGCGGCATGCAGCAAAAGAAAAACGCCGCAAAGGGAAACACCGGGCGGGGACGCCCGGCGCTCCGTCGGTAACTGTTTGTGGAGTTACTGTTGCGGTTGGGCCGGCGTTGGTGGTGGCGCCAGCGCTGGTTGGTCGGCTGGGCGCGCCACCACGTGCGGAATATTCGGCGCATGGGTGACCTCGCCTCGCTCAGCGTCGGCGATCTGAATACCGGCGTGATCGAGCAGGAGACCGATGGCCCGATCCAGTTCGACTTCTGCTTTTTCGTACGCGGCCTGTGCGGAGACGAGCGTGACCTCGGCCTGTGTCATGGCCGCCTGGTTCTGCAACACCAGCGTTGAGGTGGATGCGCCGAGCGCGTATTTCTTTTGTTCGGCATCAAGAGACTGGCGCCCCAGATCCAAGGCGGCCTGGGCGGAAGCGACGCTGGCTCGATTCTGCTGCACTCCGAACTGCGCGTTGCGCACCTCGATGCGAATCTGATTTTCAATCTGCTGGATTCGCAACTGGGCTTGCCGGTATTCGATTTCCGAGCGCACCTGCGTTGCTTGCGCGGTGCGGTTGCGGAGCGGGATACTGAGCGTCAACCCTACCCCTTTGTCGGGAGCGGTTGAATCGACCAGTTGACCGAGGGCACCAGAGTAAGACGTGGCAGGATGTGTGTTGCCAGTGCATTGTGACGGCTGCGTAATACAAAGGTAGTTGGGGTTCAGAGCGCCGCCCAACCCGGTTCCCTGGTAGTAGGCGAATAAGTCCAAACTGGGCAACAAGGAACTGCGGATCGCCTTATTACTGATGTCGGTATTGGAAAGGTTGATGCGAGCTTCCGCCAGTTCGGGACGATGTCCGAGCGCATCGTTCACCAGGTCCTGCGTAGGGATAACCGCTTCCTGCGCGGGCAATTCCATAGTTGAGGTAGGAATTACTTCAGCGTCGGCCAGTGCCGGGTCGACGAGCGTACGGCTAAGCGCATTCTTCATGAGAAGCTGCTGGAGCTCAAGATTGGTCAGGGCCAGTGTCAGGGTCTGCTGATTTGTGGCGACGGTGCTCTGCGCCCGGACCACTTCGATCGGCGCGAGGGTCCCGATTTGCACCTGCTTCTGGTTGTCGGAAAGGGTCTTCTGGGCGAAAGCCAACTGCTCCTTCTGAACCCTAACATTCTCGTAGGCAAAGACTAGGTCCCAGTACATATTTTCGATCTGATCTACCGTGGATGTGATTTGCAGGCGGAAGGCTACATCTGAGATTTCACGGTTGTTCTTGGCGATCTGAATAAAGCGAGTGTTCGGGGCGAAACCAAAGCCCTGCAATAAATGCTGCGTCGCTTGGGCGCGAAAATTCGAATTATATTGGGTCATGAAAGGCTGAAAAGGCGAGAGTGGGCTTGCGGTGCCCCGAGTGTTGTTGAAACCGACGGAAAGATTCGTGCCCCACTGGAACCCTTCCTGGTAGCCAAAGTCCCATGTGCTCGTATGACTGTCCGAGAAAGGGGGGGCGAATGGGCTCACCGTTTGAGTACGATTCTGATCCAGTTGAAACGTGCCAGTGAGAATTGGGTCGAAGCTGGCGATGAGCGGGCCGTTGCCCAAGGTTGATACGACCAGGCCGCCCGTGCCAGTGCCGGCGCCACCTGCCGCAACCGAAGTTCCGCCCTGGCCTGAGCCAACTTGTGTGCCGAGTCCGCCTATGCCGCCGCCGGGCGTGTTCTGCACGACACCGCTGTTTACACCCAGAATGCTGGAGCCGGCTTTGGCGCGCCAGATGTCGGTATCGGCAATGTTCAGGTTGTAGCGGGCGATCGCGATATCGAGGTTGTTTTCGAGCGCCAGGGCGACCGCGTCGTTCAT
>Ga0210384_10003042_pt1 | contig 19806 bp, 16 predicted proteins | sample IncBWH2MmetaG_FD_160574 | JGI IMG/M metagenome (GOLD analysis project Ga0210384, IMG submission 160574) | Forest soil microbial communities from Barre Woods Harvard Forest LTER site, Petersham, Massachusetts, United States - Inc-BW-H-2-M | ecosystem: Environmental > Terrestrial > Soil >...
CTGGCTGATGCGGAGCGCTTCGGCGGCGCGGTGAAATCCGCCAAAGCTAGCTACGGCAAGGAAGGTTTCAACTTGATCGATTTCCATGGTTATAGCGGTCGATCTGATTAAGAAAACCTTTCAGCCTAACAATATCCTATTATCACCGACGGCTGCACGATCATAATTGGTGATCAGCTCGATAGAAACAATCAGTTTGACTGATTTTGTCTCTTACAACAGAATGCCTCTCACGCGTCGGCTATCCGCGCCGCTGGCCAGACGCTGCCTCTCCTGTGGTTCCCCTCGATGTACGCGCAGGTAGAACGTAACCAAAAATGTTCGATCAAACGCTCACTTTACAACCCCAAGCGCAGAGCGGACATCTCTCTGCGGCCACTTGTTGTGAAGGGGTTGAAGAAGTAGGGGGAACAGATGGCAGTTTCGCCTCCTAATATCGGTTCCATGATCGGATTCCGGGTCAATCATCCGCCGGCGGGCTTTTCAGCGGAACACGATCTGGCACCCGGGTTTACGAAGTTTTTGGCTCCCCTGCACGAGCGATTTGCCCCCTGGCAGCAAACTCTGATGGCGGACCGTAGGCGGGTGCTAGAAGAGGCGCACGCAGGGCGTCAACCGGCACATCTCTACCCCTCATCGCAGGTGCGAAATGGGTGGCGGATCGAATTGCTGGACTGGTGTCAGGATCAACGCAATCAAATGACGGGGCCGGCTGACGAAGCAGAGCTGGTGGTGAAGATGCTCAACTCAGGTGCGCCTGGCGTGATGGTCGATTTGGAAGATTCGATGGTCAATGAGTGGGAACACCAGCGGCTGGGAGTGGAGAACATACTTTCGGCGCTGCGGGGCGCGCTCACGTACTTTGACACGAAACGGGACAAGCTGGTGAGTATTAAGCCGAGCTCGACCGTAATCTGGATACGCCCGCGCGGACTGCACATGCAGCAGGGTGGAATCGTTGGCCACGCGATGACTCCGGCTTCACTGTTTGATGTTGCCAGCATTGTCTATCGGATCGATCCAGGAGAATTGAGACATCCGCTTTCCTTCTACATTCCGAAGTCAGAGTCAGCCGAAGAGGCGTTGTGGTGGCGCGACCTGTTCCAGGCGATCGCGGAAGCGCGAGGCTGGCCGCGCAACTACATCAAGTGCATGGCGCTGGTGGAATCGCATCCGCTGGCCTTCCAGATGGAAGAGTTTATCTACAATCTGCGCGATCACATTGTTGGGCTCGACTTGGGACGCTGGGATTACATGGCGAGCCTGATTCATTTCAATTTGAGCGATCCGGAGTGGGTGCTGCCCGACCGCAACACTATTCCTCACGACGTTCCGTTTTTCCAAAATCTGCGCGAGTTGCTGCCGGAGATCTGTCATAAGCGTGGGGTGCTGGCGATCGGCGGAATGACAGCTTTGTTCCCGAGCCGCGAGGATCCTGAACTGAATGCGCGGGCTCTCGATGTACTACGGAAGGACAAGAAAAACGAAGCTGACTCTCTGATGGACGGAGCATGGACAGGACATCCGGATCAGAACCAAATTGCGATCGAGCAGTTTCCCTTTCCCAATCAGATTCAGGCCCGAAGGTCACAAGCGGAGCGCTATCCCGACCTGCGGCCGGTCCCGACGAATGTAGGACGACGGACGCTGGCGGGGACGCGGGCCGCGGTGAAGACGGTGATTCGCTATCGCAATGGAGTGCTGAACGGCAAAGGCGCTAGTTTGCTCGATGGCTACATGGAAGACCTGGCCACCGATCGCATTTATCGGCTGATGATTGCGCAACGCATGCGGCACAGTGACGAAGTTGGGGTGAGCGATGACTCGGGAGCGATCGTGAAACATACCCCGGAGTTCATCACTCAGCTTTTCGATCAAGAATTGGAGAAATTGCTGTCGAATCCGGGGCGGACGGATTTGGGCACGGTGGAAACGTACCGCGAGGCGCGGCGGGTGAGCGAAGCAATGCTAGTGAATGGAGAGTTTGATCCGGTTTAAGCGGTGACGGCGGGAACGAACGCCAGAGCCAAGGACAAAAATATGGGAACCAATGGAAAATCTTTGGAACGGACGATGGATTGGGATTCAAACCCACGCTGGGCGGGCATTACCCGGCCTTACACGGTTGAAGAGGTCGACCGGCTGCGGGGTTCGATCCGCATTGAATACACGCTGGCTCAACAAGGTGCTGAACGGCTCTGGAACGTGCTGCACAGCGAGAATTACGTCGCGGCGCTGGGAGCGATGACGGGCAACCAGGCGATCCAGCAGGTGAACGCCGGGCTGCAGGCGATCTATGTGAGCGGGTGGCAGGCCGCCGCCGATGCCAACGACGCGGGCCAGATGTATCCCGATCAGAGCTTGTATCCCGCCGACAGCGTGCCGAATCTGGTGAGGCGTATCAACCAGGCGCTAATGCGTGCCGACCAGATCCATCATGCTGAAGGTAAGAACGGAATTCATTGGTTTGCGCCTTTGATCGCTGATGCAGAAGCTGGATTCGGCGGCAACCTGAACGCATTCGAGCTGATGAAGGCGATGATCGAAGCCGGTGCAGCTTGTGTGCACTTTGAAGATCAGCTTTCTTCGGCGAAGAAGTGCGGACACCTGGGCGGCAAAGTGCTGGTCCCGACCGTGGAGGCGATTCAGAAGCTGGTCGCGGCGCGGCTAGCAGCCGACGTGATGGGCGTTCCTACGCTGATCCTGGCGCGGACGGACGCGAACAGTGCCCACTTGCTGACTAGTGACGTCGATCCACGCGACCGGGAGTTTCTGACTGGCGAGAGAACTGCCGAGGGCTTTTACTGCATCCGCGGCGGGCTGGATTCGGCGATTGCTCGCTCGATTTCCTACGCGCCGTACGTCGACCTGTTGTGGTGCGAAACATCGGAGCCCAATTTGGAAGAGGCGCGGCGCTTCGCCGAGGGCGTGCATGCCAAGTTTCCAGGCAAAATGCTGGCCTATAACTGTTCGCCCTCATTCAACTGGAGAAAGAAGCTGGACGATGCCACCATCGCTCGTTTCCAGAAGGAGCTTGCTGGAATGGGGTACAAATTCCAATTCATTACTTTGGCGGGTTTCCATTCCCTCAACTTGAGCATGTTCGAGCTGGCGCGGGGATACCAGCGCAGCGGAATGACCGCCTATGCCCAGCTGCAGGACCAAGAGTTCAACAGCGCGGACCGGTTCGGATACGAAGCGGTAAAGCACCAGCGCTTTGTGGGTACAGGCTACTTCGACATGGTGACGCAGGTGATCGCAGGTGGAAACTCCTCTACCGAGGCGCTTGCCGGGTCCACGGAGGCGGAACAATTCACGCATAACGAGATGGTTCTGCCAGAAGTTTCTTCCGAGGATGCTCTGCAACCCTCTGGGGACTAGCGATCTGCAGACTTATTCTGGCCGCAAAGCCACTTTCAATCGTCGCGAATCGGCGAGGGAAAGTGGCTTCTTTTTTACGAAATCGGCCAAGGGCGGGTACTTCTCTGGGGGGACGACGCAAAGTCGGCAACTGGCGCGGATTTCCACAGTTGACTTTCGCCACAGACGGGAGCTAAATAGGGCCGCTAGGTTTCCCACTCAGCGAGTGCAGTATTTTCCCGTACGCGCTGGGGGCAAACGAGACCTGCCAGGAGAGAGAATGAATAAAGCCGATCTCATTGACCGAATCGCAGCTAGCTGCCACATCAGCAAGGCCCAGGCGGCTACGGCTATCGACACCAGTGTCGACAGCATCACCTCTGCTCTGAAAAAAGGAGATCGGGTGGCGCTAATTGGTTTTGGCACCTTCTCGGTCTCGCAGAGAAAAGCCCGCAACGGGCGCAATCCGCAGACGGGCGCCACCATTAAGATCGCCGCCCGCAAAGTAGCAAAGTTTTCGGCCGGAGCCGAACTCCGGAAAGCGGTCAACCGCAGCAAGTAGGGACGAGTTTCAGATCTGAACGGCAGGGGGTCGGCCCTGCCGTTTTTTGTTTTGGGGATAGTGGGCTTTGACGCTGCGGCAAAGGTAGATAGGAACTCCAGGTCCTTACGACTTCGCGTTCCCACTCGCAAGCGGGCGGGAAGTCTCCGCTCAGGATGACAAGGTTGCTGAATCCACGAGCCGTCCGATAGAATCTAAATGGTTTGAATCGAGGTCGGAGATCCATGAAAGCAGCCATTCATCCCGCTTACAACGAAGTGCGCGTCATGTGTGCGTGCGGCAATAGCTTCCTCACCCGCTCCACCCATAAGGGCGATATCCATGTGGAAATCTGCTCGAACTGCCATCCTTTCTACACTGGCAAGCAGAAGTTGGTGGATACGGCAGGCCGCGTAGAGCGCTTCCGCCGCAAATATGCGAAGAAGGAAGAGGCGAAAAAGTAATAACTTTTGCCGTGGGTCTCCGCGCATTAGCACTGATTCTCAGCCCTCGCCCACTGGCGGGGGCTTTGTTTTGGATGACCAAGTAGAATAAGTGTGTGCGCAAGCAGTGGGACAATTCGGTGACGGCCGCGAGCGGGGGCGCTCGCGCCACACAGGCGGACGCACGGGCGGGGACGCCCGCGCCTACATTGACGCCCGCGCTTAGGTTAAGGATTGGGAACGTAGAGATCGCTCCGGCGACGGTGCTGGCACCTATGGCCGGAGTGACGGATACGGTCTTCCGGCGCTTCATTCGCAACTTGGGCGGATGTGGGCTGATCATGACCGAGTTCACCTCCGCGGATGGAGTGCTTCGCGCCAAGGACAAAAAGGCCAAACGCTACCTGCACTTTTACGAGGACGAACACCCGATCTCGGCGCAGCTTTTCGGCAGCGATCCTAAAGTGATGGGCGATGCTGCTCGGATGGTCGAGGACCTTGGCTTCGACCTGGTCGACCTCAACCTCGGTTGTCCGGCAAAAAAAGTAGTGAAGTGCAACGGCGGTTCAGGGCTGTTGCGTGATTTGCCCGCGATCGGAGAAATCTTCAAGGCGGTGCGGGCGGCGGTGAAGATTCCGTTCACGGTGAAGTTCCGCGCAGGCTGGAACGACGACAACATTGTCTGCGTGGAGCTGGCGAAGATGGCCGAAGACTGCGGCCTGTGCGCAGTGGCGCTGCATGCCCGCACCCGTGAGCAAGGTTACAGCGGCAATGCGCGCTGGGAATGGATCGGTGCGGTGAAGCAGGCGGTGAAGATTCCGGTGGTCGGGAACGGCGATATCCGCTCGCCGGAAGACGCTTGCGCCATGGTGTCGCAGACCGGATGCGATGCAGTCATGATCGGGCGCACCGCGCCATCCAATCCGTGGATCTTCCGGCAGATTCAGCAGTATTGTGGTCGCGTGGGGACAGCCGCCCTCGACTGTCCAGTCGAGCGAAGCTCCGATTCTCCTTATGACGAGCCTAGCGAAGCGGATCGCTACGAAATGATTCGTACCTATTTTCAGATGCTGATCGAGGAAGAGCTGCCGGATGCGGTTGGCAAGATGAAGCAGTTTGCGTCGTGGTTTACGCACGGCGTGCCCGGCGGTGCGGGGCTCCGCAAGGCGATCTACGAATCGAAAAGTGCGCCGGAGATTCTCGGGAAGGTAGAAGAATTCTTTGAGGAAAGACTGTGTGGTGCGGGCGCCTCTTCGACTTCGCTCAGGGCAGGCCTCGCCCGCGAGATCCCGTAGTCGAGACTAGAGTCAATGCCGCTTAAAGTTGTGTTGCAGACGATTGACGGGGCGGCTGGAAGAAGCGGTTCCACAGAACGCCACATTGAATCGCCTCCTCCCGACGTTTGAAGATATATCTTTCCCCATGCTGCGTTTTGTTGATTCCTATGGGAATACGATCTTTAATAGCAACCAAATGCAGGATTCTTGCCGGAGTGGGATCGTCTAAGTCAGGTAGTCACTGCCGAGGAGGACTCGCAGTTCTTGTCGCGTGTTCGACAAATGGCCGAAACGTGCAGGAAGAACCCGCACACATTCCTGCGTTTTGTGGGCGATTAGAATGGTGCGAGAAATCCTCGCCAAGAAACCGAACGACAACTATGTTTTCCTCGCCGCCAGCTTTCCTTTCTCGTCCTTCTCTATGTAGGCCCACGGCATATTCGGGTCGTGGGTAAACATGGTCAACCATTTCTTCGGAATCGCTTCTGCGTAGTAGCGCTTGCGGCTCTCGATGGTTTCGAGCGGATATAGATCGAAGGCCATCACCCAGTTCAATTCAATGTGTGCGCTGGTGGGAATCAGATCAGAGATATAACAGGCGGTCTGGCCGCCGCTCCTAATGATGACGGCTTGCATGTCCCTGGTATGCCCCGGGAAGACCTTCACGGAGACTCCCGGGATAAGTTCCTGATCTCCGTGAAGCAGCTTCATCTGGCCGCTTTCGACCAGCGGGTCGTAATTCTCGCTCAGGTAGCTGACCGAATCGCGCTGGTTTTCGTGGGCATGCCTCCATTCGCCTTCCTGGACGTAGTACTTCGCATTGGGAAAGGTGGCGACCACTTTTTCGCCCTGGCGCACCGTGTTCCACCCGCAATGATCGAAGTGCAGATGAGTGTCGATGACAATGTCAACGTCTTCCGGAGTGATGCCCGCGGCCGCGAGATTGTCCAGCAACTGAGCCGGCTGGCCGTAAAGCTTAGCCATTTTTTCGGGAAGCTTGTCGCCGATGCCAGTTTCTATCAGTACCGTGTGACGGCCAGTTCGTACCACGACTGAATTCAAGCCCGCCGGCACGAGATTTTTCTCATCCACTCGTACCTTCTTTGCCCACAGTACCTTGGGGACGACGCCGAAGAAGGCTCCGCCGTCGAGGGGATAAATGCCATCGGAGACGGCGGTAAGTTCGTAGTCGCCAAGGGTTAGGCGGTGCATTGGATTTCTTTCCCCGATCACAGCCTATCAAAATTACCGACGAGGCCTCGCCAAGCGGGTGGACAGGCGAGTCCCGACGCAGGCTAGTGCCGCGCTGCGTGCTAAAATCTGAAGAGGCGTTATTTTATAAATGCTTGCAGACGTGCAGAACCTGATGGAATTGCAGCAGGCCGACCGGGAGATCCTTCGGCTGAAGGAGGAAATCGCGGCGTTGCCCAAACGGGTGGCCGTGATTGAACAGAAGCTGGCTGGAACCAGGGCGGTGCTGGAAAACGCCAAAACTGCCGTCAAAGCCGACGAAAGCGCTCGCCGCAAGTACGAAACCGCTATCCAGGACCTGCAGCAAAAAATCTCCAAGTATCGCGACCAGTCGCTGGAAGTGAAAACCAACGACCAATACAAGGCGTTGATGCACGAGATCCAGTTCGCGGAGCAGGACATTCGCGTCAACGAGGACAAGATCCTCGAGTTGATGGTCAATGCCGAAGCACGGGAGAAGAGCGTGAAGGCAGCTGAACTGGAACTCAAAGTGGAGATGGCGGAAATCGACAAAGAGAAGAATGAAGCTCGCCAGCGCACTGCGGAGGACGAGAAGCAACTGGGCGAGTGGAATGGCAAGCGGGACAAAGCCCGCGCCGGAGTGAATGCGGATTTGCTGCGTCACTATGATCGGGTTTCGAAGTTTCGCGGGACGGGCCTGGCTGAAGTGCGGGACCAAAAATGCATGGGCTGCCAGGTCGTGCTGCGGCCGCAGACCTTCAACGAAGTGCGCAGTGGACAGATGGTGATTTGCGAGTCCTGCCAAAGAATTCTGTACTTCGATCCGGCAACCGAAAGTGCGGAACAAGCCCATGCGGCGACCCGTCGGCGTCGCCCGCGACCGAAAGCGGATGCAGACCAGGCCTGGTACTACCGTGGCGAATATGGGGATCATGGAGAAGTATTCGTGGTCTTCATCAACACGGATGGAAGCTCCAGCCGCCGTGTCTACGACGCTCATTCCGGACGCAAGTTAGGCGAGACTGAAACTCTTGCCGGCAACTATCACATCGCTTTTGCCTCGGATCTGCCACAGGCTGTGCGGCTCAACGGTGGATGGCCGGCATCCGAGATCGAAGAGTGGGGTACGGAGATGCCGACCCGCGCTCTGGATTCACTCTTTGTTGACCTGCTGGCCGCTCGCGCTGAAGCCGCCAAGGGCCATGTCCACGGCAATACTGCCGAAGCAATCACTGCTGAACATCCTGCCGCAAGGTAAGGTTTTGTCGACATCTGCCCCAACCCGGGGGACGATAGGGGTCTGTAGGGATCCTTCGACTGCGCCGCCCACTCGCAAGCGAGTGTGCTGACTCCGCTCAGGATGACATCCATCATTTAAGATTCGTTTATGGGTAGGAACGTGCCCGCTCTAGCCGTCGGACTTCCCACGCTGAAGATTTCTCGCCGTGGGGCTGGGCGCTTGCAGGACGGCCATGCCTGGGTCTATCGGTCTGACATTCTTACGGTCGATGGCATCCCGCCCGGCGCGCTGGTCAACGTTACCGACGAGCGGGGACGGTTTCTGGGGACAGCCTTATACAGCAGCTCGTCGCAAATCGCCATCCGCATGCTCTCGACGGAAGCTGTCAGCGATCTGAGCGGTTTGCTCCGGGGACGGATTCAGGCGGCGATCACCTATCGCGAACGGATCGTAGAAAACACGGATGCATATCGTGTGGTTTTTAGCGAGGCGGATTTCCTGCCGGGATTGATTGTGGACCGCTACAACGACCTGCTGTCGCTCCAAGTCCTCACGCAAGCGATGGACGCTGAGCCGGTGCGTAGCCGAGTCTTGTCTGAACTGAGCGAACAGCTGAAGCCGGCGGCGATCGTTGAGCGAGTAGATCCCCGGATTCGCGAACTCGAGCAGCTTCCTTCCCGGCTTTCCAGCGTAATTCAGGGAGAAAAGAGCAATACTGTCTTTTCCATGAATGGCGTCCAGTTTGACTTCGACGCTATGGAAGGGCAAAAAACCGGCGCGTTCCTGGATCAGCGCGAGAACTATGCCGCGGCGGCGAAGTACGCCCGGGGCGAGGCGCTGGACGTTTTCTGTTACCAAGGCGGATTTGCCCTTCATCTTGCGCAACACTGCTCAAAAGTCGTAGGCGTAGATAGCTCGCGGCCGGCGCTGGAGGTCGCAGAGAAGAACGCAGCTCTGAATCACCGCGAGATCGAATGGATCGAGGGCAACGCATTTGATCTATTGCGAGATTATGCGGACTCGGGGCACCAATACGACACCATCATTCTCGACCCCCCTGCTTTTGCCAAAAGCCGGCGGACCCTGGACACGGCGATGCGCGCCTACAAGGAGCTTAACCTCCGGGCCCTGAAGATGCTTCGTCCGGGTGGCACTCTGGTGACCTGTTCTTGTTCCTACCACGTGAGCGAGGCCGAGTTTCTAGAGGTGGTGGCGCAAGCCGCCCGAGATGTCCACAGAAATCTTCGTGTTCTGGAAAAACGTACCCAGGCGAAGGACCATCCCATACTCCTTACAATACCGGAAACCGCGTACCTCAAGTGCTTCATCATGAGTGTAAGTTATTGAAGATGTGTTAGCAAACCGCATTGACAATAACACACTCATATTTTGGCATCGACTCATACTAAAGCTTCATCCAAAGTGGTGAAGTTTCAACCCAAATTTCTAAGCGAGTTCGAAAGGAGGACTTAACCATGACTGTATTAACCCGTTGGGACCCTTTCCGTGAGTTCAGCACCCTGCAGGACCGCATGAATCGGCTCTTCCGCGATTCGTATAGCGAAGGGCGGGATGAATCTTTGACCACCAGCAACTTCGCTCCGGCAGTGGATGTCTACGAAGACGAACACAACGTGACGCTGAAGATTGAGGTTCCGGGAATCGACGAGAAAGACATCGATGTCCGGATCGAGAACAACGTCCTGACCGTGGACGGCGAGCGCAAATTCGAGAAGGAAGAGAAGGAAGAAAATTACCGCCGGGTCGAGCGGCAGTATGGAAGCTTTACCCGTTCCTTTACGCTTCCCAATACGGTGGACGCTGACCGCGCAACCGCGAACTGTGGCAAGGGTGTTCTGAAGATCAGCTTGGCTAAGAAAGCCGAAGCCAAGCCGAAGCAGATCAAAGTCAACGTCGGCAGCGAAAAGACCCTGGAAGCCAAGGGCGCCGGCAAAGCCGCGTAATGCAGCTGACCCGCCGAGACTAGCTCGGCAGGATTCTTGACGGGAGGCGGTAGAGATGCCGTCTCCCGTTCTTTGTGCGGCGGTCATTTCGGAACGGGGCGAAGAACAAGAAATACATGGGCTCTTCGCTCCGCTCAGGGTGACAATGGATGAGGGATAGAGCTATGGCAATTCGGTGGGACAAATTCACGGTTAAGGCGCAGGAAGCAGTGCAGCGCGCGGGCAATCTGGCTTCAGAAAACGGCAATCCCGAGGTCATGCCGGTACATCTGCTGGCGGCGCTGCTTGAGGACAAGGAAGGCATTGTGCCGCCGGTTCTGGAGAAAATCGGGATCGGTGCCCAGGCGGTACTGCGCGATGCTTATCAAGAGATTGAAAAGCTCCCCAAAGTCTCAGGTAGCGGGGCGACACAGGCGAACCTCTCGCAGGCGCTGAACCAGCTTCTGGAGCGGGCCTTTAAGGAAGCGGACAACTTCAAAGATGAGTACGTCTCCACCGAGCATCTGCTGCTGGCAGCTACTCAATTAAAGCGGGACGCGGCGCAGGAAATCCTCGCGCGTCACGGCGCCACCCATGATGCCATCCTGAAGGCGTTAACTGCGGTCCGGGGATCACAGAAGGTAACGGACCAGAATCCCGAAGCCAAGTATCAGGCGCTGGAGCGCTACGCTCGCGACCTGACCGAGCAGGCGCGTCGCGGCAAGCTCGATCCGGTAATCGGGCGTGACGAGGAAATCCGCCGGGTGGTGCAGGTTCTATCCCGCCGAACCAAAAACAATCCCGTGCTGATCGGCGAACCCGGTGTCGGCAAGACCGCGATTGTGGAAGGGCTGGCACAGCGGATCATTTCTGGGGACGTGCCCGAGGTGCTGAAGAACAAGCGGGTGGTCGCGCTGGATTTAGGAGCGATGCTGGCGGGCGCCAAATACCGCGGCGAGTTCGAAGATCGTCTCAAGGCAGTGCTGAAAGAAATTGAAGATTCTTCCGGACAAATCATCCTTTTCATCGACGAGCTCCACACTCTGGTGGGCGCGGGCGCGGCCGAAGGCGCGATTGACGCCTCCAACATGCTGAAGCCAGCGCTGGCTCGTGGCGAATTGCGGGCCATCGGTGCCACTACACTGAACGAATATCGTAAGTACATCGAAAAAGATGCGGCGCTGGAGCGACGCTTTCAGATCGTCTTCGTCGGCGAGCCCAACGTCGAGGACACCATCGCCATCCTGCGCGGGTTGAAGGAGCGCTACGAAGTTCATCATGGCGTGCGAATCAAGGACTCCGCCATCGTAGCTGCAGCCACCCTTTCACACCGCTACATCTCTGACCGGTTTCTGCCGGACAAGGCCATTGACCTGATTGATGAAGCGGCTGCTTCTCTCCGAATTCAGATTGATTCACTGCCCACTGATATCGATCAGCTTGAGCGTAGGGCAACACAACTCGAAATTGAGCGCCAGGCGCTGAAGAAGGAAGACGATCGCAACTCGAGAGAGCGGCTGGCAGTCATCGATAGGGAACTGGCTGAAGTGCGGGAGAAATCCAATACGCTCAAGGCCAACTGGAAGCGGGAGAAAGATTTGATTGCCAAGTCCCGTCAGCTCAAAGAAAAGATCGAGCAGTTGAAAATTGAGGAGCAGGCAGAAGAGCGCAAGGGAAACCTGCAGCGGGTGGCTGAGATCCGGTACGGCCTGTTGCGGCAAGCCGAGGAAGAGCTGCAGGGGTTGACGGAAAAGGCCGCGGGCGCCGGCGCCCGCGCCACACGCATGCTCAAGGAAGAAGTGGACGAAGAAGATGTTGCCCGCATCGTTTCCAAGTGGACCGGGATCCCGGTTTCGAAGATGCTCGAGGGCGAAGTTAAGAAGCTTATCAACATGGAAGACCGGCTGCGCCAGCGAGTCGTGGGCCAGGATCCAGCGCTGGAGCGGGTTTCGAATGCGATTCGACGCTCGCGTGCCGGGCTGAGCGATCCCAAGCGGCCGATCGGTTCGTTCATTTTTCTTGGCCCGACCGGTGTCGGTAAGACCGAACTGGCACGGGCACTGGCCGAGTTCCTCTTCGATGACGAGCACGCCATGGTGCGCATCGACATGTCGGAGTACATGGAGAAGCATGCGGTCTCGCGGCTCATTGGCGCGCCTCCGGGATACGTCGGTTACGAGGAGGGCGGACAGCTCACGGAGCAGGTGCGGCGACGTCCGTATGCCGTTGTATTGTTCGATGAAATCGAGAAGGCGCACCCGGATGTGTTCAACATCCTGCTGCAGATCATGGAAGATGGCCGCCTTACTGACAGTAAGGGCCGCGCGGTGGACTTTAGGAACACGATCATCATCATGACCTCGAACATCGGGTCAGCCTACCTGCAAGCGGAGAATATGCGGACAGCCGAGGACTTTGAGGAAGCCGGCAAGCAGGTGATGAATGCCCTTCATGGCCACTTCAAACCGGAGTTTCTGAACCGCGTGGACGACATCATTATTTTCCGGCCGCTGGGCAAGGAACAACTGGTGAAGATCATCGAGCTGCGGCTGGAAGATGTGCGGCGTTTATTGGCCGACCGCAAGATTTCACTCGAACTGACCGACGCTGCGAAAGATCTGCTATTTGCCGAGGGCTTCGATCCGAACTTTGGCGCGCGTCCGTTGAAGCGAGCGATCCAGAAGCTGGTGCAAGACCCGCTGGCGCTGAAGATTCTCGATGGCGAGGTGCTGCATGGGGATCATGTGGTGGTGGATGCCGATAAGCGCGCTGGGAAGATGAGGTTCGAGGTGAGCAAGCGCGTGGGGGAGAAGGAACCCGCTAGGGCGCGGAAGTAACTGAAATGTAGGCGCGAGCGTCCTCGCTCGTGCCGTCTAAAATGCAAGCACGAGCGAGGACGCTCGCGCCTACACTGTTCCTCGACCATTCTGAACAATTGCCTGATTTCGGATTTCGTTCTACTATCCGGCCAGTGGCTACTGCCAAAAACATCCCTGATTTAAAGCAGCGGCTGGTGTCGGCGGCGCCGGTCGAGGACGACTCGTCGTTTGAGTTGAAGCTGCGGCCGCAACGGCTGGCGGAGTTCATTGGACAGCCTAAAGTTAAAGAAAATCTGGCGGTAGCCATTGAGGCGGCGCGGTCACGCGGCGAAGCCCTGGATCATGTGCTGCTTTACGGCCCGCCGGGTTTGGGCAAAACTACGCTGGCGACGATCATCGCCAATGAGCTGGGCGTGCCCTTCCAGCAGACCTCAGGTCCAACGTTGCAAATCAAAGGCGACCTGACCGCGATCCTAACCAATCTCCGCGACAAGCAGGTGTTGTTTATTGACGAAGTGCATCGCTTGCAGCCGACGCTGGAGGAACTTCTCTACTCGGCGCTCGAGGATTACAAGCTGGACATCATCATTGGGCAGGGGCCGGCGGCGCGAACGCACACCATGGACGTGAAGCCGTTTACCTTCATCGGCGCGACTACGCGGGCGGGACTGCTTTCGTCCCCCCTGCGATCACGGTTTGGGATCGTACTGCGGCTGGAGTTCTACAGCCACGAAGACTTGCGGATTATCGTGGAGCGCTCCGCCGACATACTGGCGGTTGAGATCGATGATGCCGGGGCGCGGGAGATCGCCAGTCGCTCACGTGGAACTCCGAGAATTGCAAACAGGCTGCTGCGCCGGGTGCGCGACTATGCCCAAGTCCGAGGCGCCGGGAAAATTGATCTGCCCACGGCGCAAGCAGCCCTGCAGATGCTGGAAGTGGATCGCCACGGCTTCGACGAAGTGGATCGCAAGCTGCTCCTGACCATTATCGAAAAGTATCAGGGCGGGCCGGTCGGCGTAAACACGCTAGCGGCGGCGCTGGCGGAGGAAGCGGACGCGATTGAGGAGATATATGAGCCGTTTCTAATTCAGATAGGATTCCTCAATCGCACGCCGCGTGGTCGGGTGGCGACGCAGTTAGCCTACGAGCACTTCGGGATTACGCCAAACCGCAGACAGAGTTCACTGTTCTAATTCCTCGAAACTCTAGTGTTTCGCACCGGGAAGCGATGGTGTATCTTGCATCCGACCCTGTAGGGGGCAAGGGGTACGCCATGAGAGGGTGTGTGTGCGCTGATCGGTGCCTAAGTTTCTAACACTTTCCCGGATTCTGATTCTGCTGTGCTTTCTGGTCCCTGTGGCTTGGTCTGGCTCTGCGCCCCAAAAAGAGGTTCCGCCTCAAGCTGTTTCAACGCCTACGCTACTTATTCCCCGATTGTCACGTCCGCCGGCCCTCGAAGAATTTCTTACCATGCGGCCATTGGGAGAAACCGCACTCCAGATGGTGAAAGTCACCAGTTTCGTGCAGCGATATCCGCATGACGGACAGCCCGCCTCGCAACCCACCGAAGCATATCTGGGGTACGACGACAAGAATCTATACGCGGTTTTCGTGTGCTTTGACGAACCAGGGAAGGTTCGGGCTCGGATGTCGCGGCGGGAAGACATTTTTGAAGACGATACGGTCGAGGTGATGCTGGACACCTTCCACGACCGGCGGCGAGCTTATGCGTTTCAGACCACGCCCCTGGGCGTGCAATGGGACGCCATCTGGACGGAAGCTCCGCACGAGGACAGCACCGGAAACATGACAAACTTCGACTCCTCATTCGATACGGTATGGGATTCGAAAGGCATGCTGACCAACCAGGGCTATGTCGTCTGGATGGCGATTCCCTTTAAGAGCCTGCGTTTTTCCCCAGCCCGGCAGCAGGAATGGGGGATCATCCTGTATCGCGGGATTCTGCGTGAGAATGAGGACGATTTCTGGCCGCCGATTTCCCAGCGACTCGAGGGCCGGCTCGCCCAGGCGGCAACAGCAAATGGATTGGAAGGAATCTCGCCGGGAAGAAATATGCAGTTCAATCCTTACGGGCTGCTGCGGTCGTTCCGGGCGCTGGACACGCACAATCCGACTCCTTTTTTTAGCAGCAGCGCGGCTGACTTTAGAGGCGGAATGGACTCGAAGTTCATCCTGCATGACAACCTCGTACTGGACGTGACTGCCAATCCCGATTTCAGTCAGGTCGAATCGGACCAGCCCCAGATTACGGTGAACCAGCGCTTCGCTGTGTTTTTTCCAGAGAAGCGGCCATTTTTTATGGAGAACCTGGATTATTTCAAGACTCCGATCGATCTGGTCTTCACGCGGCAAATTGGCGATCCGCAGTTTGGCGCGCGGTTGACGGGAAAGATGGGGCCGTACTCGATCGGAGTTTTAGCTTCTGACGACCGCGGTCCAGGGGAAATTGTTCCGGATAATGATCCGCGGTCGGGAGATCGAGCAACCTTCGCGATTGGGCGAATCAGCCGTGACATTTTCGGCCAATCGAGTTTGGGATTGATCTACACCGACTGGGAGTTTCCGGGAGCGAGCGCGTTCAATCGGATCGGAGGTGCCGACGGCCGATTCAAACTCAACCCCCACTGGACGAGCATGTTTCAGATGGTGGAGAGCTCGACCCAAAGCCAGCTCGGAAAGTATCAGGCGGGTCCGGCGTCGAGAGCGGAGACCGCGTATGCCGGGGCGAATGTGGACTATGACCTTGCTTACAACGACATCAGTCCGGGATTTACCACGAATGCCGGATTCGTGAATCGAGTGGACATCCGAGACATGAAAAACAATTTCGATTACCGGTTCCGTCCAAAGAGCGGGCCCCTCTTGTCGTGGGGACCGACCGTCTATACGGACAATGTTTGGGCGCACGACGGGACGCGTCTCGATACGTATTACAACCCTGCGCTAACGTTTTTCTTGAAAGGGCAATCCTATTTAAATTTCTCTCCCTACACCAATTTCAGGGAGCGGCTACGTCCCTCAGATTTTCCGGCGCTCCCGCAAGACCAGGACTTCCACGAGCACAACAGCGCGATCGTTTTTGCAACCAACTATCTGTCGCAGGTTAACTTGCAGGGATACTATCAATGGGGGGACGGGGTGAATTTTGTGCCTCCGGCCAATCACGCGCCGGTCCTCGACCGCGCCGACTCAGCCAATCTAACGCTTTCCTTCCGCCCGCTCACGGCGCTGAAGATCGACAATCTATATTTGTTCAACCGCCTGCGTGACCGGAACAGTAACGCGGCCGTATTCAACAATCACATTGTGCGGAGCAGGTGGAACTGGCAGTTCACGCGACAGCTCTCGTTGCGTGTGATTCTGCAATATACAACGACCTTGGCTAACTCTACATTTACCTCGCTCCCGACGAGTAAGCAATTCAACGCGGATTTTCTGATTACCTATCTGGTGCACCCGGGCACGGCAATTTATGTGGGTTATAACAGCGATCTGCAGAACCTGAATCACGATTTGCTGGTTGATCCGAGCACAGGGAGCATCGCCCGCACCCGCGATAGCTACATTAACGACAGCCGGCAGTTTTTCGTGAAGGTATCGTACTTGTTCCGGTTCTAGGACGACTTCACATCAGCTGGCTGCGCTTCCGGATAGAAACTGCAGCTACAATGGCAGCAGCATGATTGCCCACTTACATGGAAGATTGCTGGCCAAGCGTCCCAACCAGGCAATCGTTGAGACCGGCGGAGTCGGCTACGATGTGACGGTCAGTGTTCCCACCTTTCTGGATTTGCCTAGGGTTGGCGGCGAGGTTGAGCTGCATGTCCATACGCACGTAAGGGAAGACCAGATCGCGCTGTACGGATTTCTGGGTTTGGCGGAGAAACATCTGTTCGAGAAGCTGATCACAGTAAGTGGAATCGGACCGAAGCTGGCGATTACGATCCTAAGCGGCATGGCGGCAGACGAAATGGTTGGCGCAATACGGAGCAATGACGTAGCTCGCCTCACGCGCATACCCGGAATCGGGAAAAAAACCGCCGAACGTATGGTGCTGGAACTGCGCGACAAGCTCCCCGTCCAAGGCGCGGAAGATATGAAGGTAGCGCCGCCGATGAGTGAGGTTGAGGGGGACGTCCTCTCAGCGCTGGTGAATCTGGGCTACCAGCGCGCGACTGCCGAAAGAGCCGTGGCTGCGGTGACGAAAAATGGTAAGGGAGCTGCATTCGAGACCACCTTCCGCGAAGCCTTAGGAGTGCTCTCGAAGTGAAGCGCTCGGTTACCTGGCTTCCGCACGATCTTTAAAAACGTACATTAAGCCGTAGTCCAAGTCTGAGCCCTTGTGGTAAGAGGGGTTGGCTTCAAAGGGATTCCGGTAGACGAAGCCGGTAACGCGCTCCCGGTAGTAAATGCCCTTTGCGAGCCGGATCCGCAAATCGAGCAGGGCGCCAGTGAGATGGTAGCGGTGGTCACTGCCAGGTGCAAGGTAGGCCACGTTTGCGCGCAACCACCGTCTCTCATACATCGCCTCCGCGGCCGGCCAGCGATCGTGTTTTTTGTACAACGAAGTGGTGACCTCGCTGTAGTGGACCCCGCCTCCGAAGTACAAGCCGCGAGCAACCCGGAAAATCAGCAATCCATGCGCTTTTACGGTGTAGCCGTTTCCCGTGTCCTGTTTATTGGCGGTGTCAGCGCCGCTCTCGGCTTCCATGAAGAAGCGGCCGAGATCGACGTCGATTCCGGTGTTGCCGTCGAAATATGGCGAAGTGTAGCCCGAGTCGCTCAGACCAATAGCCCGCCCACGTAGGGGCGAACTTGGGCGACGCACATGGCGTTGAAGAGAACCATCACGGCAAGAATCTGCTTGGAAGAAACCATTTTTCTGTGTCTCGCTAGTCACAGACATTTTGTCCACGTGGAGTCAACCAAGCGAGAATTAAGACGCGGAATGCGCGCACGGACGGTCGTACTGAGTTCCCACTCTGGAATTCGGAAGGATGCTACGAGTGCTTAAGTTAAGGGGCTGGGGCGAGAGGTGCGAGATTTCAGGGATGGTTATTTTCCAATACAGAAGCTGCTGAAGATCAGGTTGAGTATGTCGTCGGTGGTGGTCGCTCCAGTAATCTCGTCCAGCGGCCTGAGGGCGCTGTAAAGGTCGAGCAAGAGCATTTCGTGGGGAACGCGGTTATGAACTGCGGCGACTGCCCCGGCGAGGGCGGTAAGGGAGTTGTGGACTAATGCCTGGTGGCGTGCGTTGGTCAGAAATCCGGTCTCCGCCTGGACGCCTGTCTCTCCGGCGATGTAGCGAAGGATCTCGACCCGGAGTTCTGGAATACCTTCACCGGTTACCGCCGATGTCCGTACCTGGGGCAACTGAGAACTGACAACAGAAAACTGAGAACTGCATAAATCCGTCTTATTTACTACCAGAATTGCCGGCCGCCGTTCTGCCTGGGCGAGCAACTCCTGATCTTCAGAAGTCACGGGCTGAGAGCAATCGAAAACGACAAGCACTAGGTCGGCATCAGCGAGCGCTTCCATGGACTTGCGGATGCCGATGCTTTCCGCCTCATCGAGCGCCCGGCGAATGCCGGCGGTGTCGATGAGCTTGACTGGAATGCCACCGATGGCCACTGTCTCGCTGACCAAATCGCGAGTGGTGCCTGGAGTTGCGGTAACAATGGCGCGTTCGCGCTCGACCAGACAATTGAAGAGGCTCGATTTCCCTACGTTGGGGCGTCCGATAATGGCGAGCGTCAGGCCCTCGTGGACAATCTTCCCATAGGTAAACGAGCCAGCAAGATCTTGCAGCGGCTGCCGCACAGCGGCAATACGCTCCAGAATTTGGTCTGCGGGGAGAACGGACACGTCATCTTCGGCAAAGTCCACGCCGGCTTCGAGAGTGGCGATCAGTTCCACCAGCATCTGTTTGATCGGTTGCAGACGACGTGACAGCGCGCCTTCGAGCTGCTGGGCAGCAACTTTAGCCTGGTAGAGTGTCTGCGACTCGATAAGGTCACGCACCGCTTCCGCTTGGGCGAGGTCGATTCGGCCGTTGAGGAAAGCCCGCCTGGTGAACTCTCCGGGCTCGGCGAGGCGCGCGCCCCGCGCCAGGGCAAGCTCAACGATATGCCGCAGAACGACAGGCGAGCCATGGGCGGAGATTTCAATGATGTCGTCGGTGGTGTAGGAGTGCGGTTTGGCGAAATAGGTAACCACGACTTCGTCGATGCGTTGAGGGCTTGGCGCGGCGGCCTCGAGCCGTGATCCATGCGGAGTGGTTCCGCTTTGCGTTGTGGAATCGGACTTAGCTCTTTCGCGGGCGGGGGCGCCCGCGCCACATGGCTCCGGTTCAATCAACTCTCCGAATATCGCCATTCCGGGCTCGAGATCGTGCTTCAGACGAAGCATAGGCAGCGCGATTGTTTTCGCGTCGGGGCCAACGAGGCGGACTACGCCGATGCCACCCCGACCTGGCGGGGTAGCGATGGCGACGATGGTGTCGTCGAGATTCACGGGGAAATTGTAATTGGAGGGACGCTTAGGGCAGGGTCCGCCGAGCGGGTTTGCTTACCGGCTTGTAATCCTTGGGATAGACAACAACATACCGTCGAAGGCCCATGCCTTCGCTTTCAGTGCGCAGGTCCTCATGGTCCCGGAGCGCGAGGTGAACGATGCGACGCTCACGGGATGACATAGGCGCGAACTCGTAGGGAGCGCCAGTCTTGCGGACTCTTTCAGCCGCGACATCGGCGGCCAGACGCAGTTCTTCCAGGCGCAGGGCTCGGTGATTCATGCAGTCGAAGCAGACCTTCTCATGCTCGTTGCCGGGGAGCCGGAGCATTTCCAGGGCGAGCAGTTCGATTGCCCGCAGCAGCTCAGCTCCGCGTTCCAGGAGCAATGCGGAATCAGGTCCGGAAAATTCAACCAGGATCTCGGGACGCTCC
>Ga0210384_10003043_pt1 | contig 19805 bp, 18 predicted proteins | sample IncBWH2MmetaG_FD_160574 | JGI IMG/M metagenome (GOLD analysis project Ga0210384, IMG submission 160574) | Forest soil microbial communities from Barre Woods Harvard Forest LTER site, Petersham, Massachusetts, United States - Inc-BW-H-2-M | ecosystem: Environmental > Terrestrial > Soil >...
TGCGAAGGTCATTGTCCGCCACACATATCCAGGATCATGCGAATCACCTAGCCACGAAGACCAATAGACGATTTCCGGCGCCTTTTCCTGCACGCCGTTCTCACGAACGTCTTGAACCACGCCGATGACCTCATACCACGGCGTGTTTGGGAGTTCGCGTAATCGCTTGCCGATGGCCGCGGATGGCGTGCCCCACATCTCCCGCGCCAGATTCTCGGAGACCATGACCACCGGTCTCCGGCCATAGACTTCAGTCCAAGTTAGTTCGCGGCCGGCAATGATGCGCGTCCCGGCGGTCTGCAAAAGACCTGGCGAGACATGCTTGTATAGGCGCAGGGGAGGAATTTCGCCGGGGGAATACGTTTTGTCCTGCGCGTAGATCGCGTCCCAGTCCGAGTCGAACCCTTCCATGGGCATTTCGCTCACGAATCCCACGGATTTCACGCCTGGAATGGCTTGCAGCTTATCGGCAATTTCGTTCTGTATTCTCGTGACGCGTTCCGGCTCCGCCACCAGCGATTCTGGAATCGAAATTCGCATCAACTGAAGATGCTGCGGGTCCGTGAATCCTGGGTCGATGGTTCGGAATGCCTCGAACGTGCGAATCATCAGGCCCGCGCTCACCAGCAGCACCACGGCCATCGCCATCTGGCCTACGACAAGCAGGTTGCGCGCGCGGTGCCGCTCGCGGCTCGCGCTGATCGTTCGTCCTGTGCTCCGAAGAGCCAACGTGGTCCGCTGTCCGGCATATCTCAGGGCAGGAATCAATCCGAACAACAGGCCCGAGAGCAGGGAAAGAAACAGAGCAAATCCCAGCATCCGCGCATCGATGGAAATTTCGCTGAGGCGCGGCAGATTCGCTGGACCTGTAGCGACCAAGAAGCGCACGCCCGCATAAGCTAGGCCAACGCCAAGGGCTCCGCCCATCAGCCCCAGCAGCATGCTTTCTACGAGAAGTCCCCGCACGATTCGGACCCAGGCGGCGCCAAGCGCAGCTCGAACCGCCAACTCCTGCTGCCGCGACTCCACTCGGACCAACAGTAGATTCGCCACGTTGGCACACGCAATCATCATCACCAGGCCGATGGTCCCCATCACCACCCACAGCGCTTCGCCGACGTTGCCGAGCACTTCTTGTTTTAGCGGGCGAATCGTGGGCGTGATTTTCCAGGTCTCGTAAATATGCGGATTCGATCCAGGTCCGTTGGACCAAGAGTCCATCCAGATCGGCAAGATTCGCGCCATGTCGGCGTTGGCTTCCGCAATCGCGACCCCGGGCTTGAGGCGTGCGACTCCGTGATATCCGAAGCCCGCCAGGATCAACTTCCCTCGGTCAAATGCCAGCGGCACGATCAGGTCGAACTCTGCGTCGAGGAACCGAAACCCCTGGGGCATAACGCCGACAATTTCGCGAGGGCGTGAGTCAACCAAAACGTTGCGTCCAACGATCGCGCGGTCTGCTCCGTACCGCCGCTGCCAATACCCATAGCTCAGTATCACCCTTTCTGAACCGTGCGGATTCTGGTCCTCCTGCGAAAACCAGCGCCCCACCGCCGGTGGAACAGCAAACGCCTGTAACGCGCCATCGCTGACCTCAATTGTGCGCACCTGTTCCGGTTCGGCCAGGCCTGTGACATTCGCCGTGTTGGATATCCACACGCCCAACGCTTGAAACACTCGGTTTTGCTCGGCGTATGTGAAATACATCGAAGGCGAGAGGAGCAAACCATTCCTAAAATCCGCGAGCCCTGCCGCACCCGGCGCGATCTGGTGCAGCGCCACCAGTTCCTGAGACTTCGGATAGTTCAGTGGTTGCAGCAGAACGCTGTTCACAACACTGAAGACCGCCGTGTTGGCACCAATTCCGATCGCAATGGTCAACGCCCCAACCGCCGTGAAGGCCGGATTGCGCCGAAGCATCCGCAAGCCATAGCGCACATCGGCGAAAAAGCTTTCGATCCATACCCACCGCCACACGTCCCGCGCGTTCTCTTCCGCCAAACTCACATTCCCAAACGCTCTCCTTGCCGCGTACCTTGCTTCTTCTCTCGACATCCCGCCCGCAACCAACTCCTCGGTCTTTTCATCGAGGTGCTCCCGAATCTCTTCCGACAGCTCGCCGTAGATCCGCGGCCGCGAAAATAATTGCGTCAACCAATTCATGACTCACCCGGTGCCAAGACGTGTGTAATCCCCTCGAGCATGCGTTCAAAGCTGGACACCTCACGTTCCAGGTGTTTTGCGCCTGCCGCCGTCAGTCTGTAAATCCGAACGCGGCGGTTTGTAGAAGAGATACCCCACTGGGCCTTGACCAAGTCTTCCTTGAGAAGGCGCTGGAGGGCCGGATACAACGACCCTTCTTCGATCTGAAGCAAGTCACGCGACGTTCGTCTGATGTGCTGTACGAGCGCGTAGCCATGCGACGGCTGGCTTCCGAGGATTTGGAGAATCATCATCTCCAAAGCACCGGGAAAGAGGTCTCGCTTGGGGGGCTTCTTCATGCGAACGGGTCCTTACTTTTCAGGCTGTGTGCGTCTAGGCCTAGGGCAACATAGTATGAGACGCGGCCGTCGTCAAGCCCAATAACGTGGCCAGTGAAGACTCGAGCGGAGAGCGCAGCCGAGGGACAGTCAGATTGTTTCCCGGGGGCGGGAACTCTCTGGCAAACGGGCGGGATCTACGAAGCGACGACTCCGCCTTTATTATTTGACGGCACATCGCGAGAGAGTATCCTCAGTCCCAACCAGCGGCCAGGAGGTGGGTATGCTCTCCAAATACAGAATTGAACCAGGCGAGCAAGGCTATGTGGTCATCGACACTGAAAACGGGATGGTGGGCGCTTTCAAAACACGCCAGGAAGCAGAGGCGGAAATCCGACGCTGCCAACAGGAAGACGCGGTGTGGGAGACTTCGAAGCTCTTAGTAGGCATGAGCATCAACACCCTGATGCAAATGCACGAAGTTGACCGAGAGACAGCGAGGTATTGGACTTTGAGTGCCGCCGAATGCGCGGAGTGAGTTCCCCGTCCGTTAAGCAGACAGCCCCTGATTGACAGCGAAAAGCACTAAGTCCACGATGGCGGTAAGGAGGCCAAAAATGACCCCAGCCACACAACCCGAATCCGAGTCTCACAGACTCGTCCGAAAGCTACTTGCTCTCAAGATGAACGTCGGGCCGGTTTCTACCGGATTCGATGGGAAGGAATCTTTGGAAGTGAACGGCAATAGACTCACGGTTGAACAACTGCTCGAAATCGATAGGGCGGGTGAACTGACAAGTTGGGGAATTGCCGACTACATTGAGAAGCACAAAGTTAAAAGATAAGCGCTTCTCGGCGGGAAACTTCAGATTTCAAAAACCCGCCGGGGCAGTAGGTTCCATTTTGGGGACTTCGACCGCCGAGACGGAACCTTTTCTCAAATCGTGACTTTGTGACGTAGGTTGTTCCATGACCTGCCGAGTGAAGACTCCAGTGCCGGCAAGCAACGATTGGGGCACATCAGTAAGCCAGGCAGTTCGTTGTTGCGCTTCTTGCTGGTGGAAGCAGCCCAAGCAGCGGCACGTATCCATCCGGACTGGCGACGTCGGTACATTCACGTGGCGATGCGTCGGCACCAGAGCATTGCCAAGGTAGCGATGGGACGTCGTCTTGCGGTTCGCTTGTATTGTTGTTACTCCCATTGCCCTATGCGCCTGAGACACGAATTGTTTAGAATGCCTGGGCGAATTTGCGCGTTGTCATTCGGCCAGAAATTCACAAAGGAAGCACGGTCGAAAAGGTGGAGCGATGAACCGTCGTCATTTTTTTCGGTCAGCAAGCGCCGTATCTGCGTGCCTCGCGTTCTCGAAGAGAGGGTATTTATTCGGAGACAGCACACCGAGCGGTTGGCGTACATTTGAAGTGACAACGAGGGTCGAAGTCTTAAGGCCCTCTGGGATAACACGTATATGGATACCGGCTGCACTTGTCGCCGAGACTCCCTTCCAAAAGACGCTCACAAATACGTTCAACGCTGAGGGTGGCACCGCCAAGAATATCGAACGCCAAGTCGATGCGCTTGGAATCATCTCCGCGGAATTTCGGTCTGGCGTGCGTCCGATCCTTACCGTCACAAGTCGGATCATTACCAAGAACTATCTGGTCGATCTGTCCGCCCCCGGTAAGGCACCGAAAGAGGCTCAAGCGGAGTTGGAGTATTTCTTGCGGCCAACAAAACTTCTCCCAACCGACGGTATTGTGAAGGAGCGAGCGTTAGAGATCACCAGGGGCGCGAAAACGGATGTCGAAAAGGCCCGTGCTATCTATGAATGGATCGTGGACAACACGTTTCGGAATCCCAAAACGCGCGGGTGCGGTGCTGGCGACATTCGTTTCATGCTTGAGTCCAGGGATTTAGGCGGCAAGTGCGCAGATCTCAATGCGCTATTTGTCGGACTCGCGCGTGCGGCGGGACTTCCGGCACGCGACGTGTACGGCATCCGAGTCGCCAAGTCAGACCTGGGGTATAAGAGTCTTGGTCCTTCGACGGAAATGGTAACAAAGGCGCAGCACTGCCGCGCGGAGGTGTACCTCAGTGGCTACGGCTGGGTTCCCGTCGATCCCGCTGACGTGCGAAAAATAGTACTCGAGGAACCACCAGGAAATCTCTCGCTGGACGATGCGATGGTGAAGAATGCTCGCACGAGGCTTTTCGGGTCCTGGGAGATGAATTGGATGGCATACAACTTCGCGCACGACGTGACCCTTCCGGGCTCGAACGGCGCGCCAGTTGGATTCCTGATGTATCCGCAGGCGGAAACGGCCGACGGCCGACTCGACTGTCTCGATCCGGACGGGTTTAAGTACGAGATCAAGTCGAGAGAGTTTGTACCGGTAAATGGGTAACGGAGACAACCCTGCACCATCTTCGGTAGTGCCGACTAACCGGCAAACCGGACACTAGCCTGGGTTCCAGCAAGAAAGTCGCGTGTATACTTCTCATAGCAAAGGTTATATGCCTTCCACCGGGACGCTTGTCCGACGCAAAACCATTTACAACGTCGGGTCAAAACTTGCCGCGACTCTCGTAGCGATAGTTTTCCTATTCTCCGGCTGCGAATCAAAGCAGCCCCCGGGGACCAGCACGGTCCCTGCTGTTTCCACCAGCCGGTTGGAGTTGGTATTCATCTACGGTTCGGAAAAAGAGAAATGGATTACCGATGTCACGGACGCTTTCAATCTTTCGGATCACCGTACCAACCAGGGAGAGCGCATCTACGTGCGCGCGATACCAATGGGTTCCGGTGAGGCCATCGATGAAACGCTCGACGGCCGCCGTCAACCTCATCTCATCAGCCCAGCCTCGTCCGTCTTCGTCAAGATAGGCAACGCGCGTTCGCGAAGTCAATATGGCAATGATCTTGTCGGAGCTACGCAGAACCTAGTCCGCTCGCCCGTTGTCATCGCTATGTGGAAGCCGATGGCGGAATCGCTGGGCTGGGGCAAGAATCCGATCGGCTGGTCCGACATTGCAAAGGTAGCGCGAAATCCAAAAGGGTGGGCTGCGTATGGCCATCCCGAGTGGGGCAAGTTCAAGTTCGGCCACACACGTCCTCCATACAGCACCAGCGGCCTGAATTCGCTGATCATGGAGGTTTACGCCGCCTCGGGTAGAACTTCCAACCTCACCCTCGACGACGTAAGCAGCCCTCGCACCACTGATTTCCTGGCTGACATCGAAAAAAGTATCGTCTACTACGGAAGTTCCACGGGATTTTACGGCAGGCTTATGTTTTCCGGTGACCCGCAAAATCTTTGCGCCGCAGTTTTATACGAAAACATGGTCATCGAATCGTTTTCCGGTGCGGAGCGGCCATTTCCCATCGTTGCAATCTATCCGAAGGAAGGCACGTTCTGGAGTGACCATCCGGTCGGCATAGTCGAGCGGAGTTGGGTCACGCCAGAACATCGGGAGGCGGCCAAGATCTATATCGCCTATTTGCTCGAACGCTCCCAACAGGAAAAAGCCATCGCATTCGGCTTCCGCCCGGGAGATGTCAATGTGCCGCTGACTTCCCCGATCGATGCCGCTCACGGCGTCAATCCCATCGAGCCGAAAATCACCCTGGAAATTCCGTCCGAGCAGGTAGTCGAGAAGATACTCCGGCGGTGGGGCCATCAAGAAACCGATAGTGAACAGCACAAAGGCGGATAGCCGACAGCGCCGATGATTCTCGATTCCGAGAGCGCATGTAAACTCGTGCTATGAAGGCCGCCGTTCTCCTGAAAGAGCCGTTCTACTATTCTGCGGTAAGTCCAGAAACGCGCTATCAACCGGACAAATATTGCTTGAGTTTACGTGCCTCTGCTATGGTGATCGCATCTTCACGCGATTGGGTACTTCTTCAAGGATGAACAACGATGTCAGGACTTTTGCAGCGTTTTTTACCGCGCGACGACGACTATTTTCGGCTCTTCGTGAGGCAAGCGGAAAACATTCAGAAGGGTGCGAAAGCGCTTTGTGACTTGCTTTCGCATTACACGGCGGTCCCTGAGCAGGTGCAGAATATTAAAGCAATCGAGCACATAGGCGATGAGATTGCCCACACTATCATCTTGAAACTCAACCAGACTTTCATCACACCGATCGACCGTGAGGATATTCACGAGTTGTGTTCCACGCTTGACGACGTGATCGACTTGATTGATGCCGCCGCTAGCCGTTTCGTCCTTTACCGAGTGACAACGGTGCGAAACGGCACGGCCGACCTTGCCAAGGTTCTTCTGGAAGCTTGTGCCGAGGTCACCGCATTGGTACACGCTATCGAGAACCGAGATGAAGCTCTAAAACACTGCATCGAAATCAACCGTTTTGAGAATGAGAGTGACCGACTCTGCCGTACGCTGATAGCCCAGCTCTTTGATGAAGAAACCGATCCGGTTCAGATCATTAAATGGAAAGAGATTTTTGAAGTTATCGAGACTGCCGTCGATAAGTGCGAAGACGTTGCTAATGTAGTAGAAAGCGTAGTACTAAAGAACGCCTGACCACGTGAATCCATTTCATCTTCTGCTCGCGGTTATTATATTGACGCTAACATTCGAATTTTCGAATGGCTGGCACGACGCTGCGAACTCAATTGCGACCGTGGTCTCTACTCGTGTTCTCACACCCTTCCGGGCGGTTGCCTGGGCAGCGTTTTGGAATTTCATCGCCGCATTTGTCTTCGGCACTGCCGTTGCGAAGACCATTGGCAAAGGTCTCGTCCACGTCGAGATGGTCAATCAGAAGGTTCTCCTTGCCGGACTCTTGGGAGCGATCGGTTGGAACCTGATTACTCTCATTTTAGGGCTGCCTACCAGTTCTTCGCATGCGCTTATGGGCGGATACGGAGGCGCAGCAGTGGCGAAGGTTGGATTTGTGGCTCTAATTCCTTGTGGCTGGACAAAGCCCATCTTGTTCATCTTTTTATCGCCCATCATTGGCATGTTGATCGGTATGGGCGTAACAATCGCCACAAGTTGGATTGTTCGCAAACAACGTCCGTTTAGAGTAGACCGATGGTTTCGCCGACTACAACTGTTTTCCGCCGCGGCTTATAGCCTGGGTCATGGGACTAACGATGCGCAAAAAGGAATGGGCATTATCACGACGGCTCTCGTCGCGGGTGGACTGATGAAGACCTACGACGTTCCTTACTGGGTCATCATTTGCTGCCACTTGGCCATGGCCGGCGGTACGATGGCGGGCGGTTGGCGAATCATCAGGACCATGGGCCAGCGCATTACCAAACTCACGCCCTTCGGAGGTTTTGCCGCCGAATCAGCTGGTGCCTTGACGTTGTTGGCGACCGCGCATTTCGGTATTCCTGTGAGCACGACGCACACGATTACTGGCGCGATCGTCGGCGTGGGGGCTTCACGGCGGCTTACCGCGGTGCGCTGGGGAGTGACCCGCCGAATCGTACTCGCGTGGGTATTGACGATTCCCGGTGCCGCTGTGCTTGGAGCCATTCTTTTTCAGGCGGTTCAATCTTGGATAAATTGATTTTTGTAAAGCAGCAAAGGGGAAGGTTGACCATTTCCCATTCCGCGCAGATTTCCCAAGAGACTCTCGAAATCCGGGTTAACATAGCGAAGCTATTTTCACGCACAGTTCTATGGAGCAAGGCCGTAACCCAACGCGGCGGTATCCGTTCTTCGCCCACGCCGAGTTGACTGAAGAAAACTCGGGCACTCATGCCACAGCGCGTTTGTGTGAGTTAAGCCGTAAACATTGCCGTCTACATGTGTCGAAGCCTTCTCCGGTTGGCACAGCAGTTCTTGTTAAAATCTACGCTTGGCCACATTTTTTCCAAGTTCATGGTACGGTCTGCCACTCTGATTCCAAGTTCAGCCTCGCCATAGAGTTTGGTGAAATTGAAGCACAGTATGTTTCGGTGTTGAATGCCTGTCTGCTGGAAATTGAGAAAAGAGGTGACCGCACGGTTGAATAGTTGGAGCCGTTTGACTAAATGATGCGATTCCGAAGAACAAGGTCGGGTGATCGGCAGAACTAACTGGGGGGATAAAATACGACGATCGCTGAAGATTTGCTTAGTGGTCTTAGCTTTGTGCGCGATGACAGTCAAGGCGCAGGAGAATTTGCCACTGAAACTAATTGTCACCACCCTCGACTACGAGCAATCAGAATTGACAGCCCTGTTAAATCAAATCAAGCTCGACAAGGTTCTCAGTTGTCGAAGGGGATGCGTCGTTGTCACACGTCACAGTCATCCAAGGGGCAAATCCGGATACGAACACGGCAGTGTCTGAAGCTTTGTGGAAGTGAAAGAACTCACCACCGGTGAGTTGCGCTAAAGAATCAGCTGTGTTCGTACGCAGGGAGTTGCGAGCAGTGAGAAAGGTTATGGTGGCCAGCCGAAGAGGCGGAGCAAGCTGACTAATGCAGTCAAGACATCTCGCTTGGCCACGTTGACTTGCCTATGGGCGCGGCCTAAGATGCCCGCCAAGAGGGTCTCCCTCGCCATGATTGGCCAGACGCTAGGCCATTATCGGATCGTCACCAAAATCGGGGCTGGTGGCATGGGCGTCGTCTATCGGGCGCACGATGAGCAGCTCGACCGTGACGTGGCTTTGAAGGTCCTCCCCGCGGGCACGCTCACTGATGAAGCTGCGCGAAGGCAGTTTCGCAAGGAAGCTCTGGCACTAGCCAAGTTGAATCACCCCAATATAGAGACCGTGTATGAGTTCGCTAGCAAGGATGGTGTCGATTTTCTTGCGATGGAGTTGATTCCCGGCCAGCCGCTTAGTGCGCGAACCAAGGAAGGCTCAATCCCGCAAGGAGAAAGCGTGCGCTTGGCAATTCAGCTGGCCGAAGGTCTTTCGGCGGCGCATGCGCAAGGCGTAATCCATCGCGACCTCAAGCCGGGAAATTTATTCGTCACACCGGATGGACGCTTGAAGATTCTCGACTTCGGCTTGGCGAAGTTGGTCCGTCCAGAACCGGAGGTCGATATCACTCAAGCCATTACGACGGCCACGACCACAATCTCGGGTACGGTGCCGTACATGTCTCCTGAACAATTGCGAGGGCTGTCTGTGGATACTCGCAGCGACATCTATGCAGCAGGAGCCGTTCTGTATGAAATGGCTGCGGGTAGGCGGCCTTTTCCGCAATCGCAAAACGCGGAGCTGGTGGGAGCGATCCTTCATAAGTCGCCGGACCCGCCGAGTTCCGTGAATCCGCACATCTCACCGGGCCTTGAGCACGTAATTTTCAAGGCACTCGAAAAAGATCCAGATCAGCGATATCAGTCGGCGCGAGAGCTTCGTGTCGCGCTCGAAAGCATTTCCAGTTCGGCGAGGCCGAGTGCACCACTGCATGATGTCCCGAATGGAGGTCCTAGGATCCGACGACGAGGGCTGATTTACGCTGGCGGTGCAGCTCTAGCCAGTGTGTTGGTCGCCGGTCTGATCCTTGGAACGAATATTCGCGGAGTTCTCGATCGTCTGTCCAGGCACCACATTTCAGGCGGAGACGGGGGCAGCATTGTAGCTTCGACACCCATCCGGGCTCGGCGCTCTGTGGCTATTCTCGGCTTCACGAACATTTCTGGCCAACGCGACAAAGCATGGGTATCAACCGCGCTTTCCGAAATGCTCACGACCGAGCTAGCTGCGGGAGAAGAACTGCGAATGGTCCCGGGAGAAAATGTTACTCAGATGAAGATCAACCTATCCTTGGCCGACGCCGAGAGCTACGGTCAGGAAACTCTCGAGAAAATTCACAGGAATCTAAACGCTGACGACGTCATCCTTGGTTCTTACGTTCCGCTTGGCGATGGCAGAATCCGGCTCGACATGCGCTTGCAGGATGCTGTGCGCGGGGAGACTATCGCGGCTGTTTCTGAAAGAGGCAGCGAGCGCCAAATTGATGATTTGGTGAGTCGCGCCGGCGTGGAACTGCGAGAAAAATTGGGCATTGGTGCTGTCAGGCAAACCGAACTGGCCGCGGTGAAGGCCGCCCTACCATCAAATCCGGACGCTGCGCGACTGTATTCAGGGGGCTTGGAGAAGCTGCGACTCTTCGAAGCACTGGCGTCCGTCGAGCTTTTTGAGAGGGCAATCGCTGCTGAGCCGAATTTCGGTCTTGCGCACTCAGCCCTGGCAAGTGCCTGGTCGGTGTTGGGCTACGATGCCAATGCGCAATTGGAGGCGAAGAAGGCGTATGCGCTTTCGACGAACCTGCCCCGTGAACAGCGGCTGTGGGTCGAAGGACAATACCGCGAGTCAACATACGACTGGGCCAAAGCCATCGAGGTGTACAAAGCCCTGTGGAACCTTTTCCCCGATAACCTCGAGTACGGCCTCCGCTTGGTCGCCGCGCAAACTGCGTCCGGCCAAGGACGCGCCGCCCTGGTCACCGTCGAAGAACTTCGAAAGTTTCCTGCAGCTATCACTGATGACCCACGGATAAGCCTTGCAGAAGTAAATGCAGCGACCTCGCTTGGAGATTTCAAACGCGCGCAGGCATCAGCAGAGCAAGCCATAACACAGGGTCAAGCGGCGGGAGCCCGGTTAGTCGTCGCTCGAGCGCGTCTGGCGCAGAGCTCCGCGTTGCGAGACCTGGGCAAGACAAAAGAAGCCGCCCAGGCAGCCGAGGAAGCCAGGCAGCTTTTCGCGGCCGCCGGCGACAGAGGTGGGGTTTCTTCGGCTCTGATCAACCAAGGCAATTTGTTCTATCGCGCGGGAGACATGACTAAGGCGAAGCATGCGTGGGAGGAATCGCTCTCGATATCAAGAGGTATCGGCTACGAAGCCAATATTCAAACCTGCTTGAACAATTTTGGCAGCGCGCTCTGGCACACAGGTGATTTGGCAGGCGCAAAGAGGTTGCTGGATGAATCCCTGAGGATCGCCAACAGGACAGGCAATAAACGCAAGGCAGCCCAGGCAACTACTAATCTGGCGGGCGTACTTTACGAGAAAGGAGATTTGAGAGGCGCGGGACATGCAGAGCAGAGCGCACTGGAAATGTTCCGTCAAATCGGTGATAGGAGCGGCGTTGCCACTGCGCTTTCTAATCTTGGGATGATCCAGTCGGACCAAGAAGACTTCACCGGAGCACGGAAGAGATATGAAGAGGCTCTTTCTGTATTCCTTGAACTGGGAGAAAGATCTGGCGCAGCATCGGCCACCAGTAAACTGGCCACCCTTCTTTACCAGCAATCCAAATCTCTCGAAGCAAAGCCAATGTACGATCAAGCGTTGGCTGCCTACGACGAAATTGGCGATAAGCAGGGTGTGCTCATGACGCGGGGCAATCTAGGAAATGTCTTTTACGATCTCGGTGACTTGCCCGAGGCGCGAAAAATGTATGACCAATCGCTCGCACTTGCCCGTGAGTCGGAAAACAACAGCGCAGTTGGTCTGGCGCTTCAAAACATTGGAGATGTGCTCCAGGCGCAGGGAGACTTCGACGGGGCCAAGAATGCCTACAATGAGTCGCTCACAACGCGAAATGCCATCGGCGACGAGGGCGGTGTTTTGGCCTGTCGTCTCGCGCTAGCAGCGCTTTCGATTGAAGAGGGCGATCCCGCCGCAGCTGAATCGACGGCGCGCGAAGCTGCGGATAAGTTCCGAAAGGACAAGGCGCCGCTCGGCGAAGCCGGGGCCCTTGCGATATTGGCTCACTGCTTTCTCAAACAGGGGAAGACCCGCGAGGCTGAAACAACAGTTGAAAAGGCCTCGCAGCTCGCCGCAAAAAGTCAACAGAGCGAACTGCGCACCCCGATTTTCATCATGGCGGCTCGAATCCACAGTGCTTCGGGAAAAACTACAACCGCCAGCAAGAATCTTGACTCCATCTTGAACGAGGAGACCACACTCGGGAACGTTCCCTTGCAGTTCGAAGCCCGGCTTGCCTTGGGCGAAATGGAAATGAGAATGGGTGAGACCGCAACCGGCCGATCCCATCTTGCCAGCCTCGAAAAGGACGCGACCGCAAAACGGTTTCTTCTTATCGCCCACAAAGCTCACGCCGCCGCCGGCCTGTAGAAGATAAGTTGCCAAAAGACGCGCAGTCTTTGCGGCGGTGGCGACCGCCATTGAGCATTTCCGCGCCCGCACCGCGGTAATGCGTCAGGGTTGCACCGGCGTGAGTTGATGAAAGCCGGGCCCCGGAGAGACGTTTGAATTTATCTTCGCGCCGTTTCCATTGATGTAGTAGTTGGCTTTTGGCCCACTGTAAACCTGGAACCGGCTGCCCGTCATCGGGTCCGAGACACTTTGCACACCCGTGAGTATTTCGCCGAAATTCGAAACCTGCTGCGCCTGCGCGCTTTGACGCGCTTCAAAGCTGGCCACTTGCTGATTCATTGCGGCTGTGCGTTCCCGATGGTAGGCCTGCATCTGATGCATGAATTGCTGGAAGTTGGCCCTGACTTGATCCAAGCCGACTTGCGTCATCTGATTCTGGTACTGCACCCACTGCGGATTCTTCTGCCAAGTGTCAATCATGTGCTGAACCATGGTGTAAGACAGGGCTGCTCGATCGGAAGTGACAAGGATGCTGATAGGAGAGGCAAACCAGATGCCGGTTCTGGGGTTAAGCGTGGTATGCACATACACGCTGGCGATGCGCGGCCCGTCAGAAGTGTCGCAGTCGTAGGAGACACTACCGTCGGTGCCTTCCGTGCCGGGATCGTCCCTCCAGGCAGGAGCTGGCGTAGGAACCCAATCCGGCCTGCGCGGTCTTACGGTCCTGCAAATGCTGGAAAAACGGTATTTCGCGTAGAGCTCCGCATAGGATTGACCCGTCCGGTAACGGGCGATCATCATTTGAAGTTGCTGGGGTCTAAAGTATGGCGTGCCTTCGGGTCCGGTGCCCGGACCAGGCAAACTATAACCCGGCACGTTCGCGTCTTGGAGGCGCAAGATGACTCTTCCGTCGAGGGAGCGCACGTCCATCATCCATCGGACGTCAAAATAGCCAAAGCGATACATTCCGCCCTGGACCTGCCAGCCGACAGGAACCTAAGTCCCTAACTATACTGCAGCACCGGCTGGCAGAGGCAGCGAAGGAGACTGAAACGGGGCGGGATCGAGAAAAAGCCTGAGGTTGGTCTACAGACTTTTCGCTTGTAGCGGCATAATTCTTAGCGTAGCTTCTCGGCATGAAAGTGGAGATTGTAGGCGAAATCGCCCACCTCAAAGATGCGTTCCCATTGGGCACAAGGGAGCGCAGCGATACCCAAGTTCTCGTCGATTTTCGCGCGGCGCTTAGTGGGAGCGACTCTTTCTTCTATCTGCAAGATTGCGTCGCGGTATTGCCAGGACGGTCAGATGAATCGCAAGGAGCTTGTTTCGGTCAATTTGTACTTGTCTTCCGGCGTCTAGATCTGAATGACAATCGCGATTTGTATTCTATGCTATTGCAAACGCTGCAGGGACTCCTGAAGACGACAAGCTCTTCCGATGCACTCTTTGCAAAGTTATGCGTGACGGCGCCGGCAACAGAAGGCGCGCGTGCGTCTGGGCTCTCTTTAGTTTTGCAATTGGAAGCTATAGGAAGCACTCCAGGACAAGCAGAAATACGTTGGGAGTTCGGACTCGTGCACGTTCAGGACGCGCTTATCTCTGCGTCACGTCTATTGAGACAGCACCTCGCGAAGCCAAGTGTATGAGATCGTATTCAACCAGCGCTAGCGCAAGTCGCCGCCGATATGGGGCTTCCAGATTCCCGAGATGGTACCGAGCGAGTTAGAGCATAAGATGGCCGCCCCATACAATTCCATCTAGGCCGGTCCCCGCTACAGTATTCGCTACAATGCCCACCTAGATTGAAGCTACTGGGGCAGCATCTTTGGAGTGTCGGGCTCTGCGAGATTCTTTCCCATCTGCGACATGGCGGAGAAAACGGCGTCTTCGGACGGATGTACGTATCGGGCAGAAATGCCAATTGTGCTGTGACCTGCGATTCTTGACACCGTCCATACATCGCATCCCGATTCGCCCAAACGGGTAAGGAAAGTATGCCGAAGTGTATACAGTACAAATGGGCGCACGCCGGAGGCCTTCAGCGCGTTGCGGTGCTGCAATCGCAGGGTAGAAGGTTCGACGAGGCCACTCTTCGTTTCAGCACGGAATACCCGACCTTCTTGAGGCTTACCCGCGCTAATCCAACGCGATTCTAGCGCCCCCTAACACGCGGAGTCATAGGCACAAATCGTCGAGCGAAAGGCGTCTTGCCGTGGGGAACCAGAATCCTACCGTTACGGCCGCTGCCAAAATTCACGTTTTCCCAGCGCATCCGGAAGCACTCCTCCGGTCCAACTGGAGACCTGGTACGGGAGTTATGCTTAATCCAAGAGCCTACGCACCGGCTGCCGATACTTGCTCGACTGCTTGCTTCGCCGGGGCCAGTGCGAGCAGCGCTGCACCAATGACAACGAGTAGAGCCGAGCCGCCCAAAAACCCTGCCCGTTCACTCACATGCTGGAATCCCAGTACCGACATAACCGTGGCATGAGCGAAACTCGACCATGCTGTGAATGTGACAAGGCTGCGATTCGCCGATGGGTTACGCGCGGCTAGCAGCAAGAAAATCCCGAGGGTGACGTAGAGGCTAAGCATCATATCATCGCCATATTCCGACTGATTCGCGTTCGCGTGCCATAAAGAGTCCGCCACGGGATAAACGCCAGCCAAAAACAGCAATCCCACTAACACCAACACAACCTTCATCGCCCGTTCTCGATTCATGGTGGCCTCCCGCTAAATGTCCAACTCTCGAATACACGCATAAAGTCAGTTCCCGATTAACGCGGTGGATTCAATGGGTCGACGCAACACTCAGCTCGAACTCGCCTTGCATTGAAAACAAAAGCTAAAATCGCTCTCTAGGACTAGATCAGCCGGAATACTACCCTGGCTAGGGTTTGACCGAGTACAGCCAAACAGAGCGGTTCTCCGGGAGAAGTGTGGTCGGATCAACTGAGTAGCCAGTGTTGCATCGACCGCCTGAGCTGGCAGCGCAAACCGGAACAAGTGGAATCGGGCCAAAAACCACTTGTCCGATTGCCCGACGAATCATGTGGTGAAGCTCGCTTTTCAGAGAACCGGGCTTCAGACAGGTGTCGCCCGCCAAGAGCCTCATAACGGCGCCTAACCGTCAACCGATTGCGCTTATGCTCCCGCGCCAATCTGCCGCAAAAGGGTGTCAAAATCGAAGTAAATCCGTCCCGCTGGAATTTTTCTGGTTCCAAGGTCGTATTCGTAAAAGGAGCAGCCAGGAACCTCAACCTTTTTGCCTGTTGCTTCGAACTTGGCGAAGGCGCCTTTGTGCACAGCATTAAAACTCCATTCCACCGCGACCAAATTTTTGGCGTGGGCCAAATTCCGAATGGAATGTACATTGCCAGGGAACGCGGCAATGAACGGTCGGACAAAGTTATCTCGCACAGCTGTCTTGCCTTCCAGTGTTCCCGTCGGAAGGTGAATTACGACATTGTCCGAATAGTAGGCGAGAATTTTGTCTTCATCGGTCCCCTTCCAGGCATCGAAATATTCTTGAATAAAGGCGCGGACGTCTTCTGGCGCCGCTTGGACAGCTGCAGCTTGCATAAGTGCTCCCTTCTCGACGGTGCGATTGCCTCGCCGTTGGAGGCGAGTATATACCCCCGTGGCGGGCGCCATTGCGACCGCGCAAGATGCCGTGCCCTGCTTGGAACTAGTTCACAAGCCCGATTAACGCACTCCGATATTTTGGCTTCAAGTTCCGCGCGCTTCTCAAAATTTCAAAACCTGCCGGGGCAGTAGGTTCCATATTTACCGACGCGGCCTCGACGAACTCGCGGACCCGCTCACCGATGTTCAGACAGCGCCGAGCTGATCCCTCATGAAACCCGCTCTCGTCGATTTCCATTGTCATCTCGATCTGTACCCAAGCCTTGAATCGGGGGTGAACGAGGCTGAAGAGGCTGGCATTTACACTCTCGCCGTGACGACGACGCCGAAAGCCTGACCCGCAACTTCGAAATCACGCGACTCACCCGCCATGTTCGCGCGGGCCTCGGCCTTCATACCCAGCTCGTCGCAAAACGTCACACCGAGATCCACCTCGGCGTGGAATCCGGGTAGGTGGGAGCGCGCTACTTCAGGCCAAGCTGATCAAGAAACGAGCAGGCGGCTTTCTCCGCATTGGAATCCCGGGGTATAAAACGGCGTCCTGCGCCGTCGAAAAAACCTCGCGCCGGATCGAACACCGCGAACATGCGGCCCTCGTAAGCAAAACACAGTTTCGCATCCAGGCGTTCATTCCCGTACGGGAAGCGGGCTTTGGAAATTGTCAAATGAGGATGGAGGGGCAGCTCCAGCTCCTCGTATCGTAACTCCTCTGGCACCCGCAGCGGCGGCAAGTTCGGACAGCACAGCAAAGTCGCCAGGAATTTATCGCGTTCCATTTCGGGAACCGAGATCGAACCCTGTTTGCGAAGGGCGATTGATCCATTCGATCGGGGTATCGCGGACGAGAGGTGCCACGCGGTCTCTCGTGATTGTCAGACCTGCCGTGGCCAGGGCCGGAAATGTTGCTTCCCTGCGCTCTTCTCCGCGCTCGAAAAAGCCGACGAGGGTGCATGCCGTATCGCCAAGCCGGTGCAGCTCAAAAAGGAAGTTCCAGGGACCGCCTTCGTCCCACACCAGCGGAAGTAGGTTGTCCGCTTCGTTCAGTGGCCGCAGAAAGCAACGTCCCGTGCGCGCCACCAAGGGCATGAGCATCCCGGCTAATGCGGGCGAGAGCCGAGGGGATTCGGGGATCGGCAGATAAGTTCCCGCGTAGCCGTAGCTATACGATTGACCTCCCGGCAGAGCGGACAGAATTTCGCGATCCTCTGACAGCGGGAGCTGGGCGATCTGGCCTTGGCTCATGGAAAGAACTTTGGGTCGCGAGAAACTGCCGTTGGCGTTCCGGTTGCGCGATTGCAGTGAGAGAACCAAATCGCCGCCGTACACGTTTTTCGCGGCATCCACGACATACAGGATCTCCAGCTTGGACGGCCAAGCCGCGCAATCTCGAGGCGGAAAGACCTCACCCAGTTGTTTCCGCCAGTCCGGTGGTTTCGGCTTTTCCGGATTCCACACGATCGCAGGAGAACGCGATGAAAGGAGCGGCGCCGCTCCGTCTTCCTCATAGAGTTCTTCATCGCCATCGTAGTAGTCACGGCCATCAAGACCATCTGCGCCCAGAGCATCTAAGTCCAGGATCAACTTGTCTGCCGAGGCGGCTGCAGTCAAATATTGATGTTGGTCAGCGGCAAGGGTGGTGGCCCACACATGCTTGCAGGGAACGCCCTGCTCTACAAAATGGGGGCAGTCACACCAAACCGCAAGCTTGTTGTTTCTCCAGGCAAATTGCACCTCGTAAAAACCGGAACCCCGCACGCAGGCAGTAAGCTCGGATTGAGAACCTTCGTGGATCATGACGCGGCCCTTACAGGAGTAGTCGTCGCCGCGCTTACGAACATTCTTGGTGAAATTCCCTGCCAGCTGGTGGAAAGACTCATGCCCCGCTCTATAAAACTCTCCGGATATTCTATGCAGGTTTTTCATGATTTTCCATGAGAAGAAAGCTCCTGAAGATAGGCACCGAAGGCGTCTGGCTGCCAGCTTCTCAAACAAAGCCTATTCGTTCTGACCTGTCGCCTGGCTTTGCCCTTACCTTCGCTTGTCTTGCACACCTGCCGGAGATGTAATACAATTACTTCATGAAGAGTCTCACCGTACGATTGCCCGAGCCACTGGTGGCGGACATTGAGGCGGAATCGCGTGGACGGAAGATCTCAAAGTCGGATGTAGTTCGCGAATGGCTCGAGCGTGCACCCCGCCAGCGGCGCCGCACTGCCTCCCTCACTGCTATCGCCGACCTTATCGGATCGGTGGATGGCCTACCGAGCGACCTAACTGCGCGGAAGAAGGAGTATTTGCACTCCACGGGTTATGGCCAGAAACGTCCTCGTTGACGCAGGATTTGTTGTAGCCTTGCTTAGCAGTCGCGACGCTCACCACCAATGGGCCGTGACGCAAGCCTCTGAACTGCCTCCGCCTTGGTCCACGTGCGAAGCCGTTCTGTCCGAGGCTTTCCACCTTCTCGGAGAGCTTGGTACCCCCAATCTCGGCGCACTACTTCGCCGCGGCGCTCTGCAGGTCGCCTTCACACTTACCGAGAACGTGGAGCCAGTCGTGAAGCTGATCGAGAAGTACTCCAACGTTCCCATGGGCTTCGCCGATGCTTGCCTCGTTCGCATGACCGAAACGCTTGCCGATCCCATCATCCTCACTACCGACCAAGATTTCCGAGTTTACCGTCGCCACAGCCGTCAAGTGGTTCCCTGTGTGACACCCGAGTGATCTTGCCGCCGCTTATTTCTGCCGAAACTGAACCTGGCCTTTCTGCTTTCTGAGGCAAATCTAAGGCAGTGGACGGCGTTCTGCACAAAGAATGCAACCTACATGGCAAAGATGGAATTCAACACAGGCATCGAAACACTGACGATCTTTCTCGTTTCCGTTGTGGCAGCTGTGCACGGGAGAGCTTTGTTCTCACTACGGTGGAAACTCGGCGGTCCCTGCCGCGGAATGGGACCCGCAGACTTAAGGGAGTGACGCAAGAAGAAGAGTCTGACCGAACAAATCGAACTCTCCTCCCATCGGCGTTCCGGTGAACGATCCCGCGCGGGCTCGATCACTCGCACCACACCCCTCGTGCGATCTAGGCAACGCCATCGTCGGCTGCAAGGCTGCCGAGCATTCGGTTCCGAACCGAAGGGTTGGGTCTTTCCACAGAGCGCTTTCGCAGAAACATTGGGGTTTGCGCCATTTTTGTCGGCCCGCTTCTGGAAAATCCCGAGATAGATACTACGTTTTTACTACGTTCGGCCGCAGGCGGAACGGGAGGAACCGAAAACCGTCTCTAACTAATTGACTACAAAAGAGGAAGTGGCTCCCCGGCTAGATTCGAACTAGCAACCCTTCGGTTAACAGTTGCGGCGGTAGTCTTTGCTGTGGAGTGCGATGAATTGTTATCACGTTGAATTCCCGCACTTTCAAGCTGAATTATCTCCGCATCCGATTGCTACCGATTGTAACCATTCTTGATGGAGCGTGGGCACAAAACTGGGCACACTGGAATGGGGTGCACCCCTGCAGTGAGACAGATTTCTTGGGCACACTTGTAGTAGTTGACCCGCCCCGCATTTTGAGACAGCCGCGAAGTTGAATCCGAGAAGCTGTGGACGGTTCTCGGGGCGATTTTTCCGGCCTTCT
>Ga0210384_10003044_pt1 | contig 19802 bp, 16 predicted proteins | sample IncBWH2MmetaG_FD_160574 | JGI IMG/M metagenome (GOLD analysis project Ga0210384, IMG submission 160574) | Forest soil microbial communities from Barre Woods Harvard Forest LTER site, Petersham, Massachusetts, United States - Inc-BW-H-2-M | ecosystem: Environmental > Terrestrial > Soil >...
GTGGGCGACTCCACCGGCTCGTAGTGCTCCGGGAACGGCCCGTCGTTGAGCGGGCCGAAGAACGCGCCCACTAGGTCCGCGCGCATGATGAACGGCTTGTCGCCGTTCTTGGCGTCGGGGGCGAGGAACGGGTTGAAGTCGGGTACGTCCAGGCCCACCCACTTGCCCTTCTTCTCGGGCTCCTGGCCCGGCGCGGCGGCGTCCCACCAGATCAGCTTCTTCTTCTCGCTCCACGGCTTGCCCTGCAGATCCGCCGAGGCGCGGTTGTAGAGAATGCGCCGATTGGCGGGCCACGCGAAGCCCCAGCCGTGCGCGAGGTAGTCCTTCTCGTCGGCGGGCTTGCGCTGATTGGCCTTGTTGATCAGCTTCCCGTCCGGGCCTTCCACCGTGACGCCGGTGTAGATCCAGCAGCCGCCCGCGGTCTTGCCGTCATCGGTCATGTGGGCGAAGGTGTTGAGCGCCTGGCCCTTCCGGTAGACGACCTTGCCGTCCTTGTCGGTGATCTCCTGGGTGGCGTAGCCGTTGACCTCCTTGAGCACCAGCTCCATGTTGGGCTCTTTGGGGTTGTCGCCGTACTGGAAGCTGGCGGCCAGGAAGCCCCGGTCCCGCTCCTTCTTCGAGCCGGCGTACATCTTCTGCAGACGCTTGCCAAGGCTCACGAAGAACTCGGCGTCGGAGGTGACGTCGTCGGGCGGGGTCACCGCCCTCTCGTGCCACTGGATCAGGCGCATGGTGTTGGTGAGGCTGCCATCCTTCTCGGCGGCGGGCGCCGCGGGCAGGAAGAACACCTCGGTCTTCACGTCCTTCGGGGACACGCCCGGCGCCTTCCAGAACTCCGCGGTCTCGGTGACGAAGATGTCCTTCACCACCAGCCAGTCGAGCTTGCCCAGCGCGGCCCGCGCCAGCTTGGCGTTGGGCCCGCCCACCGCCGGGTTCTGGCCGTCGGCGAGGAAGCCCTTGATGGTGCCCTTGTACATCTCCACGAACATGTGCTGGTGGCTGTAGGCGTCGGCGGACGCGCGCTTGGGCAGCCACTGGTAGCCGTACTCGTTCTCGGCGGTGGCGGCGTCTCCGTAGAAGGCCTTGAGCAGGCTGACCATGAACTTCGGCAGGTTCACCCAGAAACCGCCCTTCGGCGTGACCTTCTCGAGGTACGTCTTGAGATCTCCGTGGAGATCGCGCAGCGGCATCGGCAGGTAACCGGGCAGCTCGTGATAGAGCAGCTCCAGATCCGTGGCCCCCTGGACGTTGGCGTGACCCCGGAGTGCCACCACGCCCCCGCCGGGCCGCCCGATGTTCCCGAGCAGGATCTGCAGCATGCAGAGCGACCGGATGTTCTGGACCCCGTTGGTGTGCTGGGTCAGGTTCAGCGCGTAGGTGATGCTCCCGGTCTTCTCGGGACCGCTGTTCTCGCAGTAGAGCTTCGCGACCTGGACGAACTTCTCCCGGGGAACGCCGCACACCCGCTCCATCATCTCGGGGGTGTAGCGGCTGTAGTGCCGCTTCATGAGCTGGAAGACCGAGCTTGGGTCTCTGAGGGTGAGGTCGCGCTTGGGATTTCCCTCGCCGTCGAGCTGATACTTCCACGAGTCCTTCTTGTACGTCTCGGCCACGTGTGGATCCACCCCGCCCTTGCCGGTCTGCTCGAGCCCGGTGAAGAGACCGCCCCCGTCGGTGGCGGTCTTGAACGCGGGATCGATCAGGAACGAGGCGTTGGTGTAGTGGACGACGTAGTCCTTGAAGTAGAGGTTGTGCTGGATGGCGTAGTTGATGAGGCCGCCGAAGAACGCGATGTTGGTGCCGGATCGCAGCGGCACGTGGACGTCGGCCACCGCGCTGGTGCGGGTGAAGCGCGGATCCACGTGGATGAACTTGGCTCCGCGCTCCTTCGCCTTCATCACCCACTGGAAGCCGACCGGGTGATTCTCCGCGAAGTTGCTAGTGGCCATGATGACATCCGAGTTCTGGATGTCGATCAGGTTCGTCGTCATTGCCCCCCGCCCGAACGTGGTCCCCAGAGCTGGGACCGTGGCGGAGTGTCAGACTCGGGCCTGGTGCTCGTGGTAGACGATGCCGAGTGTGCGGTTGAGCTTGCTGAGGAGGTAGCACTCCTCGTTGTCGATGCAGGCCGAGCCGAGCGAGGCGATGGCGTCGAGGCGGTTGACCACTACCTCCTGCCCGTCCTTGTTCTTCTCTCGCTCGACGAAATACTTCTCGCGCACGTCGTGGTAGCGCTTGGCGATCTGCTCGTACATCCAGTCGAGCGGCTTCTCCTCCCACCGGTCGGAGCCGGGCGCGCGGTACATCGACTTGGTCGGCCGGAGCGGGTTGTTGGAGAGCTGGATCGTCGCCGCGCCCTTCGGGCAGAGCCGGCCGAGCGTGTGGGGCGTGTCCGGATGCCCCTCGATGTCGATGATCTTGTCGCCCTTCGAGTACACGAGCTGGACGCAGCCGACCGCGCAGTACGGGCAGACGCCGGCATGCACCTTCGCCTCTTTGATCTTGAGCGTGGTGGCCGCGGCCTGCACGGGTTTGAGGTCGAGCGCGCCCGCGCCGACGGCCACGCCCGCGCCGGTCGACCCTGCGTATTTCAGGAAGTCACGCCGCGATAGACTCATGGCGACACCTCGCTGTGTCTTCGTGTATCCGCGTGATGATGCGTCCGGCCGGACGCTTCCGAGAGCCAGCGCAAAGGTATGCTCCTTCGCTGCCAGTGACTTGCGGCGATTCTAGGTTTTTGGTCCGACCAGAGTCAAGCGATTCGAACCCTTTCGGGCACAATGCGCCGCGTCAGGGCTCCTCTCCCCGACCCAAGTGCGCTCGGTCCTTGATGTAGAGGTCGTAGCGGGCCAGGATCATAGCCCGGGCCTCGTCGACCCGGCCCGCTTCGAGGGCTTCCACGATGGCCCGCTGGTGCCGGATCTCCATGAGGGCACCCCCCAGGACCGGATCGTAGTAACGGCCCAGCTCGAGCAGCAGCCGCCGTACCTTGGGCAGGTCGTGGAGGCTCGCCTGGACCTCCCGGATCAGCACGAGTGCGTGGTCCTCCCGCTTCCGGTCTTTGAAGCCCTTCTTGGGAGGCCCCTTGTCGGGCGTCTGTTCGTCGCCGCCGGTCATCGCGACCCGTCCGGGTGGAGGGGTCCGAGCCCGTAGAGAACCCGAACCAGCACCAGGCCCTGAGCCGGCGCGGTGGGCCCGGCGCGCGTGCGGTCGCGGCCCTGCAGCAGGTCTTCGATCCACCCGGGCGGATGGGCGCCCCGGCCGACCTCGACGAGGCTTCCGACGATGTTCCGAACCATATGATGGAGGAAGCTGTCGGCAGAGAGGCAGACCGCCAGCCGCTGCCGCCTCACCACCACGCGGGCCGACCGGACCGTGCAGGTGGGCGTCCGGTCCCGGCCGGCGGCGGCGCAGAAAGCACTGAAGTCGTGCTTGCCGCGCAGGGCCCTGAGCGCCGTCGCCATCACGGCGTCGTCCAGCCGGAACGGCGCGTGCCACGCGTAACGTCGCAGGAACGGATCGGCCGGGGCTCCGCGATCGATCAGGTAGGCGTACCGCTTGCCGCGCGCCCAGCGTCGGGCGTCGAAGCCCTCGGGCGCGTCGCGGGCGTCGAGCACCCGGACCGGATCGGGCAGCAGGGCGTTGAGCGCGCGTTTGAGTACCGGCGGGCTGATCGCGGAGGAGGTCCGAAGGCTCGCCACTTGCCGGAGGGCGTGCACACCCGCATCGGTGCGGCTCGCGCCGGTGATCTTCACCGGCTCGCCCAGCACGCGCTCCGCCGCCGCGATCAGCAACCCCTGCACGGTCGGCTGTCCCGGCTGAACCTGCCAGCCGTGCAGGTCCGTGCCCTCGTAGGCGAGCGTGAGTCGGACCGCGCGGGTGGTCAGCGAATCAGGAGCTCGGCGATCTGGATGCCGTTGAGCGCGGCGCCCTTGCGGAGCTGGTCGCCCACGACCCAGAAGTTGAGCGCGTTGGGCCGCGACAGGTCCTCGCGGATCCGCCCCACGTAGCAGTCGTCCTGGCCCTCGACGACGACCGGCATGGGGTAGCGGTTCTCCGCCGGCTCGTCCCAGAGCTTGAGACCGGGAAATCCCGCGAAGACCTCGCGGGCCCGCTCCCGGCTCACCTTGATCTCGGTCTCCGCGTTGACCGCCACCGAGTGGGCGGTGAAGACGGGGACCCGCACCGTGGTGGGCGAGATCGGCAGCTCGGGCAGCTCGAGGATCTTGCGCACCTCGCCGATCAGCTTCAGCTCCTCGCCGGTGTAACCGTTGTCCGCGAACTTGTCGATGTGCGGGATCACGTTGAAGGCGATCTGGTGCTGGAAGAAGCTCGGAGTGATGGCCTCGCCCCGCGCCCACGCGAGCGTCTGGCGGCGCAGCTCCTCGACCCCGTTGACCCCCGCGCCGGAGACCGCCTGGTAGCTCGTCGCCACCACCCGACGGAGCCTCCCGGCCTCGTGGAGTGGCTTGAGCGGCATCACGGTGACGATCGTGGTGCAGTTGGGACAGGCCACGATCCCGCGATGGGCCCGCGCGGCGTGGGCGTTGATCTCCGGAACCACCAGCGGCACGTGGGGATCCATCCGGAAGGCACTCGACTTGTCCACCACCACCGCGCCGGCCTTCACGGCCAGCGGCGCGTATTCCTTCGACTGCGCGGAGCCGGCGGAGAACAGCGCGATCTCGACGCCCTTGAACGCTGCGGGCCCCACCGCCTCCACGCGGACCGCTTCGCCCTTGAAGGTGACGGTCTTACCTGCCGAGCGCGCCGAGGCAAAGGCGCGCAGCTCCCGTACCGGGAACTTGCGCTCCTCGAGGATCTTGAGGGTCGTCTGCCCGACCGCTCCCGTCACGCCGACCACCGCCACCACTACGCCTGAAGCCATTGCTCACGGTCTCCTGTTCATCTCATTGGATTAGTACGACTTCTCGACTTCTCTCGAAATCAGATCGCCCATCTCCACGGTGCCGACCAGCTTCATACCGGCCGAGTGGATGTCACGGGTGCGATGGCCCTGCTCGAGCACCCGCAGCACCGCCCGGTCGACCCGGTCCGCGTCGGCGCCGCGCTCCAGCGAGTAGCGGAGCAGCATGGAGACCGACAGGATGGCCGCGATGGGGTTGGCCACGCCCTGGCCCGCGATGTCGGGCGCGGTCCCGTGCACCGGCTCGTAGAGCCCCATGCGACCGCCCGCGCCCCCGAGGCTCGCCGAGGGCAGCATCCCCATGGAGCCGGCCAGGATCGCCGCTTCGTCCGACAGGATGTCGCCGAACGTGTTCTCGGTGACGATCGTGTCGAAGTGGGTCGGCTTGTGGACGAGGGCCATCGCGCAGTTGTCCACCAGCACGTGCTCGAGCGCGACCTGCGGATACTCCTTGCCCACCCGGGTCACGACCTCGCGCCAGAGCTGCGAGACCACGAGCACGTTGGCCTTGTCCACCGAGGCCAGGCGCTTCTTCCGCTTCATGGCCACGTCGAAAGCGGCACGCGCGACGCGCTCGATCTCGCGGGCGCTGTAAACCATGGTGTTGACCGCGCGTGGACCGTCCGGTCCGTCCTCGCGGCCTCGCGGCTCACCGAAATACAGCCCGCCGGTGAGCTCGCGGATCACCATCAGATCCGTGCCCTCCACCACCGAGCGCTTGAGCGGCGAGGCGTCCACCAGCATGGGAAAACACGTGGCCGGCCGCAGGTTCGCGAACAGGTCGAGGTCCTTCCGGATGCCGAGCAGACCGCGCTCCGGGCGCTGCTCCTGCGGGAGGTCGTCCCACTTGGGCCCGCCCACCGCCCCGAAGAGAATGGCCTGCGCGCTCTTGCAGAGGGTCAGGGTGGCCGGCGGCAGCGGCTTGCCGGTGGCGTCGATGGCGGAGCCGCCGATCAGGGCGGTCTCGAACTCGAAGCCGACCCCGGTGGCCTTGCCGACGACCTGGAGGATGCGCTGCGCCTGCGGCGTGACCTCTTGCCCGATCCCGTCCCCGGGGAGCACCGCGATCTTGTAGGTGGCCACGCTCAGACCCTCCGCTCCCGTTCGTGTCCGTCCCCGTGCTCCCGCTCCGCGCCCGCGGCCGCCTCCAGATGCCGGGCCCACAGTGGGCGCGTCGGGCCGCTCAGCACGTAGACGGTGAAGAGCAGGAACAGGAACCACTGTGGGTGGGTGGCCACGATCAAGACGCCCAGCACCACCAGCACCAGCACGCCGGCGGGCCGGCGGCGGGCAAAGTCGATCTCCTTGAAGCTGTAGTAGCGGAACGTCGTCACCATCAGGATCGAGACCAGGTAGGTGCCGGCCGCGATCGCCGCGCCCAGCCAGCGCGGGATCTCGTCGTTGCCGAGCAGCAGCACCACCGAGGCCACGATCCCGGCCGCGGCGGGGATCGGCAGCCCGACGAAGTAGCGCTTGTCGCTCACCCCCGAGTGCACGTTGAAGCGGGCGAGCCGGAGGGCGCCGCAGATCGCGAAGAGAAAGGCTCCGAGCCACGCGGCGCGTCCGAGCGGGGCCAGGGCAAACGTATAGAGCATGAAGGCCGGTGCCACCCCGAACGAGACCACGTCGGCCAGGGAGTCGAACTCCACCCCGAACTGGGTGGTGGTCTTGGTGAGCCGGGCGACCTTGCCGTCCAGCATGTCCATCACCATCGCCACGAACAGGGAGATGGCCGCCTCGGTGAAGCGCGAGTCCGACGCCAGCACCACCGCGAGGAAGCCGCAGAACAGGTTGCCGGTCGTGAGCAGGCTCGGGAGCAGGAAGATCCCGCGTCTAGGCTGCTGGCGGAGCTCCTGCCACTTCCGCCGGCGCGGCCCGCGCCCGGCGTTCTCGCTTGCGTGTCGTCGTCTCATGCGAGCACCCCCATCACCGACTCCCCTCCCCTGACTCGATCGCCCACCTGCACCCGCACCTGCGTGCCCCGGGGCACCACCAGGTCCGTCCGCGAGCCGAACCGGATCAGCCCGTACCGCTCACCGGCCCGCAGCGTGTCCCCGGGACGCGCCCGGCATACGATGCGGCGGGCCAGCACTCCCGAGATCTGCCTCACCGCCACCCGGGTCTGCTCCCCTTCCACGCTCACCGTGCACCGCTCGTTCAGCGAAGATGCCTCCGGCCGGTAGGCGGCCAGGAACCGCCCGGCCACGTACTCCACGTTCTTCACGAGCCCCCCGATCGGCGCGCGGTTGACGTGCACGTCGAGCGGCGACAAGAAGATCGAGATGCGCACCGCTTGGCCCACCCAGGGATCGGCCAGCTCGACGATCGCCATCACGCGGCCGTCCGCCGGGGCCAGCACTCCGCCGGGAACGCCGGGTGGCGTCCGCTCCGGGTCCCGGAAGAATCCCAGGAGAGCCAGCGCGGCCGCGCCGAACACCGCCGCCGCGGCCCACCACCCCATCCAGGCCATGATACACGCCGCGGCCGCGGGGGGCAGGATGAAGGCCCACCCCTCGGCGGCTACCGGAACGCGCAACCGGGACCTCGTGGGACGGCCGCCGTCACTCCCGCGGCGGCTTGATCCACGCCATCATCTTGCGGAGCCGGCCGCCCACCTCCTCGATGGGATGGTCGGCGTCCCGCTTGCGCATGGCCAGGAAACCGGCGCGGTGGGCCTGGTTCTCGAGGACCCACTCCCGGGCAAACTGGCCGGACTGGATCTCGGACAGGATCTTCTTCATCTCGGCCTTGGTGCGGTCGTCGATGATCCGCGGGCCCCGGGTGTAGTCGCCGTACTCGGCGGTATCGGAGACCGAGTACCGCATGTACGCGAGCCCGCCCTGGTAGAAGAGATCCACGATCAGCTTCATCTCGTGCATGCACTCGAAGTACGCGACCTCGGGCTGGTAGCCCGCCTCCACCAGGGTCTCGTAGGCCGCCTTGATCAGATGCGAGACGCCGCCGCAGAGGGTGGTCTGCTCGCCGAAGAGGTCGGTCTCGGTCTCTTCCTTGAACGTCGTCTCGATCACGCCCGCGCGCGTGCACCCGACGCCCTTACCGTAGGCCAGCGCCAGGTCCCGGGCCTTGCCGGACACGTCCTGGTAGACCGCGACCAGCCCGGGCACGCCCGGCCCCTGGGTGAAGAGGTCGCGCATCACGTGGCCGGGCGCCTTCGGGGCGATCATCGACACGTCGACGTCCGACGGCGGCACCACCTGGTTGAAGTGGATGTTGAAGCCGTGGGCGAACATGAGCATCTTGCCCTTGGTCATCACGCCCTTGATCGACTCCTCGAAGACCTGGCGCTGGGTCTGGTCGGGCAGCAGGATCATCACGATGTCGCCGGCGGCCGCCGCGTCGTTGACCGTCATGACCTTGAGGCCGTCCTTCTCGGCGCGCGCCCAGCTCTTGGAGCCCTTGTAGAGGCCGACCACCACGTTCTGGCCGGAGTCCTTCAGGTTCAAGGCGTGGGCGTGGCCCTGGCTGCCGTAGCCGATGATCGCGACGGTCTTGCCGCGGAGCATCCCCATATCGGCGTCCTGGTCGTAGAAGATCTTGGCCGGCATCGTCTTCGTACCTTTCTCTCGGTTCCCTTGGTTGGAATTCGGTGGTGTGAAGTCAGTTGGGCGCGATCAATCGGCGAAGCCGACCACCCGGGGGTCCTCGCTCGCCGGGCGTCCCGGCTCGCGGGGCTTGCCGAGCCGCTCCTCCACCTTGCGGAGGCGCGTCTTGGGCCCGCGCGCGATGGCCACCTTCCCGGTCCGGACGATTTCCTGGATGCCGAACGGCCGCAGCAGCTCGATGATGCCCTCGATCTTCGACTGCTCGCCGGTGACCTCGAGCGTGTAGGAGGTGGGCGTCACGTCCACCACCTTGGCGCGGAAGATGTCGCCGAGCCGCAGGATCTCCGCGCGATTCGCCGGCTCCGCGTTGACCTTGAGCAGGAGCATCTCGCGCTCCACGTGATTCTCCTCGCTCAGGTCGGTGACCTTGATGACGTCGATCAGCTTGTGGAGCTGCTTGATCACCTGCTCGATGACGAACGCGTCGCCGCGCACCACGAGGGTCATGCGGGAGACCGACGGGTCCAGGGTCTCCCCCACCGACAGGCTCTCGATGTTGTACCCCCGCGCCGAGAACAGCCCGGCCACCCGGGAGAGCACGCCGAACTTGTTCTCCACCAGCACCGCGATCGTATGCTTGCTCGTGTCGGCCACGTCGCGCTCCTAGAATCCGGTCTGGGACTTGGCGGCTTTTTCCGCCGCCTCGCGGGTCGGCAGCGAGAGGATCATGTCCTTGTTGGCCCCGCCCGCCGGCACCATCGGGAACACGCACTCGTCCTTGTCCACGCAGACGTCCATGACCACCGGGGCCGGCGTGCTCAGCATCTTCTCGAGCGCGGGGACCACCTCGCTCGGCTTGGTCACCCGGATGCCCACGCAGCCATACGCCTCCGCGAGCTTGACCCAGTCCGGGATGCCCGGCAGGTCGATGGCGAAGTAGCGCTCCTTGTAGATGATGCGCTGCCACTGGCGCACCATCCCGTGCCCGCTGTTGTTGATGATGATCGTCTTGACCGGGAGGTTCTCGGTGAAGCAGGTGGCCAGCTCCTGGCTGTTCATCGCGAAGGAGCCGTCGCCGTCGATGTTGACCACGAGCTTGCCCGGGTGTGCGGCCTGTACCCCCATCGCGGTGGGCAGCCCGTAGCCCATGGTGCCGAGGCCGCCCGAGGTGCACCACCGCCGCGGATGCTTGAAGCGGTAGTACTGGGCCGCCCACATCTGGTGCTGGCCCACCCCGGTGACCACGTGGGCCTCGCCCTGGGTCAGATTCGACAGCTCCTGGATGACGTACTGCGGCTTGATCACGTCGTCGTCCCAGTCGTAGCGCAGCGGGAAGTCGCGCTTCCACTCCGCGATCTGCGCGGCCCACTGCCGGCGGCCCTCGACCACCGCGGCGGGCACCCCGTCCTTCAGCTCCTCGCGCACCGCCTCCACCAGGCGTCGCAGGACGCGCTTGCAGTCGCCCACGATCGGGATGTCCACCTGGATGTTCTTCGAGATCGACGAGGGGTCGACGTCGATGTGGATGATCTCCGCGTTCGGCGAGAAGGCGTCCACGCGGCCGGTCACCCGGTCGTCGAAGCGCGCGGCCACCGCCACCAGGCAGTCCGAGTGGTGCACCGCCATGTTGGCGTAGTAGGTGCCGTGCATGCCGAGCATGTCGAGCGAGAGGGGATCGGCCATCGGGAACGCGCCCAGCCCCATGAGGGTCTGGGTGATCGGGATCTGGGTCAGGTCCGCGAGCTCCCGCAGCTCGGGCGAGGCGTCCGAGGAGATCGCCCCGCCGCCCACGTAGAGCACCGGCCGCTTGGCCCGCACCATCGACCGCGCCGCCTTCTTGATCTGCCCGGGATGTCCCTCGTAGGTCGGGTTGTACGAGCGCAGGTGCACCCGCTCCGGGTACTCGAAGCTCCACTCCTTGACCAGGATGTCCTTCGGCAGGTCGACGTGGACCGGCCCCGGGCGCCCGGTCGAGGCGATATGAAACGCCTCCTTGATGATCGGGGCGAGGTCCTTGCCGTCCTTGACCAGGAAGTTGTGCTTGGTGGCCGAGCGGGTGATGCCGACGTTGTCGGCCTCCTGGAAGGCATCGTTGCCGATCGAGGTGGTGGGCACCTGCCCGGTGAAGGCGACGATCGGGATCGAGTCCATCAGCGCGTCCTGGAGCGCGGTCACCAGGTTGGTGGCCGCCGGACCCGAGGTCACGAGGCAGACCCCGACCTTGCCGGTGGTGCGCGCGTATCCCTCCGCCGCGTGCCCCGCGGCGGCTTCCTGGCGCACCAGGATGTGGCGCAGTCCCTCGAAGTCGTACAGGGCGTCGTAGATCGGCAGGACCGCGCCGCCCGGCAGACCGAAGATGAGATCTACGCCTTCTCGCTTGATGCACTCGAGCACGATGCGTGCGCCTGAAAGCTTCACCGCGTCTTCCTCCCTTTCCGAGTCGCCGCTTTTCCCGTCTCTCTCGGACCCTTGATCTCCGCCTGGGCCGCCGCGAGCCACGCGACCGGCACCATGTAGGGCGAGCAGGAGACGTAGGTCATCCCGACCCGATGGCAGAACTCCACCGAGGAAGGATCGCCGCCGTGCTCTCCGCAGATGCCCACCTTGAGCCCGGGCACCGTCCGCCGGCCCCGCTCGATACCGATGCGCACCAGCTCGCCCACGCCCCGCTGGTCCAGCACCGCGAACGGATCGTGCGGCAGGAGCTTCTTCTCGAGGTAGAACGGCAGGAACTTGCCGATGTCGTCGCGGCTGTAGCCGTACGTCATCTGGGTGAGGTCGTTCGTGCCGAACGAGAAGAACTCGGCGTACTGCGCGATCCGGTCGGCCACCAGCGCGGCCCGCGGCACCTCGATCATGGTGCCGACCGAGTAGCGGACGTTCTTCCCGGTCTCCGAGATGACCTGCCGGGCCACCCGGTCCGTCATCTCACGGGTCAGCTTCATCTCGGCCACGGTCCCGGTGAGCGGGATCATGATCTCGGGCTCCACGCTCAGCCCCTCCCCCGCCACCTCGCAGGCCGCTTCCATGATCGCGCGCACCTGCATGTCGTAGATCTCGGGGAACGTGATGCCGAGCCGGCAGCCCCGATGCCCGAGCATCGGGTTCGCCTCCTGCAGGGCCTCGAGCCGCGCCTTCAGCGCGCCCAGCTCCGCGTGCCGCTCCGGGTTGAAGCCGCGCGCGTCGAGCCGCGTATACTCCTCGAGCACCTCCTTGTACTTGGGGAGGAACTCGTGCAGCGGCGGGTCCAGCAGCCGGATCGTGACCGGGTGCGGGGCCATGGCGCGGAAGATGCCGATGAAGTCTTCCCGCTGGAACGGCAGCAGCCGGTCGACCGCCTTCTTCCGGGCCTGGACGTCGAGGGCCATGATCATGTCGCGCACGATCGGGATGCGCTCGTCGCCGAAGAACATGTGCTCGGTGCGCACCAGCCCGATGCCCTCCGCCCAGAACTCACGGGCCTTGGCCGCGTCGGCGGGAGTGTCGGCGTTGGCGCGCACGCGGGTCGTGGCCCGATCCCGCGCCCATCCCAGGAGCGTCTTGAACTCGCCCGAGAACGTCGGATCCACGAGTGGCTGCGCGCCGACGATCACCTCGCCGGTGGCGCCGTTCAGCGTGACGACCTGGCCCTCGCGGACCACCGCGCGCCCGGCCCGGAAGAGATGGTTCTCCTCGTCGACGACCACGTCCCCAGCGCCCACCACGCAGCACTTGCCCCAGCCACGGGCGACCACCGCCGCGTGCGACGTGAGGCCCCCGCGCGAGGTCAGCACGCCCTGCGCCGCGTGCATGCCGGCCACGTCCTCGGGCGACGTCTCGGCCCGCACCAGGATGACCTTCTCCTCTCGCAGGGCCATCTCGACCGCCTTCTCGGGATCGAACACGACCTTGCCGACCGCGGCCGCGGGGGTGGCGGGCAGGCCCTTGGCGATCGAGGTGTACTTGGCCTGCGGGTCGACGGTCTTGACCAGCAGCTGGTGGAGCGAGGCCGGCTCCACCCGCAGGAGCGCGGTGTCGCGGTCGATGCGCTTCTCCCGGGTGGCCATCTCGACCGCGATGCGCACCGCGGCCGCGCCGGTGCGCTTGCCGGAGCGGGTTTGTAAGATAAAGAGCCGCCCCTCCTGCACCGTGAACTCGATGTCCTGCATGTCCCGGTAGTGGGCTTCGAGGCGGTCCTTGATCCCGGTGAGCTTGGCGTACACCGTCGGCATCTTCTGCTTGAGGGCGTCGAGCGGCTCCGGGGTGCGGATGCCCGCCACCACGTCCTCGCCCTGCGCGTTGACCAGGAACTCGCCGAAGAAACGGCGCTCGCCGCTCGACGGATCGCGCGAGAAGCAGACCCCGGTGCCCGACGTGGGGCCCAGGTTGCCGAAGACCATCGCCATCACGGTCACCGCGGTGCCCCAGTCGTCGGCGAGCCCATTGATGCGCCGGTAGTCGACCGCCTTCTTGGCCCACCATGAATCGAACACCGCGTTGATGGCGAGGCGGAGCTGCTCGAGCGGATCCTGCGGGAAGGGGCGGCCCGCCTTCTCCTGGACGAGGACCTTGAACTCGCCCACCAGCGCCTTGAGGGCGTCGGGTCCAAGGTCGGCGTCGGTGCGCGCACCCGTCCGGCTCTTCGCCGACTCCAGCCGGGTGTCGAAGGCGCGGCGGTCGATGGCGAGCACCACGTCTCCGAACAGGGTGATGAAGCGCCGGTAGCAGTCCCAGGCGAACCTCTCGTTGCGGGTCCGGCGCGCCAGCCCCTCGACGGTCTTGTCGTTGAGGCCCAGGTTGAGGACGGTGTCCATCATGCCCGGCATCGAGGCCCGGGCGCCGGAGCGCACCGAGACGAGCAGCGGCTTGGCCGGATCGCCCAGACGCGCGCCGGCGGCGCTCTCGAGCCGGGCCAGATGGCCCATCACCTGATCCCACAGGCCGGCCGGATACTTCTTTCCGGTCGCGTTGTAGGCCTCCCACGCTTCGGTAGTGATCGTGAAGCCGGGCGGCACCGGCACGCCCAGATTGGTCATCTCGGCCAGCTCGCAGCCCTTGCCGCCCAGCAGGGTACGGAGCGCACTCGACCCGTCCGCCCGGCCATTCGCGAAGGCGTACACGTACTTCGGCGCCCGAGCGGACGCGCGCGCGGACGTCCGACGTGCCTTCGTTCGAGTCCGGGCGCGCGCCATCGGAGACCTCCCAGTCGATGTCCGGGTGCAGAGAAAAAGACACAGGCCCACACAGGGCCTGCGTTAGTCCGTCATGGTAGGGCGATCGGGCTACGAAGTCAACGATTTAATCTTGCTGCAACGGGCACTTACGGCCTCTTGCGCTTACGCGCGACGACGGAGTCGGGCCCTTCGTCCCCGCGAGCGCCGGTTACCAGCGTCTCGACCGCGATCAGGTGATCGAGCATGGCCCGGTGCGCCGCCACCTCGTCGCGCCGCTGCACCGCCTCGAGAATGCGCCGATGATCCGCATGCGACCGGGTGGGCCGGCCGGGCGTGTGCAAGGACTCTTCGCGGCTCTGGGCGAGCAGATCCATCAGCGCGTTGACGATGCGAGTGATGGCGCGATTGTGGGCACTGTTGGCGATGGCGGCATGGAGCGCGGTGTCCTGCAGCATCCCGGTGCGGCCCGCCGCCACCTCCTTGGCCTGATCTTCCAGGATCCGCTCCATCTCCGTGATCTCGTCCCGGGTGGCCCGCCGGGCGGCCAGGGCCGCGATGGCGGGCTCGAGCAGGCGCCGGGCCTCGAACAGCTCGCCGACCGCCTCGCGGTGCGGCAGGATGACCAGCGCGAGCGGCTCGATCAGGGTCTCCACCGAGACGTCCCGCACGAACGCGCCCTCCCCGGCCCGGATGTCGATGAGCCCCCGGCTCTGCAGCGCCCGCAGGGCCTCACGGACCGAGGTGCGGCTCACCATGAACTTCTCGGCGAGCTCCCGCTCGGGCGGAAGGCGATCGCCGGACTTGAGCCGGCCCTCGGCGATGAGCTGCTTCACCTGCCGGACGATCTCCTCGTAGATGCGCGTCGACTTGACCGGCTCCAGATCCATATGCCCTACGCTCCCTCCCGCACGTTCGGCCGCGCCGAGACGCTCCGCGCCAGCCACCAGCCGAGCAGCGTCAACCCGACCGCGAGCAGGACGGACAGCGGATCGTCGATGAGGTCGGCGTGCCGACCGAGCCACCCGCGGACGATCGGATCGTCGGTGATCATCTCGCCCGCGACGTAGCCGAGCACCCCGCCGCCCACCCAGATGATCCACGCGTGGCGGGCCATGAGCCGAGCCAGGAATCCGCTGCCCCACACCACCACCGGCAGCGAGAGCGCGATGCCGAACGCGACCAGGACCAGATCCCCGTGCGCGGCCGCCGCCACCGCCAGCACGTTGTCGAGACTCATCGTGACGTCGGCCACCACGATGATCCACACCGCCTGACGCAGCGACGCGCCCTGGCGCGCCTCCCCCTCCACGCTTCCCCCGGGCCGCACCAGCTTGACCGCGATCCAGAGAAGGAGCAGACCGCCCGCCATCTGCAGAAGCGGAATCGTCAGCAGCGCGCTCACGATCGCGATGAACAGCAGGCGCAGGCCCACCGCGACGGCGGTGCCCCAGATCCGTCCCCGCCACTGCGCGCGCGCGGGCAGCGCGCGCACCGCCAGCGCGATGACGAGCGCGTTGTCGCCCGCCAGCGAGAGATCGATGAGGACGATGCTCGCCAGCCGGGCCCAGAACTCGGGCGTGAGGAACGGGCTCATCTCTCGCGTCGCGTTCGTGACGGCAGGTCGCTCGGCCCGGCATTCGCGGCGCCGCTCCGTATCGCTACCCGGCGCCCGCGGCGTGACAGCCACCATCCCAACGCGGTGAGCAGGAGGGCCACGATTACCGGAACGCCGTGCTTCAGCCCAGGCCCCGCCCCGTCGAGCCATCGAAGGAGCACGGGATCATCGAGAATCATGTCACCGCCCACGTAGCCGAGAATGCCACCTCCCAGCCAGATGATCCACACGTAGCGGTTCATGAGGCGGGCGAGGATCCCACTGCCCCACACCACGATCGGCAACGAGGCCACGATGCCGAACACGACCAGTACCATGTCTCCGTGAGCCGCCGCCGCTACCGCGAGGACGTTGTCGAGGCTCATGGTCACGTCGGCGACGATGATGATCCAGATCGACTCCCAGAAGGACACTCCGTGCCGCGCAGCCTCTCCCACCGAATCGTCCGGCCTGATGAGCCTCGCGGCAATCCAAAGGAGCAGCAGCCCTCCGACCAGGCGCAGCCACGGCGTGCGTAGAAGTGCCGTCACCAGACCGACGAAGAGCAAGCGAAGCACGACCGCCCCGACCGTGCCTCCGACCTGTCCGAGGAGCCGCTGCCGCCCCGGCAGGCCACGCACCGCCAGGGCAATGACCACCGCGTTGTCGCCGGAGAGCAAGAGGTTCAGAAAGCCGATCTCCAGGAGACGGGCCCAGAAGTCGAGGTCCACGAGTGTCTCCGGAGGCATGACGTCAGCATAGCGCGCTTGTCCGGCGGGGGCCGGGCAGGATCGTCGCCGAAGCCGCGTCTCCCGCCGGCTACAGACCTCGGGATGCGCCGGCCCCGGCGGCCACGCTCACGTCGTGACGCGCCCGGGACGTGATCTTCACCACGAGAGGCTTCAAGCAGAAGAGCGCCAGACCCGCCGCGAGCAGGTCGCACCCGACCGCGACCCAGAACACCGGGGTCCACGACCCCGCCGCCTCCATGATGACCGCCGCACCCCAGCCGGCGAAGATCGACGCCAGCCCCTTCGCGGTGTACTGCACGCCATAGTTCGTCGTCGCGTAGTCCGCGCCGAAGACGTCGCCGATCGCCGCCGGAAAGAGCGAGAAGATCTCCCCCCAGGCGAAGAACGTGAACCCGGTCAGGACCACGAACCAGATTGGGTGGTGAACCAGCTGCAGCAACGCGAGGATGGCCACCGCCTCGGCGGCAAACGCGATCGCCATGGTGTTGTAGCGCCCGATGTGGTCGGAGACCCAGCCCCAGAACGGCCGCGTCAGCCCGTTGAGCACCCGGTCGAGAATCAGCGCCAGGCCAAGTGCGGTGATGCCCAGAAGCACGACGGTCTTGTCCAGGTGGTAGGCCATCGCGATGGGCTTGAGCTGAGCGGTCACCATCAGGCCTCCGAACGCCACGAGGGTCATGATGAGGTACATCAGCCAGAACGTTCCGGTGCGGATCATCTGCATCGGGGTGTAGCTGACCGCCGACTGGTGCACGGTGTCCTTGATCTTGGACGCGATCTGCTCCCACCCTACCGGCTTCCAACCCTTCGGCGGCGCCACCATGAACTGGGCGGCGACGATGACGATGATCCCCTGGATGACTCCCCAGACGATGAATGCCGACTCGTACCCGCTGTTGGCGATCATCCGCTGGATGGGAATCACGGTCAGGGCCGTGCCGAATCCGTAGGCTCCCGCGGTGGCCCCGGCGGCCAAACCTCGCCGGTCGGGGAACCACTTCAAGGCGGTACCCACGCAGGCGCCGTAGACCGCACCCGCTCCGAGTCCACCGATCGCGTACACGACGTACAGCGCGCCCAGCGACCGCACCATTCCGGATCCCACCCAGCTGATTCCAACCAGGAGCCCGCCCAGGCTGACGATCAGGCGGGCCCCGAGTCGGTCGACCAGATACCCCTCGAACGGGACGAGCCACGTCTCAACCAGAATGAAAATGGTGAACGTGATCTGCACCGCGGACAGCTTCACGTTGAGCGCTTGGGTGAGCGGTATCGTGAACAGCGTCCACGCGTATTGCAGGTTCGCGATCGCCATCATGGCGATCACCCCCGCCGCGAGCTTCGACCATCGATTGGGCCCGCGACCACCTTCCCCCGACTCAGCTACGAGACTCATGGAAGTCCCTCCCCGATTCGCTGATGCTGGTCGGTCGACTGCAATGGGCCGGATCCGGGAGCGCGTTGCTGCCCGGAATCGCGGCGTCGAGATGGCGTGGGCGCGAAGGCCGAAGTCGGTCTGGGGGCGAGCGGAGGGCGTTACGCGGGGCTGCCGCGCAGGATTGCTGCGGTGCGATCAGTCGCGTATCGGTCCGTCGTCGTTGAGGAGCCATACCGCGTCACCGCTGTAACCCTCTTGCTTCAGTCGTACGGAATCTCCGGGCCAGGGGACCGCGGGGGACGCCCTGGCCCGGAGCTTGGGGCGGGATCTCGACTACTTGCCGGGGCGCTCCTTCCAGAACGGGATGACGCCGGGGATCTCCCACTTGTCCCACATCTCGTCCACCTTGGACTGGAAGTAGTCGAGGTCTTCCTCGGTGAAGTGGGCGAAGCGACCCTGCTTGAGCAGGTACTCACGGACGGGCTTGCGCGGCCGACCCTCCACGATGGCCTTGGTCTTGCCGTAGTGTCGCACCACCCCGTCCTCCACCTCGTAGAGCGGGAAGACGCCGGTCTCCACCGCGAGCTCGCCCAGCTCGTGGGAGAGCATCGGGTCGTAGTCCCAGCCCTTCGGGCACGGGTCGAGCGAGTGGATGAAGGTGGGGCCGCCGATGGTGAGCGCCTTGCGCACCTTGTTCATCATCTCGACCGCGTAGGAGGCGTCCACGGTCGCCACGTAGCGGCACTCCGGGTGGCCGGCGGCCAGCATGCCCGCGGTGTTCTTCTTCCAGCGGGTGTGGATGATGCGCTTGACGGAGCCGGGCGGGCTGAACGTGGTGTTGGCGCCGTAGGGCGTCGAGCCCGAGAGCTGGATGTCGGTGTTGGCGTACGACTCGTTGTCGTAGAGCAGGATCAGCGAGTTGTACTCCTTGTGGGTCAGGGTCGCCGAGATCGCGCCCAGCCCCATGTCGGCGCCGCCCCCGTCGCCGCAGAAGGCGATGACGTTGATGGGCTCCGACTTCATCTTGCCCTTCTTCATGAGGGCCTTCAGCCCCGCCGCGGTGCCGAGGGCGGCCGAGCCGGAGGAGCCGAGCTGGGTGTGCATCCACGGCACCACCCACGGAGTCGTGTAGTACGTGGTGTTGGCCACGTACATGCAGCCGGTCGAGCCGAGCACGATCGTGCGCGGGCCCGCCGCCTTTACCATGAGCTTCATCACCAGGGCCGACTCGCAGCCCTGGCAGGTGCGGTGGCCGGAGGTGAAGTACTCCTCGATCGTGACCTTCTTGACGCCCTTGAAGGGCTCCAGGATCTGCGTCGCGTTCGTGAATGCGGTATCGGCCATGGTTAGCGTCTCCCTTTGTATGCGCTCGCCTCGCCGGCGGCTGCGGCTCGCAAGGCCCGCGCTACTCGCGCACGCCCAGCCAGTGGGTCTTGGAGTCGGACTTGCCGGCCTTCGCCGCCGCGTAACACATGTCGGCGGCCTTGGCGACGTCTTCCAGAGTGACCTCGCGGCCGCCGAGCCCGCAGATGAAGCTGAGCAGCGGCGGGCGCTTGTCCGCGTTGTACATCGCGGCGCGGATCTCGTTGGCGACCACGCCCGAGTTGAAGGGCGAGCCGAAGGAGTAGTCGCGGTCGATGACGCCGATGGCCGACGCCTTCGAGAAGGCCTTCACCAGGCGCTCCGTCGGGAACGGACGGAACCACCGCGGCCGCACCAGTCCGACCTTCTTGCCCTGCGCCCGCATGTTGCGGATGCCGACCTTCATGGGCAGCGAGATCGTCCCCATGCCGACCAGGATGATCTCCGCGTCGTCGGTCATGTACTCCTCGAACCACGGGTTCTCGGGCGCGCGGCCCATGACCTTCCGGAAGTCCGCGTAGGCCTCCTCGATCACGGTGCTGGCCCGCTTCATCGCCTCGTCGTTCTGGCGCCGGATCTCGATGACCCAGTCCTCGTTGGCCTGGGGCGCCACCGTGATCGGGTTGTCCGGGTGCAGCTGCAGGTCACCCCGGTCGTAGCGCGGCAAGAACTTGTCTACGAGGGCCCGGCTGGGCACCTGACAGATCGTCTGGGAATGCGTGAGGAAGGCACCGTCGGCCGAGATCGCGATGGGCAGGAAGACGCGCCGGTCCTCGGCGATCCGGTAGGCGAGCAGCGTGGTATCGAGCATCTCCTGGGCCGTGTCCACCCAGATCAGCAGCCAGCCCAGGTCGCGGACGACCAGCGCGTCGTTGTGCTCGACCCCGAAGGCACCGGGATCGTCGAGCGCCCGGTTGCCCACCATGCAGACCATCGGGACCCGTAGCGGCGGCGTGACGGTCAGGCACTCCATCGCGTACATCCAGCCCACGCCGGAGGAGCCGCAGAATACGCGCGCCCCCACCGTGGAGGCGTGCTTGACGATCTCGAACTGGCTGTGCTCGCCCTCGGCC
>Ga0210384_10003045_pt1 | contig 19801 bp, 21 predicted proteins | sample IncBWH2MmetaG_FD_160574 | JGI IMG/M metagenome (GOLD analysis project Ga0210384, IMG submission 160574) | Forest soil microbial communities from Barre Woods Harvard Forest LTER site, Petersham, Massachusetts, United States - Inc-BW-H-2-M | ecosystem: Environmental > Terrestrial > Soil >...
CAGGTCGGCTCCCGATTGCGGGAGCTGGTAGTAAAAGCTGACCGGCTTCCCGTTCTGCTCGTCCACCGCAAGAGCGCGCCACTGTGGGTCATGCGCCATATCGTAGTCGATGGCGGCGTGATCGATCGCCAGCCGCAATTCCGGATGCGCGGTCACGTCGGGAACGCGCTGGCCCCTGAAATAGACTTCCCGCCCATCGCGAAGGCTTTCGATATATTGCTCTCTGGATCGCATGGGGTCCTCTCCGCGCTAGCCGGCCGTCATTCCGCCATCCACCGCAATGGTCTGTCCTGTAATATAGTCCGACGCGGGCGCGGCAAGAAACAAAATCGCGCCTTTCAGCTCGCCGTCTTCGCCCACGCGTCCCAGCGGCGTGATTTCCTTGATGCGCGTTTCCGCCTTTTCGATGACGGCCGCCGACAACCGCGTCGGGAAAAACCCCGGAGCAACCGCATTCACGCGGATGCCGTCGGCGGCGTAGTTGACGGCCAGCTCCCGCGTGAGAGCCAGAATGGCGCCCTTGCTGGCGGTGTAGCTCGACGCCTCCAGAATCTCTTTCGGTACGCCCACCAGGCCCATGATCGAAGCCACGTTGATGATCTTCCCGTAGCCTTGCTTCCTCATCGAGGGCAGCACGGCGCGCGTCATCAACTGTGTGCCGATCACGTTGGTGTTGAGTACCTTGTGCCAGGCGTCGATCGGCATCTCCTCATAAGGAGCGCCCCAACTGATCCCGGCATTGTTCACCAGAATGTCGATGCGGCCGAAGTGTTCGAGCGTTCTCGAAACCAGTTCGTGAACCTGCAGGTCGTCGGCGACGTCGCAGACGCAAGCAAGGCAATCAAAGCCACGCTTGCGGAACTCCTCGGCGGTCGGGGTCAGCCATTGCTCGCGTCTGGCGGCGAGCGCGATCTTCGCCCCTGCCTCCGCCAGCCCTTCGGCCGCCTCTTTGCCAAGGCCGCGCGACGCTCCCGTCACGATCGCCACCCGGCCCTTCAACGAAAACAACTCTTCGATGCTTTTCATCTACAGGCGGCGTACGAACGGGGCCGCGCCGGCGAGTCTACTTCTTCTCTTCGTTTTTCAGAAACTGCTCGAAGTTGATATTGTCGAGGCACACCAGCTCGGAGATGTTCCAGTCCGGCCTGGCTGTAAACAGGAGCTGCCCGCCCCAAGGTTTGGTATACGCTTTGGGATCTTCGATCGTGATATCGATCTGCAACGTTTTCGGATCGGCGCGCCGGATGCGCTCCACCACGTGCAGGTCTTCGCTGTGCGGATGACCCGCGCGATCCACCCATGTCTTGTCGTTAAACCCGGTGGTGTCGGCCACCAACGTATCGCCCTCCCACTTGCCGATTGAATCTCCCATCCATGTGCCCGGAAGATCCTTGACGTGCGGCCGGCCATCGGTCCAGATCTGACGGACAAAATGATCGAACTCGTAAATAATTAACACACGGCCGGGAGTTTGAACGATCTCCATCGGAAAGGGATGCAGATAGATGCGTGGCACTCCCGGCGGAAAGCACCCGAGTGAGTTCAGCGCGGTCGGATTCACCGGGTCGTTCGAATCGGCGAACGAGCGCGGGCCAAAGGAAGGCTTGGTGGTCTTAAACTTCTCCTGCGCCCAGGCCGTCATGGGCGGCTCGTCCTGCATGAAAGCATAACCACCGTAGCGGACGCCCGGCACGTTCTTGCGGGTCCACACTCCCGACACGTCCGGCACTTTTGTGGTTACGGCCTGTTGAGCGAACAAGCCGGATGGAATCACCGCCGCGGCCAACCAGAGCATCCGCATGGTGAGCTAGTCTCCGGCTCCTAACTTCAGCTCCTCGCCGTTCGAGACGACCTTGGTGATCCACACCGAATTCGCGCCGCTCATGGCGCGCGACCCTGTGATGGTGACCTTGTCGCCGGCCTTCAGCGAATTCTTGTTCCAGCCAAACCTGACCAGGCGATTCGGACTGGTTAGTTCGCCCTGCCATTTTTCGACGTCGCCCTTCTCGCCCTTCACATCGAAAGAAACGATGGAATGCGGATTCAGAAACTGGAAATCCGTCACCGTGCCCGACACCGTTACCGGGTCCTTAGTGTTATACGCCGCCGTTCCGTGATGCGCAAGCACTGGAACAGCCGCGGCCATCACCCCGGCCAACACAACAATAAGAAATTTATTTTTCATGACCACCTCCATTTCCTGACCACCTCCAGAGGACATTTTGCAGTATACCCGATGCGCGATGACACTGCTGTCTTTTGGACGTGTCACCGTGCCGCTTGGGTTCGTTTCGCCGTCAGGGGAGCCCCCGGGCGCTCGTCTGTCTGGAGTCCATGTTATTGAACTCGCGGCCGATATCCTCGGCGCGCGCCCTACCCCGGCACCGAAGCGGGTGCGGTAGCTTGGGTTCGTTTCGTTCTGCAGCGCACGCAGTGCCGGACACGTCGGGTGCGATGGCATAAATGCGGCGGAGCCGCTTACGAACGGCGAAGTGCTCAGTTGAGATGGCATTGTGACCGGTACAAGAGTAGCGGGCGGAGCAGGATGGGCAGGCCGGGCCGGGGTTCAGTGGGTGGATTTGGCGGGAGAATTCACTGGGGAAGATCTGTCACTGCACTTGCCTGTATGACGCGGCCAGAATCGGCACCCGAAAATCAATCGTTAGGTCCCGCCGCCTGAAAAACGTGGCCTCATCACCTACTGGTGGGAGTGCGTTCTCGGGCGGTGTGCTTTCCGCCCATAGAGTTCTCCTCATCGGTGGCGGAGCGGATTGGTGTATAAAATAGGAGGGTCAGGTTGAGACTGAGACATAGGCTAAAGCGCCCCGGCCCCAGCCTGTCCACTCGCAGGGACGCTTCGCGCTCTTCGCGCACGGCAATACAAGCATGGGAGGCAACATGAGATCCAGGGGAACAACGATACGTCGTGGCATTGGAACGACGGTCGTGTGCCTTCTGGGCAGCATCTTGGCGAGCGGTCAGGCTCAACCACAACAGAAACCGCCGATGGCGGACCAGATCCACAAAAACATCCAGGTGCTCAAGGGGATTCCCGAGGACGAATTCATGGCAACCATGGGGTTCTTTTCCGCCTCCCTCGGCGAAAACTGCACTTATTGCCATGTTGCGGACAGCGGCGGCAGCTGGGAAAAGTACGCCGACGATAACGACCATAAGAAGACTGCGCGCGCGATGATCGGGATGATGAACGTCATCAATAAGAACTTTTTCGGGGGACGGCGCGTGGTGACCTGCTACTCCTGCCATCGCGGCGGCGAACGCCCCGAGATAACGCCGAGCATAGCAGAGTTGTACGGCCCTCCCCCTACAAAAGAGCCGGATCAAATTGTCGAAGGGCCCGCCAAGGGGCCTTCCGCCGATCAAATTCTGGACAAGTATATTCAAGCGCTCGGCGGAGCGCAGCGGTTGGGCAGCCTCACAAGCTTTGCCGCCAAGGGCACTTACCAGGGTTACGCGGATGAGAAGCGCCCGGTGGAAGTCTTCGCCAAAGCGCCGGGTCAGCTCACTACCATCGTTCATACGCCGGGCGGAGACACCACGACGACTTACGACGGCCGCGCCGCTTGGATCGCAGCGCCAATCTCGGACCGCCCGGTCCCGCTGCTCGAGCTCACCGGCGGCGCTCTCGAAGGCGCTAAGCTGGATGCTACTCTGGTTTTTCCGACTCGAATCAAGCAAGCCCTTTCGCAATGGCGCGTCGGCTACCCGGCCATCATTGACGATCGCGCGGTCCAACTGGTCCAGGGAACCAGCGACGGCCGCTATCCCGTGAATTTATATTTCGACACCCAGTCGGGCCTGCTGGTGCGGCAGGTCCGCTATGCCGACTCGCCGGTCGGCCTCAGCCCCACGCAGGTTGATTACGCCGATTATCGCGAGGTGGCCGGCGTCAAGATGCCCTTTAAGTGGACCGCGAGCTGGCTGGACGGGCGGTCAACTACGGAGCTGACCGAGGTCCAGCCCAACGCGCCGATTGACGCGGCGAAGTTCGCCCGGCCCGCCGCGCCGGCCAAACCTGCAACCCGGTAGCTCCCGGGCGTGTTGCCCTCCTGGTTCGGGCGCGCCCTGATTGGGCAGAGGAGCCCTTGGGTAGTGTCTGAAATGTGCGTTGAACGAAAAACAGCGAACGATTGCTTTCCGGCCTGCCAGCCTTCACTATGAAGGTATGGCATCTGATCGCCAGTCCCTCCAGGCCCTAAAGAACCTAATCTCCGAAGCGGACCTGATCCTCGAAACCACACCGCCACTACCCCAGAACCGTACCGCCGCAGCTCGCGAAAATTTACGCGCTGCCCTAGTGCTTGCCGATGACCTGATCGGCCAAGCCAAGATGACACCGGCTGCCGTCATGGGGCACAAGGGCGGTACCACCACGGCGCGGAAGCTCGGGGCAGATCACTTCCGCCGCATGGCCGCTGCCCGCAAGACGCGGGCCGGTGGAAGGCCGCGCAAACAAGTCGAGTAAGACCCTCCCCCGAACCGCTACAATGCGGGCCATGGCGTTTGAGAAACTTACCGCATAGGAGACAACGCAAATGGACGATAACACACTCGCTTTAATGGTCACAGTCTGCTCTGTCATAAAGGGCGAGGGAGTTCATCCCGCAACGATTGAACAGGCGTATGAGAACGCCGTGAGTCGTGTAGAACGGTACCGTCAATCGCAAGCTGAACAGAGGTCTTCCCTGGATCGGGAGTGATCTTGTAGAAGAGGGGATCGCATTGCCGTACCCACGCCTCAGCGCTAATCAATAAGTCCAGTTGTTCCGATTGAGATAGGTGCCGCAATGAGAGCACGTATCCCAAGAGCTTTTCTAAATCCGGGTCGTTTGACTCGACCACCATACTAAGTGACATTCAGTCTTTCCTTTCGTCGATCACACAAAAACCGATACAATGCTGGCCTATGGCCAATCGGACAGCATCCGCATTGAAGGCGTGGCGCACGCGCCGAACGATGAGCGCATTTGCGAAGGCCCGCGCCGCTGAAGCTGCGAGTAAAGCCGCGCTCAAAGCCCACTGCGAAGAGACCGGCTGGCGTGTGGCTTTCTTCGAGGGTAAGACCGGAGCGCCGCGCACCGGCATTATCGACGCCGTTGCATTCCGGCTCCAACGGAAAAATGCGGATGCTCTTGAAGTCCGACTCATTCAACTGAAAGGCGGCAAGGCGGGCGTCAGCGGGCCGGAGATCGCACGCCTGAAGCAAGCCGTTACGGAAGCCCGCGTAAGTTGGATGATTGCTGCATTCGACGGCGAAGCGCTGCACACTTTGCCCGAAGAGTAATCCCATCAGAGCTACATGGCTCGCAACCCACCTCGCCGCCGCAGCTTAGTCCAAAGGGCCGCTGAGCAGATCGAATCCGTATTACGTCGCCATGCGCCCGAAACAACTGGTTCCCAGATAAGAAAGCTCCGCGACGAATGCCGGTGGACCATAGAAGATTTAGCCTACGCTGCCAAGATTCATGAACGAACGATCTCACGCCATGAAGCTGATGAGATCCAGCCCTACGCCCGAACACTCCACACTTACGAACGTATCTTTTCCAAACAACTGAATCGAAAGATTGTTATAAACAAGATGCCATGAAGATGCCCTGAACTTGACTGCAACTTGCCCTGGAGTTGCCGCCGCTCATCAGAGCAGAATGAACGCATGCTGTAAATCAGAGGCCCACCATGAAGCGCAAACTGGGAGCGTATTCCGCTCCCCGTTTCGGTATCTTGCGGGTGTGGTGAAACTGGTAAACACAGCGGTCTTTAAAACCGCCGATCCGGCAGGGTCTTGTGGGTTCAAGTCCCACCGCCCGCACCATAATTTTACGTCCGCAACTCATTAAAAGTAAAGCAAAAAGAGTCTGCTTTCGCATGCTGTTTTGCGTTGACAAACAACTAGCGTAAGCTGTATAATCTTAAGTATGAAAGCCGAAGCAAAACACGATATTACAATGACTTGCGAGACATGCCGCGTTAAGTGTCAACGCTTCGGCAAACATCGTAATGGCCTTCGCAGATTCCGTTGCCCGCAATGCAAAAAGACGTACACCGAAGCCCACAAGCCGATCCTGGCAGGCACCTACATTCCCCAGGACCGCATTCTACTCGCCCTCCGGCTCCTGATCGAAGGAAACAGCATTCGGTCCACGGAGCGCATCACGAACTTGGACCGCAACACGATCATGAAGATGCTCACCCTGGCCGGTGAGAAGTGCGAAAAGGTCATGGGCCGTCTGATCGTCAATGTTCCGGTGAAGGACGTACAGTGCGACGAAATTTGGAGCTTCATTCAGAAGAAAGAAAAACAGTGCGGACCGGATGACGATCCGAGTTTCGGAGATGCGTACTGTTTCGTCGCGATTGAGCGGCACTCCAAGTTGGTACTGAATTGCGCTCTCGGCAAGCGCGATCAGAAAACGACTGATGTTTTCATCGAAGGCTTACGCCATGCTACCGCCTCTCAAAATTTCCAGATCACCACGGACGGCTTCAAGCCGTACAAATCGGCCATCGACAACACGCTCAGCGACCACGTAGACTTCGCCCAACTCATCAAGGTCTATCGCGCCTCCGTCGAAGGCGAAGGGCGCTATAGCCCGGCTGAAGTGGTGAGCACGGAGGTGGTCCCAGTCGTGGGTACCCCCGATCCGAAACGTATTTGCACGTCGCATATCGAACGTCAGAACCTCACCATGCGGATGCAGATCCGCCGATTCACACGGTTGACCAATGGCTTCTCTAAGAAGTTTGAGAGCCACTGGGCTGCGCTCGCTCTCTGGTTCGCCTTTTATAATTTCTGCCGGATTCATAGTTCGATCCGCGTAACGCCTGCGATGGAAGCAGGCATCACGGATCACGTGTGGGAACTGGCGGAGTTACTGGCGTAGAATAAGACGAACGCGGTTCTGAGAAAAAACCGATTGGGCTGCCAGCGGATCGGCGTGCTACCAACACTCCGAAACGCCGTTAAAAGCGGCCTGATTGGAGTGTATCATGAACCGCACATCGTTGCTTGAAAGGATCTGGTACGGAACATCAGTGCCCGTTTTCCTGGAGCGCTTCATACTCCCCGCGTTGGCCGCTGCACTGATTGGAGTGATTGTCTTGAATCCACTCAAGCTTGATATCCAACAGCAGATTTCTCTTGCTGTAGTGGTGGTGGGCCTCGCATATTTCGTGGGCCACACGGTTTATAGCACGAACACACCAGCAAGGCCGATCACATCATTTGAGGACGCCCAACAAGCAGCGAGAGCAAGGGCCGCAGAAATTAAAAAGGCTGCGGAGCCGCCGCAAACGTCGGAAGGCAAGACTTCAGACAAAATCTTCATCAAATTGCCACAGATCAGGATGGAGAATTATCAGATAGTTTCACTTGCCGAGAGTTCCGGTGACCTCGCAACACGGATCCGGGTATGCGTAGCAGATTTCGGGAAGCGTTACGGGTCTGAGTCCGCTATTGACTGTAACAATATTTACGCCGCCGATGTAGCTGAGGTTAGAAACAAGCTTAGGGTTGCCGGGGTCACGGTCGGGGAGCTGGAACGCGCGGTCAGTCTGGTAGAGAATGTTCCTACTGCCGAGGATCTCAGGCATGTGGCCGATATCCTAGATTCCCTTTCCAAGGCACTGGCGGAACGATCCCGCAAGTGAGTTTTTGGGGAATATGCAGTTGACAAAGCATCAGATTTACGCTATGCTTAGTTATGGCCCGACACGGACTCAGCCTGATAGATATCCAGAGCGCCTTCGGCTCCGAAGAGAAGTGCCTGAACTACCTTGAGGCGGCACGATGGCCCAACGGCGTACAGTGTCTCAAGTGCGGATCTAGCGAAGTATCCAAGTTCAAGACGAACGAAACCACGCGGGAGCGCACCGACCGCAAAGGCAACGTCCGCGAAGTTCCTGTTCAGGCCCGTCATCTCTACCAGTGCAACGCTGAAGGATGCCGCCACCAATTCAGCGCTACTGCGGGCACCATATTCGACAAAAGCCACCTGCCGCTAACTAAGTGGTTCATGGCGGTGGGCATCATTGCGAACGCGAAGAAAAGCGTATCAGCGAAACAGATGGAGCGCGATCTAGGCGTGAACTATCGGACAGCCTGGCACCTTGACCACCGCATCCGCGAAGCCATGCAGGACGGATCACTCGGAATGTTCGGCGGCACGGTTGAAGTCGATGCTACTTTTGTTGGCGGTCGCTACGATGAGCGCCGCAAGCGCAGTCCGTATGACAAACAAGCTGTTGCGGGCATCATCCAACGAAAGACCGATGCGGGCCATTCCAAGGTCAAGGCGTTCCCGGTGGAGCGCGAAATAGGTAAGATCATGACCGGCGCGATTCGTGACAACGTGGCGCTGGACGCCGAAGTTATGACCGATGAGCACAAAGCCTACTACGGCCTGAATAAGCAAGGCTGGAAGCATGAAATAGTGGCCCACAGCAAGGAAGAGTGGGTTCGTGGCAACGTCCATACTCAGGGCATTGAGAACTTCTGGAGCCTTTTCAAGCGCGGCGTGATAGGCAGCTTCCATCAGGTTTCCGTCAAGCACCTGCACCGCTACCTGAATGAGTTTTCTTTCCGGTTCAATTCGCGCGAATCGAAAGACCTGTTCGCAATGATCGTGCTGAACCTGCTGATAGGCTCCGCGCTGCGCTACAACACGCTTACCGCGCCGGTTTCGCCTTCGCCTTCCGAACCTTTCGTTTCGGAGTAACCGGCTTCGGCGGTGTGGCGATCAGCTTCGCCATGATCGCGTCGAACTCGGCCCTGTCCACCTTTAGCATCTTCGGTTGAGTTTCGCTATGCTTTTCCACAGAATTACACTTAGTTTTCCACAGCTTGCTTATACCAGCCTGATCACCAGGAGCAAAAATGTGCTTGACGGTACCCGCGCTCACGCTATAATCAGGGCGTAAAGTGTGGGCCGGTAGCCAAGTGGTTAAGGCAACATCCCTGCAAGGTGTCATCGCCTGTTCGACTCAGGTCCGGCCCTATTCTGCGGAAGGCTGAAGCTAGAAGGTCCTAGCAGCCGACTTATAATCGGCCCAGTCGTCTTAGCGGGCGAAGGGTTCAATTCCCCAGCCTTCCGCCAGTGTTTTTAGGTTAACCGAATCATCCTGAGGCAAGTCAACTCCAGGGTGCTGAAGCGATAGAGGTATGTGACGCTTATGGATAATTCCAAATTTGAAACAGAGGTTCTTTCGTTGTTAGCTGCGCTCAAAATCAGGAAGCAGAAGATCCAAGAGCAATTCGAGGTAGAGATGAAGGCCGTTGACAGCCAAATAGAGGCTGTGTCAACGACGGCCAGACTGCTTCGTCACGGCGCGTCCAGCACGCCGACGATAGTTGCTCGCGGACTGGTGATCCCCGACCTGACCGGAAAGAATATTCGGCAGGCGTGCATCGAGATTGCGAAGCGCAATGATGGGATAGTGCGCGTTAAAGAAACCAAGAATGCGCTCGTTGCTGCTGGAGTGGTGCGCCGAACGAAGAATAGTTGGGGCATCGTTAACACCACGCTACTGCGCAGCAAGGAATTCCAGAAACATCCGACGGAACTGGGCACATTTAAGCTAGTTGACACGGAACAGGGCCAATTATCAGTAGCCTGAAGGTTTCCATGCAGCAACCACTAGGCTTGGCCGTCCCAAAACAGGTTTACGTAAACTTCATGGCGGAGATCAGTCCGCATACTACCGAGGCGCTAACGGCTTGCCTTGCGGACCTTGTGAATAAGGGCGTTAAGGAAGTTTATCTTCTGATGTCCACCCCCGGCGGATCAGTGATGCACGGCATAACGCTTCACAACTTCCTTAAGGCATTGCCACTCGGGTTGACCATTCACAACATAGGTAACGTAGACTCAATCGGTAATGCGATCTTCCTTGCGGGAGCGAAGCGGTACGCTTGCGCTAACTCGACGTTTATGTTCCACGGCGTGGGCTTTGATCTGCAAAACTCAATCCGATTGGAGGAGAAATTTTTGAATGAACGACTAGATTCGATTCGAAGCGACCAGAAGCGGATCGGGAGCATTATCTCCGAACGCACGAAGTTGCCAGCGGCGGAGGTCGAGCGCCTCTTCTACGAGGCCCAGACTAAGGACGCTACATTTGCCGCTGGCTGCGGGATTATTGATGAGATCAGAGATGTCCAGATCCCCGCTGGCAGTCCCATAATCTCGCTTGTATTCAAGCGCTAGGGCATCGGATTCCATTGTTCTCCTATCGGCTCAGTCTACCCATAATGATAGAGCCGATGCAAGCGCCCTGGTTTCGACCTATCTTCAAATGGCTTGATTATGAAAGCAGTTCGCGCACGCTCCAAACGTGATCCGTGAGCTTTAGTGCCTGCAAGCCTCAAAAGCTCTCCGGTCTCGCCGGATGCGGCCCAGGCGTATCTTCCTGTGGCGTGCCTTCACCTTCGGGATCTCCGCATCCTCTGGCCGTTCCCGTTCCAGCAGTTCATCTAGGCCGTGCTGCATGGCCCAGCGGGTGAGCATCACGATGTCATCCAGGCCGGCTTTCCGCATCGCCATACGCAGCCGCCAGCGCGTTGTGTCCACCTTGGCGTTCATCAGTCTGGCGATCTGCTCGGGCTTCACTCCGCTTGTCCGAAGTGCTACCACTTGCAGCTCCTTCTCCGTGAAATCTAAAAGCGCGTAGCGTCGTGATCGATCATGCATGGCGCAATTGTACGGCTAACGATCCGGCCTGTCTATTTTATCTTCACGGAACGGTCAATGCTTTGTCAACTACATATTCCCCGAGTTTTTCGTTCAACGCACTTTTCAGACACTACCAGCCCTTGCCGTTGGCCACGACTGGGAGTAGCATTGCCAAGCTCCCGAAATGAAGCCATTTCTGGAGTACAGGAGGGATTTGCTCACATGAAGATAGATTTCAGCCTCCTGGAACTTCGATTCGGAATCGAATTTTGCCGCCACTCAGATGGGAGTACTACTAGTTACTAGCCATCCCCGTGCAGGCCGTCAATGCGTATCAGCATGGGTTGAGCCTTATGGGAATCTGGCTCATGCTGAGGCTGTAATGCTGAGGCTGTCGCCGGGCGCGAAAATCGCGTAAAATAGCTTTGCCATGCCCCAACATAAACCGAGCGACGATGTTGTGAGATTGCCTTCGAACCTGAGATCAATTGAGGATCGTAAACCAGCTCTCGTTGAGGAGGCTGAAGCCGTCAATATTTTGGGCCACCAACCGGCAGCGCGTATTGGCGTGTTCGTGCGCGTCGCTCTTGCATGCGTCCTGGTGGCGGCTTTTGCGGCTGTGCCCGCTCACGCGCGCGTGAAGAAAGTTCAAATCTCCGCGAAGGAGTCGCCCACCTTTGGCGGCTATTCGTGGCCGGGCGTTGGGCAGTACGAAAAGATCGTTGGGAAGGCATTTGGGGAACTCGATCCGAAGGATCCGAAAAATGCGGTCATCGTCGATCTGCAACTCGCACCGAAAAACGCGAATGGCAAAGTCGAGTATTCTTTCGACTTTTATCTTCTGAAACCGATTGACCTCAGCAAGGGCAATCATAAGATGGTGTACGAGCCGCCAAACCGCGGCAGGAAAACGATTACGGCGCTCAATCGTGGAGTCGGCGGCCAAGATCCGGGTTCGGTGAAAGATGAAGCGCTGCTTGGCAATTCATTCCTGATGCCGCAGGGCTATTCAATATCATTTAGTGGCTGGGACGCCTCGGCCGGAACCAGCAGCGCCGATTTCAATACGACCATCACGCTGCCGGTCGCGCGGAACGCCGATGGTTCCCCCCTAACCGGTCCGGCCTATGAGTACATTGTGAATTCCAAACCTTCCTACGCGCTCACTTATCCGGCCGCGACACTTGACCAATCGAAAGCAACCCTAACGCACCGCGTTCATCTGAACGATATGCCGGAAACGGTCCCCGCGTCCGGATGGCAATACAATGCGGACGGTACCTCAATCGCGCTGCTGCCCGCGGGAACGGCGTTTGTTAAGAACGATATTTATGAATTTAGTTACACGGCGAAAGATCCAACGGTTAACGGCATCGGCTTTGCGGCAGTTCGCGACTGGAACGCATGGCTTCGCTATGAAACCAAGGACGACTCGGGTACACCAAATCCGCTCGCGGGCGACATCACCAGGATCTACACCGAGGTGTCCTCGCAACCCGGCCGCTTGCTGAATGACTTCCGTTTTCTGGGCTTCAATCAGGCCGAAAACGGGAAGCAAGTCTTCGACGGCATGATGCAATGGATCGCTGCCGGGGATGGCATCAGTATGAACTACCGGTGGTCGCAACCCGGACGCACCGAGCGCAACCGGCAGGATCACCTGTATGTCGAAGGCCGCTTCCCGTTTGCGAACGTAGTGTCCAAGGATCCGATCACTGGCCAGATAGACAGCCGCTATGCAAAGTGCGAGCTCACCCACACATGTCCATACGCCATGGAGATCTTTTCCGCCAACGAGTATTGGGTCAAGGCCGCATCGTTGATGACGACCGATCCGACCGGCACGAAGGATCTGCCGGACTCGCCGTTCACACGCATCTATTTCATGTCCAGCATGCAGCACGGGACTGGGCGTGACACAGTGAAGGGCGTCTGTCAGCAATTTCAGAATCCGTTGGATTCGCAAGCAGTCCAGCGAGCGCTCTTCACTGCGATGGACAAATGGGTCACCGCCGGGACGCAGCCGCCCCCGAGCCAGTACCCCAAACTTGCGGATGGAACCCTGGTGAAGCCCGAACAGAACTCGACCGGATTCCCTCAGATACCAGGCGTTTCATATACCGGTTTCAAGACAACGCGTTATCTGCTGAACTATGGGCCGAACTTTTACAAGACGGGAATTCCGACCGTCAATCCGCCGATATTCACGGCGCCCTACCAGGACAATCCAGCCAACGGCCCGATTTACCCGAGCTTTGTGCCCAAAACCGATAAGGATGGCAACGATGTCGCCGGTGTTCGTCTGCCGGAGGTTCAGGTGCCGCTCGCGACTTACACGGGTTGGGCGCTACGCGCCGGGCCGCAGAGCCCGGACGGTTGCGAGGGCTCCGGCCAATACATCCCATTCGCGAAGACCAAAGCCGACCGGATTGCGAGCGGCGACCCGCGTTTGTCAGTCGAAGAGCGTTACGGAAACATGGAGACCTATTCCTCCATGCTGCGCGACGCGATCAATAGTCTCGTGAAAGCCGGCTTTTTGCTGCCGTTCGATGCAGAGAGAGCGCTCAACAAGAATCTGAAAATCGTGACCAGCAATAGTCTGCTTACACAGAAATAACAATAATGACCTGATTTGGTTGCACGCTTATGAAAACCTGGATCGTAGTTCTGCCTCTCTCTGGTTCGCCTTCGGTTACGATCTCGTGGTCATCATAGACATGCCCACTAACGTCGAGGCGGCCGCGTTCTTAGCTAGCGGATCCCGGGTCAGAACAACTTGGTGAACAAGCGACCCACGCCCTTGGCGACCTTCCCTGTTCCCTTTACAGTACCGACTGTAACATCCTTGCCTGCGGTCGCCGCGCCTTTGCCGATTGAAACACCTGCATTGATGGGATGGAGGGTGACGAGATTGGCCGCACCCTTGCCAGTGCCTTTCGCCACATCTCCCGCGCCCTTTGCAGCGCCGGTGCCAATCGTCCCGGCACCAGAACCTATTTCCCTCGCAGCTCCGGGTTGGTGTTTCTGGTCAGCGCTCGACTGGCCCCAACCAGAGATCGCCAGCACTAGACCCAATGCAATCGGACCGAGTGGTTTGAATTTGGCCATCGTTGCCGCTCCTGTTTGAGAGATGCATAGCAACGATGCTCCGCTTCAGTCCAATTCGAGCGTGCCCAGGCTGATGAATTCAAGTGACTTCCAATCCTTCAAACGCGACGAGGCTCTTGCTCCGGGCCTCTGTAACACGCACTTCCAGTCGCTCGGACTTCCATCGTTGATCGAGAAGCGTTAGCGTAACCGCTCGAATCGCCGTGTACGGACCCGTACGGCGGTGTGGCGGCGGTCGGCGGGCGACCGCCGCCCCTATGCCGATCAATCACCGTTAACGGGCAGGAGGAAGCACGTCTAACTGGGTGTCCACTATAATTAAAAACGCCGTAGGAGGAATCGATCTATGTGGAGATACGCTTCAGGAATGGCCGTGATCGCCGGGCTGTTGTGCTTGCCGGCGTCGGCTCAGACACCCACCAATAGCAAAGACGCCGATAAAGAGGCTGCACGGGCCGCTCAGGGGTACGCTCCCGTCAGGCTATGGGAGCGCCCGGACGTTCGCGCCACGCGCGTCGAGCTCAAGCCGATGGCGATCCGCGCGGTGCATCAGCATGACGACGTCAAGTTTCACCTGTTCATTCCGCTGATGGGAAAGCTGCAGCTTACGATCGGGTCCGACAAGCCCGTGAACGCCCCGGTGGGCCAAGCGTTCTATATCAAAGGTGGCACTCCTCACGGATTCAGGAATCTCGGTTCCACGCCGGCGACCGTGATGGAGATTTTTGTGACGAATGGGGCCTCTGCCGCCAGCCTGGACGCGTTGGATTCGCTGATGGCCGCGCTGCATACCTCGCCGCCGCGCCCCTAACTTGGGTAACTGGGGATGACGCGATGCTGGCGACGCCATCAGTCACCACGGAGTCCCGACCTTAGGGGTCTCCATGGGCTAACGGGAACGATCTGTTACCCATGTCTCCGGACTGAACAGGGCGATTTTGGTCGGGCCGCCGGGATTTGAACCCGGGACCTCTTGCACCCCAAGCAAGCGCGCTAGCCAGGCTGCGCCACGGCCCGAAGTTCTTAGTCTAGCACTCGCCTCCGCCGACGCTGCTTACCAGGCCGCGAGACGCAACGCGCTTAGCGTCCGCCTTGCCCAAGGCGCCGGCAATCGCCTATCATTTTCTAAACGGACGCCGGTCATGAATATTCCCAAAGTGATTGCGGATCTTCGGCAATATAAGGCCGAACTGGAGCAAGCCATCGCGGCGCTCGACCGGCTGGCTCGCAAGCGGGGGAGAAGAGGGCGACCGCCGAAGTCGATGGGCAAAGCGGCTGTGCGACGCACTCGCAAGTTCAGCGCCGCGACGCGGATGCGCATGGCCGCGGCGCAACGCAGGCGCTGGGCGGCCCAGCGGAAGTCCAAGGATTCCCAATGAAGCGCGCGTTCCTGCTCTTTTTTATTACCGCAGCGGCGACCGCGCAAACCGACCAGATTTCGGGCGAGCGGATTCGCGCTCATGTGAAATACCTGGCCAGCGATCTGCTCGAAGGCCGCGGAGTGGGCGTGCGCGGAGGCGATCTAGCGGCCGAATACATCGCCACGCAGTTTGCTCTCATCGGGGCCAAGCCGGCCGGCGACCACGGCACTTATTTTCAGCAACTCACGCTGGTAGGGGCCGAACCGGAAGCCACCACCAGCTTGAGCATGACATTGAACACGACGAGCACGGCAGTGAGCCCCAGCCCCGGCGGAAAAACCATCAGCTTCCGGTGGCTGGATGAGTTCGTGGGAGTCACCTTCCAGCAGAAGCCAGACGTCGAGTTCGACGCTGACGCCGTATTCGTGGGCCACGGAATCACAGCGCCCGAGTATCAATGGGACGACTACAAAGACGCCGAAGTGCGCGGGAAAATGGTGGTGCTGTTCACGGGCGAGCCTTCCTCAGACGATCCGAAATTCTTCAGCGGCCCCGCACTCACCTACTATGGGCGGTGGACCTATAAATATGAACAAGCCGCGCGACAGGGCGCTATCGGCGCGATCATCATCCATACCACGCCCACAGCCAGCTACGGTTGGGACGTGGTGCGTTCCTCATGGGGCCGCGAAGACCAGCAGGTGAAGGCCGCGGCTGGCGCCCCAGCGCTCGCGTTTGCCGGGTGGGTGACCAAGGATACCGGTGAGAAGATGGTGGAGGCCCTCGGTCACAGCGCCGATGAGCTGCTTCGCATGGCGGATGCGCGCGGGTTTCGCGCCATGCCTCTGCCCCTGCGGTTTCACCTTCACACCCAGACCAAACTTCGCGAGATCCAGACGCGCAACGTAATCGCCAGGGTCGAAGGCAGCGATCCGCAACTGAAGAGCGAAGCGGTAATCTTCAGCGCGCATTGGGATCACCTCGGAATCGGACCTGCGGTGAATGGCGATGCAATTTACAACGGAGCCGCGGATAACGCCACCGGCTGCGGGGTGCTGCTCGAGATGGCGCGCGCGTGGGCTGCGCTGCCGCAGAAGCCGCGCCGTTCGGCTCTCTTTCTCGCGGTAACCGCTGAAGAAGCCGGGCTGCTTGGATCCGAATATTACGGACAGCATCCGATTGTGCCCGCCGGCAAGACTGCCGTGGCGATCAATTTCGATGGATACGTGCCGTACGGGCGCACGCGCGACGTCCGCGCCAACGGAGCCGAGCGCACCACGATGTTTCCTCTCGTTGAAGAAGCGGCGCGGCGCTTCGGCCTGATGCTCGCGCCTGATCCTCGGCCGGCCGCGGGCGAGTATTATCGCTCCGATCATTTCTCTTTCGCGCGCGTTGGAATTCCTGCATTCACCATCAAAAGCGGTGAGGATTTACTGGGACGGCCGCCGGGAACTGGGGCGAAGCTTTTTGCGGAATACAACAGTCTCCACTATCATCAACCCTCCGACGAATATCGCGACGATTGGGACTTCTCGGGACTGGAAATCTACGCGCGATTCGGCTTCCTGATCAGCCTGAACGCCGCCAATTCGCCGACGCTGCCGACTTGGCGAGCCGGAGATGAATTCCTACCTGCCCGGATCGCCAGCGGCGTCCATTAGGCGAACAAAAAGCGTAAGTCTAGCCTCTTCAACAAATCTCTTGCAAATGTGAGCCTTTCTGGTTTACACTCAGTGGAGTTAACTGGCTAAAAGTGGCAAAAAGTGGTGGACTCTGTAGCGGAGAACAGCGGCCCAGCGGCTTCCGAGGTGGAGCCACCCCATTCGATCGCCCAGGCGCGCATCGACGACAAAGGCCGCTTGAAACTGCCGGCCGAGTTCCTCGAGTACCTCAAAAAGCTCAACGTAGACCAAGTTTTCATCACCACGGTGGATCTGGAGCTAGCTCGAATTTACCCCATTTCGGTGTGGAAGTCGAACGAAAACTTCTTCGCCAATGCGGGCGAGCTGGCGGAGCTGGCAGACGACGTGGCCTACATCGCGAAATATTTTGGGGGGGACTCCGAGATCGACGCGCAGGGACGCGTGCTGATGCCGGCCGAGCTGCGGCGCAAGCTGGAACTGGAATCGCAGCCGGTTTGGCTGGACTGCTACAACGGGCGGATCAACGTGGCGGGCAAGAGCATGCACGAGGCGCGTATCCACCGCGCCATGGCGAATCTGGGCGAAAAGGTGAAGACGCTCGAGAAGAAGGGGCTGAAGTAGCGGCCATGTATGCATGTTCCGGTCATGTTGCGCGAGGTCATGGAATACCTGGCGGTACGTCCGGAGGGCGTGTATCTCGACGCGACCGCGGGAATGGGCGGACACGCCGGAACCATAGCGCGTCAACTGGATACCGGCTTGGTTTTGGCGTGCGATCGCGATGCGGAGAGCCTGGCTCGGGCGCGCGCGAACACGGCGGATGCTTCATCACGGATCCGCTTTCACAAAGTTTCGTTTTCCCTGGTGGGAGAAGCGCTGGCGGCAGAACACCTCACACAACTGGACGGCTTGCTGGCGGACTTGGGAGTGTCGCGGTACCAGTTAACGGACGGCGAGAGGGGGTTCTCGCTGATGGCGGACGGGCCGCTCGACATGCGCATGGATCGCAGCCGGGGCCGGACCGCGGCCGACATCGTCAACTACGAATCCGAAAAGGAGCTCGCCGATTTGATCTTCAAGTTGGGCGAGGAAAGGAGGAGCCGGAAGATAGCCAGAGCAATCGTGCGGGCGCGGCCAATTCAAACCACCGGTCAGTTGGCCAAGCTGATCGAGGGCGCCGCGCCTCGTACGGGCAAGCTGCATCCCGCCACGCTGACTTTCATGGCGTTGCGCATCGCGGTGAACGAGGAAATGGAAGAGCTGGATGCGCTGCTCGCATCCATACCGAAGCTGGTAAAACCGGGCGGACGGGTGGTGATCATCACCTTCATGTCGCTCGAGGATCGCAAGGTCAAGCAAAGTTTTCAGGCGCTGGCGAAAGACGGCCGGGCAACCATCCTGACGCGTCACGTCGTGCGTCCAATCGAGGAAGAGACCAGGGAGAATCCGCCGTCGCGCTCGGCGAAACTGCGCGCGGTGGAAATGAAGTGAGCGTTCGCCACCAAGGGAAATAAAAGCATGGCAACTTTAGCAACCGTCTACAGCAAGCTCTTCACCGCAAGTGCGGACCGGAGCGCCGCGACCCCGCGATTGGAACACTCCATCCCGGTGCGCGTCTTCCCGAACGAAGACATCTACTTCTTCGTGAAACGGATCGACAACAGCCGGCTGGTGCGCCAGGCTGATCCGCGGGCGCGCGGAGATTGCTGGAAGATGATTGGGTCGGCGGGAATTGCGGCCATGTTGCTGATCGGTGTGCTGCTGCCGAGCGCCTACGGGCTGCTGGCCGGCTACCAGATTCAGTCGCTCAAGGAGGAAGCCAAGCATCTGGCCGCCGAGCAGGCGTCGCTCGAGCTCCAGGAGGCGAGGCTTCTATCGCCCGCGCGCATGGAAGAACTGGCGCGCATTCAGCAGTTCGTCGATCCCGAGGCGCAGAAGGTGGTTTATCTCGATTCGAAGAACGGCTCGGCGGTAGCGATGAACAGCAAGATGAACGGCCGTAAGTAAGCGCGGACAAGAGAGAGACCGCCATGCTGGAAACTCAATCTGCCCGGCGGCTGCGATGGCTGCTGTGGGCGATGCTGGGCTGGACCGGGGCGATCTTTCTGCGCCTGGTGTGGCTGCAGGTCATCCATCATGACGATCTTTTAAAGCTAGCCCAGCAGCAACAACAGAAGATGGTAGAGATCCCGGCGCTGCGTGGCACCATCTTCGACCGCACGGGACAGCCGCTCGCTAAAACCTTACCGGCGGAATCGATCTGCGTCAATCCGATGAAGATTCCCGATGCCGGCGTGGCGGCCGACCTGCTTTCGCGCGTGCTGGATGTGGATCGGGCCACGCTTTTGGACAGGATCGGAGCGGCCAAGCTCCGCAACAGCGGGTTTCTGTGGGTGAAACGCAAGGTTTCCGCGGATGAGGCGCTGCGAGTGCGAAGCCTGAAGCTGGATTGGGTGGAGTTCCGCCAGGAGATGCGCCGTTTTTACCCGCACGGCTCGCTGGCCGCGCACGTTCTAGGCTCGACTGGCATGACCAGCAGCGACGACGTCCTCGAGCACGGCAATGGCGGCGTCGAGATGAGCTTCGACGATGAGCTCTCAGGACGGCCGGGGCTGGCCCGCGTCTACAACGATGTGCGGCAAAACGCGTACGATTCAGTGCTGGCCCGCCAGCCCGAACCGGGCACCAGCCTCACGCTCACCATCGATCCGAATTTGGAATACGACGCCGAGCGCGCGCTCCAAACGGCGGTCGAAAAGAGCGGCGCGAAGAGTGGCTCGCTGGTCGCCCTGAATCCCTACACCGGCGACATCCTGGCCATGGCCAACTATCCGACCTACGACCCGAATTCTCCGCCGGGTCCAGGTGACGGGCAAGACGCGCGCAGTAATCGTGCGATCACGACGCCGTTTGAGCCGGGCAGCGTCTTTAAAGTGATCACACTCTCGGCCGCTCTTGAAACCACGAATCTGACGCCGCAATCGATTTTGACTTGCGG
>Ga0210384_10003046_pt1 | contig 19799 bp, 14 predicted proteins | sample IncBWH2MmetaG_FD_160574 | JGI IMG/M metagenome (GOLD analysis project Ga0210384, IMG submission 160574) | Forest soil microbial communities from Barre Woods Harvard Forest LTER site, Petersham, Massachusetts, United States - Inc-BW-H-2-M | ecosystem: Environmental > Terrestrial > Soil >...
TCGAACCGCGTGAGCATGAATACGCTCGACGGCACGGGCGGCTTCGACAAACGCGCGGGCAGATCCGGGAACAGCGGCTTCGGCACGGGTCGCGTCAAGATGATGCGAAATATCTTCGCGCGGGTCGGTGAGAACGAATAAGTCTGCTGTGGCGCCGGCGATTCCGACGGATCGGCCGGCGCCTTGAGCAGCGATTTAAGACTGGCCGGATCATCGCCAGCTTGAATCTCGACGTCGGCGACTTTGCCAAGGCCCAGTACCAGCGCTGCAATGGTTGTCGGCCGATCGAAAGCGGCGTCAAGGTATGCACCCGATTCGCCGTCGGCGATCGGCAGCGCGACTGATGCGGCAAGATCACCGGCACGCAGCGACGAGATATCGACGGGGCCGCTTCGCGTGGAGAACTTGGGCGCTGCATCGAACAACTCCGCCGCGGGCGTCGGAAACGCCACCACCAGGCTGTCGCGATACAGATCGCCGTGCAACTCGGACGGTGGCGGGTTGAAACTGCGTCTGACCCCCAGGAAGGGTCCGGTGACGGCGGGAGGTTGCGCAAGGATCAGGTCAAGATGTTTCCCGCCCGTAACATGAGTCTCGCTCCAAACATATTTCTTCATGGCGTCTTCCGGCGCCACCCAGATACCACCCGTCTCGCTCCAACCCGGCGAGCCTGCGATGGTCACTTCCATGCCCGAGGCGCGTGCCAGGTGTGTGGTCGTCTGAAACGTCGCGCGCCATTGCTCCCCTAAAAAATCGACCGGAGGTTCGACGACGTGCGGTTCGCCCAGACCGCCGCCCGTAAATGTGTGTACGCCGCCGATCCCGATACGCTGCATCCAGGCGAGATCCAGCTTCGCCCCGTCGAGATTGACGTTGCCGTTCATCCAATGCCACCAAACCTGCGGCCGCGCCGCCGGCGGAGGCTCTCGAAATCCGGCCAGCAAGGAATCCGTTTCCGGCGCGGCAGCGTGAGCGGCGAGGACATAGAGAAACGCGACGAGTCCCGAGACTAGCGATTTTGGGCAATGGGCTGGCGCGGGGTGCATTCGTCACGCGATTTGATTCTATTTGATCTATCATGATCAATAGGCTGGGCGGCGTCAAACAAATGAATCTTATTCGATCAAGTAGCCGAGAACTCCTGCGTTGAATTCCAATCCACTGGTGGGCGTCCTATTCCATTGGTTGGGCGGCCTCTCCTCGGCAAGCTTTTACGTCCCTTACCGCCGCATCAGAGGCTGGTCCTGGGAAATCTTCTGGCTCACCGGCGGCATCTTCTCCTGGCTCATTGCACCCTGGCTGGTCGCGTCACTGCAAACGCATCACCTGCTGGGAGTGCTCCGCGGGATCGACGCCTCGACGCTATTTTGGTGTTGGTTCTGGGGAGTGCTGTGGGGTCTTGGCGGCCTGACCTTTGGCCTGACCATGCGCTATCTGGGTTTGTCGCTCGGCATGGCCATTGCGCTAGGGCTGACCACCGTCATCGGCACGCTGGGGCCCCCGCTATTTCACGCCACCCTGGGATCGTTGGCGGCGACACAGAATGGCCGGGTAACGCTGCTCGGCATCGTCATCGCGCTGGCCGGAATAGCCGTCGTCGCAATGGCGGGCCGCGCTAAAGAACGTGAGGCCACCGGTGCGAACTCTGCATCTATTGCCGAATTCAACTTGCGCAAGGGATTCTTGATTGCCTTGTTTTCCGGGATCATGTCGGGATGCTTTGCGTGGGGATTGGATGCCGGCCAACCCATCCGCGTGGCATCTCTCGCCGCCGGTACCGCGCCGTTGTGGCAGGGGCTGCCGGTGCTCTGTGTCGTGTTGAGCGGCGGCCTGACCACCAATCTGATCTGGTGCGCCTTGCTCGTCAAAAAGAATCGTTCGGCCGGGCAATGGATCCGAGTTCCTTCCGGCGCGGGCTCCGGCGCGACCTTGCTGCGCAATTACCTGCTGTCCGCCCTCGGCGGCACCCTCTGGTACTTCCAATTCTTTTTTTACACGATGGGCGAAAGTCAGATGGGGCGCTATGCGTTTTCGTCCTGGTCCTTGCACATGGCGAGCATCATTCTGTTCTCGACACTCTGGGGTTTTGCACTGCGCGAATGGGCCGGTTCGAGCGCGCGCACGCGCCGGCTGATTTGGATTGGGATCGGCATGCTGGTGGGTTCGACCATTCTGATCGGCGTCGGCAACTACCTGTCGTTACGCGCCGGCTAAGACTGGCGCAAACATTCCTGACGCCAGCGGTCGCGATACTCGTTCAACCGCAGCGGGAGTGGACGCACTCGCGCGAGCGCGCCCCGGGACGGCAACGTCGGCTGCAGAAGCGTCAATGCCCCGACCGACACATCGATGCCCGAAGACGCCGCGTGCACCGCCATGCCGGGCCGCAACGCGGCGAGTGCCGCAACGAACAGCGTCGATGCGGCGAACCGGCCTTCGACGATGAGATGATCTTTGGCGCCGATGAGATCGAGCGCCGTATCGCTAAGCAAAGCGGCGTACAAACACACCGCCGCCGAGCGCTGCGGCACATCGTCGGGCATCGACACCCATCTGCCGCTGCAATGCCGGTACGGACCGGCGCCGGGAGCGAATGTCGGCAAAATCATCGCGCCGCTTGCGATGACGGCATGGGCGGCGGCAACTTGGGCAGTGTCGTCATTGCTACTTTCAAGCCGCGCGACCGAGCCCAGCAAAATCTCAATCTCCCGCCCACCCATGAAGCGCGCCGAGGGTACCGGCTCTCCCTTCCAATCGACGTTCACCAGGCAATCGCGATCGGCCGGTAGATTCTCCAACTCGGTAAAGCGTGTACGGCTCGATGTGCGCATGGCGACGAACCACGTGCCGGTTGCAAGCACCGTCGTATCGCCTTGCGCCGCTCCCGCCGCTGCGCGCGCGGCGATCAGCGCGGCATTGGAATCGTGCAATCCGCACAGCACCTTGGCATCGGCAGGCAATCCGCAGCGCTCGATCCATTCGGCTGAGATCGGTCCCAACACGGCGTCCGCCCGCCTCAATGGGGCAAAGCGCGGCGCCCAGCCCCGATCTCGAGCGATGCGCGAATAGCCGGCGGCGACGGGATACCACAGGTCGGTATGGCAACCGAGACTCGTGACTTCCGACACTGCGCATCCGGATAAGCGCCAGCTCCAGTACTGCGGCCAGGGCAACACCGTGGGCTCGCCCTTCCATATGCCGGGATGAGCTCGCTCCAGAAAATGCAATTGCGCGCCGAGGTTCAAGCCCGCAGGCAGAGACGGCGATCCGGTCAGGAGGAAGGGTTCGCGCTGCTCGTCATATTCACGATGGATCGCCGCCGGGATCGGATGCTCGTAGTCCAGTGGCGGCGCGTGCAAATTGCCTTCGCGGACCAACGCGGCCGCGGCGCCGTGTGCCACCGGAATAATGTGCCCGACGCGCTCCATCCGCGCGAAATCGCGCAGCGTCGTTGCGAGCCATTGCTCGATACCAGCCGCATCGAGCGCCAAATAGCCGCCGGCGTCGGGCCGCGCGTTTGGGCGGCACCGGCGTTCGATCAGCGTCCCGTTTGACCCCCACAAACCTGCCTTGGCCAGCGTCTTGCCGACATCCAGCACCACGGTTGCATGAGTCTGCACGGGTCTCCGGTGAGTTTGTGATCGAAAAGTATTATTTATGATTACAAAATCCGCGCCGCATAGCCAGCATCCGCCGTATCCCCGACCCTGTGCTGGGAGCAGGCCACACACCTGGCCTCGGTAACTCGGCGGATTTCGCCAGCCTGATGTAAAATGATCGATTCTGATTGCAAACGGCACCTGCTTTCGCTACAAAGGGTGCCAATAGGAACGCGCCCAACAATGAAAAACCGGGAACCCACGTGATGAGTGATCTATTGGAAGTCCCCTCTGAGACTCGTGGCGCGCTGCCGTTCAAAATCCCCTTGAGTCGCTGGTCGGACGCGGACGCTGCCGCGAAAACCCCCGCCGAATTATTGCAGTATCGCTCCAACTTGCTGGGCGCGGATCTCACGGTCACGAATTTTGGCGGGGGCAACACCTCCGCCAAACTCGATGGCCTCGACCCGCTCACCGGCTTAGCCGTTCGCGTGCTCTGGGTGAAGGGATCGGGCGGCGATCTGGGGTCGATGACACTCGACGGTTTTGCCACCTTGTACCTCGAAAGAATCCTGCGTCTCGAAGCGCTCTACGGAGGCGTAGATCATGAAGACGCCATGGTCCAATACCTGCCGCACTGCACGTTCAACCTCAACAGCCGCGCTGCATCGATCGACACCCCGCTGCACGGCCTGCTGCCCTATCCGCACATCGATCACGTGCATCCCGATGCCGTCATTGCGCTGGCCGCCTCCAGTTCCGGTGAAAGCGCATCGCGCGAGGTGTGGCGCGGCGCGGTGGGCTGGCTGCCATGGCAGCGGCCCGGGTTCGATCTCGGACTGCGCCTGCGGGATTATGCCGCTCAGCATCCCGGATTGCGAGGCGTGGTGCTCGCGGGCCACGGTCTCATTTGCTGGGGCGAGACCTCGCGTGCCTGTTACGAGAATACGATTCAACTCGTCGGCGATGCCGCGCGCTATCTCAATGAGCGCCTCGCGCGGCGCCCCGCGTTTGGCGGCGCACGCATCGCTTCGTTGCCGCTGGCGGAACGGCTGCGCCTGGCGGCCGAGATCATGCCCAAGCTGCGCGGCTTGATGTCCGGCGAGAGCGCAAAAATCGGCCATTTATCGGCCGATCCTGAAACCCTCGAGTTCGTCTGTTCCAAAGACTTTGCACGGCTTGCGGCGCTCGGCACGTCGTGCCCCGATCATTTCCTGCGCACGAAAATATGGCCGTTGACCTTGGACGAAACGCGGCTCACCGACGGCACTTACCTCGAGGAATCCCTGAGCGGGTACCGTGAGAAATACGCGGCCTACTACCATCGTTGCGCGACCGCGGGCGACCCCGGAATGCGCGACCCCAATCCGGTCATCATCCTGGTGCCCGGACTCGGCCGCATCGCATTCGCGCCCGACAAGTCCACCGCGAGGCTGGCCGCCGAATTCTACGGAAATGCCATCAACGTCATGCGCGGCGCGGAATCGATAGGACGATACATCGGTCTCGATGAACGGGAGGCGTTTCGAATCGAATATTGGGCGCTCGAGGAAGCGAAATTGCGCCGCATGCCGCGGCCAAAACCCCTGGCGGGCAGGATTGCGCTCATCACGGGCGGCGCGGGTGGCATCGGTGCGGCAACCGCCGAGCGGCTGCTGGCGGAAGGCGCCTGCGTGATGCTGCTCGATCGCGACGCCGAGGCTCTCGAGCAAGCACTCGAGGTCTTGGAACGCAAGGCCGGCGCGGATTTCGTGCGATCCACGCTATGCGACGTGACGGACGAGCATCAAATGCGCGCGGCGTTCGCAGCCTGCGCGCGGGAATTCGCGGGCCTGGACATTTTGGTCGCGAATGCCGGCATCGCCACCTCGGCACCGCTCGAAGAAACCACGGTGGAGCTCTGGCGCAAAAACTACAACGTGCTTGCGGAGGGGTATTTCCTCGCGGCGCGCGCCGCGTTTCCCTTGATGAAGCTGCAGCGGGGCGGCTCGATCATTTTCATCGGTTCGAAAAACGGCATAGCCGCTGCGTTGGATGCCTCTGCCTATTCTTCCGCGAAGGCCGCCGCACTGCATCTGGCGCGATGTCTCGCCCTTGAAGGCGCGCCATTCGGCATCCGGGTCAACACCGTGAATCCCGATGCGGTCATCAAGGGTTCGAGGATTTGGGACGGTGACTGGCGGCGCGAGCGTGCCGGCGTCCATGGGATAGATTCGGGCGAGGCGCTGGAGGCTCACTATCGCAATCGTTCCATGTTGAAGGTCGACGTGCTGCCGAGCGACATCGCGGACGCCGTGTATTTTTTCGCCTCGGACATGTCAATCAAGTCGACCGGTAATATGATCAACGTGGACGCCGGCAATGCGCAGGCGTTCACCCGCTAGCTTGACCTGATCGGGGGAGACGCTCTCATGCAAGAACATTTGCCCTTGCCGGAAGGTTTCGTCCGGGACTTCAACGCCAGCCGCGGCACCGACGGCCTACAGGACGACTACGATTCATTGGCGCGGCAGCTGCGGCGCCGGGGCATCGATATCGAGCCCATCCGCCGCAAGGTTGCGGCGTTCTCTGTCGCCCTTCCGAGTTGGGGCGCCGGCCGCGGCGGGACTCGTTTTGCGAAATTCCCCTTCGACGGCGCCCCGACCTCCATTCAAGAGAAATTGGAAGATTGTGCGGTCGTCCAGCAGCTATGCCGCATTACGCCGCGCGTCTCGCCGCATTTTCCGTGGGACAGCGTCGCGGACTATGCCGGGCTGCGCGAGCTGGCCGCCAGCCTGGCGCTTGGGTTCGATGCCGTCAATTCGAATACGTTTCAGGATCAGCCGGAGCAGAAACACAGCTACTCCGCCGGGTCCTTGAGTTCAGCGCACGCGGCCGTCCGCGATCAAGCGGTCGCCCACAACATTGAATGCATCCGCATCGGCAAGGTTCTCGGTTCCAAAGCCATCACGGTTTGGGTCGGCGACGGCAGTAACTTTCCCGGACAACAAGACTTCACCCGCGCCTTTGACCGCTACCTCGATTCGGCCGCGAGAATCTACGGCGCGCTTCCCGGCGACTGGAAAATGCTCCTGGAGCACAAGCTTTTCGAACCGGCGTTCTACAGCACTGTTTTGCAAGACTGGGGATCATCGATCCTGGCGGCACAGCAACTGGGCGAGCGGGCCTATTGTCTCGTGGATTTGGGACATCACGCACCGACCACGAATATAGAGCAAATTGTCGCCCGCCTGCATCGCTTCGGCAAGCTGGGCGGCTTTCACTTCAACGACAGCAAGTACGGCGACGATGATCTGGACTCGGGCTCCATCAATCCTCATCAGCTATTTCTCGTGTTCAACGAATTGATCGAGGCTGAGTCCAGCGCCCGAGGAGCTTTCGCTCCCGCCTACCTCATCGATCAGTCGCACAACGTCACCGATCCCATCGAAAGCATGCTGGCTTCGGCGGAAGCCATCGTTTGCGCCCTTGCCAAAGCATTGATCGTCGACCGGGAGGCCTTGTTGTACGCACAGGAATCGAACGACGTGATGATGGCATTCCAGAGTCTTCGGCAGGCGTACCGGACGGATGTCTCGCCGCTGGTTGCGCAAGCCCGCGTCGATGCCGGAGGTGCGATCGATGTGCTGGGCGCCTTTCGCGCCAGCGGTTGGCGCAAGACGCAAGCGCGGCGCCGGCAAAAATTGGCGCCGGGCACCGGCATCGTGTGACGGGGAAACCTTGATGAAAATGTACTTAGCGGCTGTAATGGCCGCGCTGTTTGCTGCCTCTACATGGGCGGAATCCGCGCCGCCCGCCTCTCATCCCATCGTGAACATCTGGCCCGGCGCCGCACCCGGTTCGGAAGGAGCGGCTCAGCAGGAGATCGATGCACAGTTGCCGGCGCCGGGCAATCAGACCACTCGGCTCATTCGCAACGTCGTGACTCCGACTCTCACCGTTTTCGCGCCCGCAAAGCCCAACGGCACGGCGCTCATCGTCTGTCCCGGCGGCGGCTATTTCGGACTGATGTTCAACTACGAGGGCACCGACCTCGCCGAGTGGCTCAAGGACCGCGGCGTGACGGCCTTTGTCCTGAAATATCGCCTGTTGCCGACCCCGGTTAACTTGGCGGACCAATCGGCTGAAATGAAAGAGCTCACCGCCAGCATCCAGGCGGACTTCGACCATTCCTACCACAAGCTCGATGCCGGCCGGACTCTGGCCGTCGCCGATGGCAAGCAAGCCATTCGCTACGTTCGCCGGCACGCGGCCGAGTGGGGCGTGGCGAAAGACCGTATCGGCTTGATCGGATTTTCAGCGGGAGCCGGACTGACCATGGGCGTATTGCTCGACCACGATGCCGACAGCCGCCCCGACTTCGCCGCGCCTATCTACGGCTACATGGACGACGTCGCTCCGCCCAACGACGCCCCGCCAATATTTGTCGTCGCCACGCAAGCCGACAGGTTGGTCCCATCGGGTCGCAGCGTCATGATTTATCAACGCTGGAACGCCGCGCATCTGCCGGCGGAACTGCATGTATTCGAACAGGGCCCGCATGGATTCGGGACGCGGCCAACGGGATTGCCGGTCGATCAGTGGCGAGGCCTTTTCGAGCAATGGCTACGCGCGCGGGGTCTGATTGGAACGCAGCCGTGATCGCATGATCGACTTTGATTGAATTGGCCGCCACTTAAGTCCAAAGTATGCACTCACGGGTAGGGGATACTACCAAATCAGGACTGCCATGCATTCAGCGGAGCGCGAAAAGCTAATTCTTGAGACGGTGAACCAACGGGGTTTCATCTCATTTCAAGATTTGGAACGGCGCATTGCCGCGTCGCCCGCGACCATCAGGCGCGATCTTGAGCGCATGATGGTCGCCGGTCTCTTGACGCGCGTCCGCGGCGGCGCCAAGAAGAACGAGTCGAAGAATGCAAGACGCGCGGCGCCCGATTCCGGACAGCATTTGACGGGCGTGCCATTCGAGGAAAACGTCAATCTTCATCGGGCGGAAAAAGAAGCCATCGGCCGTGCGGCGGCGAAGCTTTGCAACGCGGGCGAAGCAGTCATGATCGACGGTGGATCGACGACGTTGCAGATGTGCCAGCACGTCCGCGGCCTGAATCTACAGGTGCTGACCAATTCCTTGCGTATCGTCAGCGCGCTCTTGCTGCAGCCGGGGACGCGCGTGCTGGTTCCCGCCGGCCAAGTGTTTCCGGAACAAAATATCATCCTCGCCGCATCCAGCGATGATGGCATGCAGCGCTTTCACGCCCCGAAACTTTTCATGAGCGCCGCCGCCGTGGGCAGCGCCGGCCTGATGCAGGCGGATATCATGCTGGTCGGTGTCGAGCGGCGGCTCATCGATCGCGCCGACGAGATCATCGTGCTTTTGGACAGCTCGAAATTCGATGGACCCTCGGGACACATCGTCTGCGGCCTGGATGAAATCGACGCATTGATCACCGACCGGGGTGTTTCGCCCGGGCACGCGCAAATGGTGCAGGATGCCGGCGTCCGGCTCATCATTGCCCCCTGATTATTATTGATCTAATTAGATCGAAATGGATTGACTCCATCGTGCGCCTTTACCAAAGTAAGTTCTGTGGATAGTGAAATCAGCTTCGTGTGCGGCAGCGACACGCAGCCGCTGCTCGAAGAAACCATAGGCGACGCCTTGGCGCGCGCGGCAAGCAGGTGGCCCGAGCAGGAGGCCGTGGTCTGCCGCGAGTCAGGCGTACGCTTCACCTACGCCCAATTGGACACGCATGCGAACGAGTTCGCCGCGGGTCTACTCGCTTTGAACCTGAATCCGGGCGATCGCATCGGAATTTGGGCGCCGAACTGCGTTGAATGGTCCATCACCCAATATGCCGCGGCAAAAGCGGGCTTGATCTTGGTGAACATCAATCCAGCCTATCGCAAGCATGAATTGGAATTCGTCTTGAACGCCGTCGCCTGCAAGGCGTTGGTCACGGCGGCGAGCTTCAAGTCGAGCGATTATCTCGCCATGCTGTGCGAACTTGCGCCGGAGCTTCTCCGCGATGAGGCCGGCATGCTCTCGGCGCAAAAACTTCCCCATCTCAAGCTGGTGGTATGCATCGACGCGGCGAAGGTCAGCGGAATCCTGCCTTTCGCGGCAATCTCCAGCCGCGGCCGCGAATTGGATCGCGATCGCCTGCGCGAAATCGCTGCAACCTTGAAGCCCGAAGACGCCGTGAACATTCAGTTCACGAGCGGCACGACCGGAACGCCGAAAGGCGCGACCTTGACGCACCGAAACATATTGAACAACGCGTTTTTCGTGGGCGAAGCGATCCGCACTGGTTTCGGCGACAGAGTTTGCGTTCCGGTGCCGCTGTATCATTGTTTCGGCATGTGCATGGGCAACCTGAATTGCCTCACGCATGGCGCCGCGGCCGTCTATCCGAGCCGCGGCTTTGACGCGCTCGCAACCCTGCAGTGCGTTCAAACCGAGCGTTGCACCGCACTCTACGGCGTACCGACGATGTTCATCGCCATGCTCGATCACCCGCGTTTCCAAGAATTTGACATGTCGAGCCTGCGTGGCGGAATCATGGCGGGATCGCCATGCCCGATCGCGGTCATGCACCGGGTGGTGGATCAAATGCACATGCCGGAGGTGACCATTGCCTACGGCATGACCGAGACCAGTCCGGTGAGCTTTCAGTCGAGCGTTGATGATTCCCTGGATCGCCGCGTTTCCACGGTGGGCAGGATTCAACCGCACTTGCAGGTCAAAATCATCGACGCAAACGGCGCTGTCGTTCCGCGCGGAATCAGCGGCGAACTCTGCACGCGCGGCTATTCAGTGATGCAAGGTTACTGGGGAGACAAGGCGCGCACCGCCGAGGTGCTCGACCAGGACGGCTGGATGCATACCGGCGACCTGGGCGTGATCGACTCGCAAGGATATTGCAACATCGTCGGACGCATCAAAGACATGATTATCCGCGGCGGCGAAAACATTTCTCCGCGCGAAGTGGAAGAATTTCTGTTCAAGCACCCCAAGATTTTGGGAGTGTCGTGTTTTGGCGTTCCCGATCGCAAATTCGGCGAGGAACTTTGCGCGTGGATACAACTGCGCGCCGGCGTAACCGCTGTGCCCGAAGAGTTCAAGCAGTATTGCCAGGGACAAATCGCTCACTACAAGATCCCGCGCTACATCGAATTCGTCGACGAGTTTCCGATGACGGTCACCGGCAAGATACAGAAATTCATCATGAGAGACGTGATGATCGAGCGCCTCGGATTGAGCGTGGAAAAGACCGCGTGAAAGCGCATCGCCCTCGTTTCAGCGTCGCGCCGCAGCGCTCGCGTCGCGGATTGCCTTGAACTCCGAAGTCGGCCGCCACTCGGGCCACCGCCGTGAGTTGCCCAGGTCGCGGCCAATCCTATAGAACAGATCGACATCCTCCGCAGCCCCGCGCAAGTCCCAGTTCGCGCTCCAGGCATCACAGGGCTCGTGGTAACAGTGCGCCGTATAGTCGGCGACCCATGCGTCACCTGCCATCCGGCCGCCGCTGACGAGATCTTCGCCGCCGCCAAGTGCCATCAACAGCAGCGTGGGAACGCCGCGCTTGGCAAGCGAGAAATGATCGGCGCGATAAAAGAGCCCACGCTCCGGCTTGGGATCCGGCCTGACCGTGCGGTCCTGCGCCTGGGCGGCTCGCGCGAGATCGTCTTCCAATTGGTTTTGTCCGGCTCCGATCAGTACCACGTCCCTGGCGGGTCCCGCTGTTTGCAAGGTGTCGAACGTCAAGTCGGCGACCATCTTTTCCAGCACGCACAGCGGCCGGACTCCAAACGTCTCTGATCCGAGAAGGTTGGCCTCCTCGGCCGTCCACGCGGCAAAGAGGAGGGTACGTTCCGCGCGTGGCCCCCTCCCGAAGGCGCGCGCCAATTCGAGCACGCCGGCGATGCCGAGCGCGTCATCATTTGCGCCGCGCCGGATGGTCTGACCTTGGGCATCCGGCGGACCGATCCCGTAGGCGTCCCAGTGCGCACCGAATAGGATGACCTCGTCCGGATGCGTCGTCCCGGGAAGTTTGGCGAGAACATTGCGGCTCTGCACCTGTTCGGTCGCGACCGGCATCTCGATGCTGAACCGGGCGCCGCCGAGTTCCACCGGCCGGAAATCCGGGTCGCGCGCCTTGCGCTTCAGCGCCTCGAAGTCGAGCCCCGCCTTCATGAATAGCGTGACCGCGCTCTCGCGAGCGATCCACGCCTGCATCAAAACGGGTTGCACGGCGTCGGCGGATCGAACGATGTCGTACGAACCGACGATCGTGGTGGACGCGACCTTCCAATCGTAGCCCGCAGCTGCCGTCTCGTGTATGACAAGCGCCGCGACCGCGCCGCGCCGCGCCGCCTCTTCGAATTTGTAAGTCCAGCGGCCGTAATACGTCATCGCCGGGCCCCCAAATTTGTTCGCCGCGGGCTCGCCGGGTTTCGCCTCAAAATGAGGATCGTTGACCAGGAAGATGGCCGCCTTGCCATGCAGGTCGAAGCCCTTGAAATCGTCCCAACCCCGTTCAGGTGCGGCCACGCCGTAGCCCACAAAGACCATCGGTGCATCGTGGATGGTGACTTGTGAAACCGGGCGAATCGTCCTCGGGCTGATATCGCGCCCGGCGAGCAGCGACAAGATTGACCCGCCCACGCTGACCTCGAGCCGCGTGGGCACGCCGGCCGTGTTGTGAACCAACGCCACCTGCTGGGTCCAGCCACCCTGTTCCCCTGCCGGTTGAAGCCCGAGCGCCCGAAATCGCTGGATCAGGTACTGCACCGTCTTTTGCTCGCCGGGCGTGCCGGGCGCGCGCCCCTCGAATGCATCGGATGCGAGCGTCTTCACCGTCGCTGAGATTCTCAGCGGGCTGATCGGAGACGGCGACGCTGCCGTGCCGGACATTGAGACGAGACAGGCGGCGAGCGACAGAGCGAGGATCGAATTCACAGCCCTTCTCCCATCACTATGTTGTCCGCACTTTGATCCGTTCGCGGCGATATTGGCAAGCGCCGATTACAGCGGAACCATCGCGCCGCCCAGAGATGCCCTACACTTCGAGTTCATGATCGGGGACAGATAGTGAGCGATAGCGGCCATGCCCGGGGCACCGCGTGGGCGATCTTCTCGCTCCTGGCCATAGTCATGTATGGCAATTTCTACCTCTACGACTCGATCGGACCGGTCGCGGATCTGCTCCAACGGCAGCGCGGGTTCAACAGCACCCAGATTGGCATGCTCAATGCCATCTACAACCTGCCCAACATCGTGCTCATTCTGGTCGGGGGCGTCCTCGTCGACCGTTACGGTGCGGCCCGCATGACATTGGGGACCGCGGCTGCGTGTCTCGCGGGCGCGGCGCTGACGGCGTTCAGTCCGAGCTTCGCCGGGATGGCCGCCGGCCGGCTCCTCTTCGGCATCGGCGCCGAGACTTTCGTCATCGGCATGCTGGTGGCGATCGCGGAGAATTTCGCAGGCGGCAACGTCGCCTTTGCGATGGGCTTGTCGATTGGCATCGGCCGCTTGGGCTCGTTCTCGGCGGACATGTCGCCCACGTGGTTTGCCGACGCCTACCGCCAAGGATGGCAGCCACCGCTCATGATCGCCACGCTCGTTGCGGCAACATCGTTTGCCGCGGCCGTGGGCTACTGGTGGTTCGACCGCCGGATGCGGAGCCCTACACCGGTCCGAGTGTCAGGTACGGTCCAACGCTTTGTGCTCCGTGACTTGCTGCGCTTCGGGTCTGCCTATTGGTGTCTGCTGGTGCTGTGCGTGCTCTGGTACGCGGTGATATTCGCGTTTCGCAGCACTTTCTCGATAGAGTATTTCCAGCACGCACATGGCCTGGATCTCGCCACAGCCGGGGCGATGAACAGTTACGTGTTTCTGGCGGCCATGTTCACAACGCCGGCCTTTGGGTGGCTGTGCGACCGGACCGGCCGGTACGCACCGATGCTGGCGTTCGGCGCGCTGCTGTTGCCCCTGTCGATCGGCGTCATGGCGTTGACCCACTGGAGCTTATGGGTGGCCACCGCGATGCTCGGCGTGAGTTTTTCGCTGGTCCCTGCCGTCATGTGGCCGCTCACGAGCAAGCTTGTTTCTCCCACACGGTTCGGCACCGCGCTCGGCCTCATGTCCGTTGTCCAGAACGCCGGTATTGCCGGCGCCAACTTGGCGGCCGGCACTCTTAACGACTGGTCCAGTGCAAGCGCGCACAACCCGGCCGGCTACCAGCCGATGATGCTGTTCTTCGGCGCGGTCAGCTCGCTCGGCTTCGGCTTTGCGCTACTACTATGGTTCACTTCCGGCCGGCGACAGCCAGAGCCCGTCGGATGACATAACGTTTTTCGACCTGAGACAGACACCGAGATTTTGCAGCGAGAGCATTGCCTCGAATGGTAGATCGCACGAGCATCGCGCGAACGAAGTCAAAGCGACGGAGGGGATCCTGATGAAGTCCATGTTGTTCATTTTGGTGGCGCAGTTGCACTCGGGCGGAATGCAGACCGTGGCCGCGTATCCGAGCCTGGAGCAGTGTCGGGATGCGCTCAAGACCGCAGCTACGAACGTCGCAGCGGACTACGCCTGCGCGGCAACGCCGGTGGAGGGTAAGTGGTCGCAAAAGGATTCGCGCTTCTTGATGGCGCGGGAGTAAAAACGTCCCCTAACGGAGCATTGAGCACCGGCGAGGTCCACTTCGCGCATGGTTTGAATATGCGCGCCGACTGTCAACGCAGTCCGTCTTTCGGCGTTCTATGGTCGTCACCGGCAAAAAAAGAGTGGGATCATGGGAGGCGGTTTCCTTCGTTGTCGCTCGGTACCGACAGTCCCGAAGTTTCTCGGCGCATTCAGCGTTGCCTTGATCGTGTCGGCCTGCGGCGGCGGCGGTTCCGGGAGTGCACCGCCCGCGCCGACCCCTCCGCCGCCGCCGGCCGTCACCGCCACGGACGCCGCCCGACTCCTCGATCAAGCGACCTTCGGAGTCACGGCGCGTGATGTGGCGAGCCTGCAGAGCACCGGTATCGACGCCTATATCAGCGCGCAACTCGCGCTGCCCGCGACCCAGTACACGGGTTACAACTACACGCCGCATACGGCCCCCGCGGACTGCAAGAACGATGGCTCGAATCCGCCCGATGCCGCGAGCCTCTGCGCGCGCGATCAGTACTCAGCGTTCCAGGTGCAGCGGGATTTCTTCACGCATGCTTTGAACAACCCAGACCAGTTGCGACAGAGGGTGGCCTTCGCCCTCTCGCAGATCATGGTGGTCTCGAGCGTCGAGATCTACGAGGCCTACGGCCTCGCCGACTTCCAGAACATGTTGCTGAATGACGCACTCGGCAACTACCGAACGCTGCTGCAGGATGTGACGTTGAGCCCGACGATGGGCCACTACCTTGACATGGCCGACAGCGATCAGACCAATCCCGCCAATGGAACCGTGCCGAACCAGAACTATGCGCGCGAAGTGCTGCAGCTCTTCTCGATCGGCCTCGTGCAACTCAATCAGGACGGCAGCCCGCAGCTCGATGCAACGGGTGCGCCGATCCCGACGTACGCTCCGCCGACGATCGTGGGCTTTGCCACCGTGTTCACCGGCTGGACCTATCCGCCCCGCCCCGGTGCGAGCTCGAATTGGACCAATCCGATCAACTTCGATGGACAGATGGTCTCATTCCCGAACCATCACCAGGCGGGTACCAAGCTCCTCCTGAACGGCTATACCGTGCCTGCGGGACAGACGCCCGAGCAGGATCTCGCGAACGCTCTCGACAACATATTCAATCATCCGAACGTGGGCCCCTTCATCGGCAAGCAACTGATCCAACACCTCGTGACCAGCAATCCCTCGCCGGCGTACGTGGCGCGGATCGCGGCGGTGTTCGCCGACAACGGCCAGGGAGTGCGTGGCGATCTCTCCGCCGTGGTGCGCGCGATTCTCGAGGACGCGGAGGCCCGCGATACGGCACCTCCCGCGCTCTTCGGTCACCTGCGCGAGCCGGCCCTGTTCATCACGGCGGCGCTGCGCAGCCTCGGCGGACAATCGGATGGCGTGTTCCTGCGCTCCGCGAGTTCGGCGATGGGCCAACCGATCTTCTCGCCGGAGACCGTGTTCAACTTCTATCCGCCGAGCTACCAGATTCCGGGCACGCAGACCATCGCGCCGGAATTCGGCATCCAGAACGCCGCCACCGCCCTCGCGCGTTCGAACTTCGTCAACACCGTGATCTTGCAGGGCGGCGCTCCACCCAATTCCACGGTAACCGGCAGCACCGGAACCAGTATCAACCTCGGCGCCTTCACGGGTGCCAACGACAATGCAGCGATGATCGCGGCGCTCAACCAGACACTGATGCACGGCAGTCTCTCGAGCGATGCCGGCGCCATCATCCTCACGGCGGCGAATGCCGCGGCCGCCAACTCGAGCGACCCCATTGCCCCGGTACGGGCCGCGGCCTACCTAATACTCACCTCCGGTCAATACCAAGTGGAGCGCTGATATGAAGCGTCGCACCTTTCTCGCGCACGCCGGCGCGCTCGCCGGCAGCGCGGCGCTCGGACAACTCGGCTTGCTCGCCGCGAATGCCGCGACCGCGAGCGATTACAAGGCACTCGTCTGCGTGTTCCTCTACGGAGGAAACGATGCGAACAACATGATCGTGCCGCTCGATACGGCCGGCTACGCCAACTACGCGACGACCCGGAGCTATCTCGCGCTCCCGCAGGCGCAGCTCCTGCCGCTGGCGGTGAGTGCCGGCGCCCCCGCCTTCGGTCTGCATCCGGCGCTTCCGGGCCTGCAGGCGCTCTGGGCCGCCGGTAACATGGCCATCGTCGCGAATGTCGGGACGCTCGTCCAACCGCACACCAAGGCGCAGTACCTGTCGACTTCGACCGTCAAGCCCGAGAGCCTGTTCTCCCACATCGACCAGCAGCACCAGTGGCAGGCCTCGATCTCGAGCACCTCATCGTCGAACAGCGGTTGGGGCGGACGGCTGACGGACCAGCTCGCGTCGCTGAATTCCGCATCGAGCGTGCCGCCGATGATTTCGACCGGCGGGAACAACCTCTTCGTCACCGGCGCCGCTTCGCAGGCGCTCGTGATACCGACGAGCGGCTCGTTCGGTCTGAACGGCTACTCGAGCGCCGCAACCGATGCGGCGCGTCTCGCCGCCTTGCAGCAGCTGCTGAACGTCGATCTGAGCGACAACCTGGTGCAGGCCGCGCAAGCGGTGATGACGGGCGCGCTCGCGAGCAGCGCCGTGCTGAATCCGATCCTGACGAGCACCAATGCGACACTGACGGCACGCTTCGGCGCACTGACCGGGAACTTCGCCGCGCAGCTGCTCGCCATCGCGAAGGTGATCCAGGCTCAAGGCACGCTCGGCGCGAGCCGTCAGGTATTTCTGGTCACCCTGGGTTCCTTCGATACCCACACGAACCAGCTCAACACGCAGGAGACCCTGTTCACCGAGCTCGACGCCGGGCTCACGGCGTTCCATGGCGCGATGAGCGACATCGGCACCGATTCGAGCGTGACTTCATTCACCCTGTCGGACTTCTCGCGTAACTTTCTGCCTAATACCGGCGGCGGAACGGATCATGCGTGGGGCAGTCATCCCCTCGTCATCGGCGGCGCCGTCAAGGGCGGCCAGATTTATGGCACCATGCCGACACTCGAGCTGTCCGGTCCGGACGATGCGAGCGACCTGGGCCGCTGGATTCCGACGATCGCAGTGGATCAGTTTGCCGCCACGCTCGCGAGCTGGTTCGGAGCCGACGCGACGGCGCTGGCGGCGATCCTCCCGAACCTCTCGGCCTTCAGTCCGGTCAATCTCGGATTCATCTGACCCGGATCGCGGTGCTCGGGCGAGCGCAGAACCTCGCGGTCATCCCGCATCGATCGGACCTGGCATGGCCACCGGGAGAATCCCCCATTTAACTTACTGCGGCGTGCTGTGAGGAACGCATCGCAATGCTTGCAGACGCGTATCTCTGATGACCGTCAGCCTGTGGCACTGTTCCTGCCAAGGAGCGTGCGCGACGGCCCGGTGTCTGAAGGGAGGCACGAAATGAGCGACAGCAAAACTACGACTCGATTTGCGAAGGTGATCCAACGTGCGGCCCGCCTCGAAAAGGGGGTACAAAAGAATGCGGAGAGGATCCGCGGTCGTCACGCCGCAATCACCGATAATTTCAATAGTTGGCGCAGTTACAAGTCGTGGGCGGACAAAATTCGCGGCACATGGGAAGAAAACAAATAGGTTGTTCACGTGAGGGAACGCGGGCGAGTTCGAATTGCGATGAACTGCTAGCGAGCCGGCCGGGCCGTCATTCGCTTGCGCGTCCGAGGCGTTGATATTCGGGGGCATTGCTGGCGCCCAAGTGCAATTTGCTCCATTCGTCCCACCAGCACCGCCGACGGTGTCCATTGGCCACCTCGGGCGACAAATCGCGCGCTGGCTTCGGTAATCCCCCCGCGCCGTGCCGCTGCCGCGCGCGCCAGCGCCAGCTCGATTCGAGCCCGTGCATGGCGATCTTGTCGTGTTGGTAGCAACGTTCCATCGCCCTTAAAAGTCAACATATTGAACACGGAACGTATTACCCGGACCGGTCGGCCATTGATCATTTCCACGGCGACCTCAGCACTGCGAACGCGTTGGCCTGCAAAGCGTGGGAGCCGGAGGCGGCTGCGGACTTGCAGCATGCGATCGAGGGCCGTGATAGGCAGTCGATACAGAGCACCTTCCCGATCAAGTAAGAAATATCGGAGCGCGAGGCGCATGGAATCACTTTAAAAGTTTGGGGGAAGTTCCCGGAATTGATTTTCGCCGAACGAAATTAGAGCACCTTCGATCTTTATCTCAACTGCCATTTCCCGCGCATTTTTCAAGAAACGCGCGAACGAGAGCACCGTGAGCCAGCATCACTCCGCAGTTCGCGCCTTTGCTCCAGTGATCGACGAGGCCGGGTCGCGTAGTGAAAGACGCTCCGTCGCAATGTTGGCATGATCGAGTCACATGCCGAAACTTCCAACATTCGCGTCGTGGTCGAGCGGATGGCGGGAGTCCGGCATCGCATAGCGAATACGCTCGCTACCGCTAGATGAAAAAATATCCACACAGTGGATGAGAGTTCCTGGGTTAAAGTGTCGCTTTGACAGACAGCCGCACGGTGGATAGTTTCATCACTCGGCCTTATGGGGAGCGCGTCCAGCATGTCGAAAAAGGTGCGGAGCGGAGTCATTTCGGCACCGCCGTCCTTCGCACCTGCAACGGTTATTCAAGCAGAAAACCGGATCGCGCATGGGCGAGTGGCTTGTGACTTTTAGGATGCAGAAAGCCGCCTATCTACCGGCAAACAGTTACCTGACTGTGAAGGAGATCGCGCGCTTGGTGGGATACGAACACGTCTCGAGTGAACGCGCCGGTGCCGGTGACCAATAGATTGCGTAAAACGATGCTTCAGGTGACCGGCTCACGCGCTCTGGTTGCAAACTGGGGGCTTGTTTCTCTGGGGCCCTGTTCAGAGCCAGATAGCCAAACAAACTCTTACGATGAGTTATGAGCGAGCGGGTTTGGGACGATCGGACCCCGGGCCGAAGCCTCACAGTGCGGAGCAGATCGCTCGCGAATTGCACGCGCTGCTGAAGGCGAGAGCTATTGCACCGCCTTATATTCTCGTCGGCCACTCGGCCGGCGGGTTGTTTGTTCGAGTGTTTGCGCACCAGTACCCTGAGGAAATTGTGGCTTTGGTCCTCGTTGATCCGGCGACGGAGGAGGACTACGAGCGAATGCAGCGTGACAAGTCTGGGAGGTATATGGAAGTAGCCGCTGCCTACTCTTCTTTCGTGCTCGCGCCCCAATTGCGTTCCACTCTCAACTTGTAAGGTACAGAATGTCACCAATCAAGGCTGCCGACACTGGCGATTCGAGGAGGAAGAAGCATGATGACACGGCGTGAGTTTCTGGATGGGGCGGTAGCAGGTGCAGCAGGTTTCGCGATCAGCTCGACGGCGAAGAGCTACGCGCAGATCATCGGGGCCAACAACCGGCTCAACTTCGCCGTCATCGGCCTCAACGGTCGCGCCTACGCGCACCTCTCATCCTTGAAGGCGAACAAGGCGAACGCGCGCATCTCCCATGTGTGCGACGTGGAGAGCAACATCCTGAAGAAGTTCGCCACCGCCA